>Ga0137369_10005712_pt1 | contig 12625 bp, 9 predicted proteins | sample SagtaG_12_FD_104918 | JGI IMG/M metagenome (GOLD analysis project Ga0137369, IMG submission 104918) | Vadose zone soil microbial communities from Sagehorn Ranch, Mendocino, California, USA - Sage1_L_113_16 metaG | ecosystem: Environmental > Terrestrial > Soil > Vadose zone | place: USA... | reverse complement strand
GCACGACGGTCGCGCGCGGGATGCTGTCCAGCCCGCGCACCTGCACCGACGACACCGCCAGCCAGGACGAGAAGTAGACCGCCCACACCACCACCGCGACCACCGCGACCACGACGACGGCGGTGACCCATGGCATCCGGGTCCGGCGCCGGACCGACCGCTGCCGGCGGGCGAACCGCCGCTGAGCCCGTTCGAGCAGGTCGGTCTGCTCCGTCACGACGTCCGCGCCGCCAGCAGTTCGACCACCTCGGGCCCGATCATCGTCACGTCACCCGCGCCCAGCGTCACGACCAGGTCGCCGGGCCGCGCCAGCCCGGCCACCAGCGCCGGCACCGCCGACCAGGACGGCTCGAACCGGACCTGCTCCTGCGGCAGCGGCACGTGGTTCGCCAGCAGCGCGCCGGTGATCCCCGGCTCGGGGTCCTCGCGGGCGGCGAACACGTCCATCACCACGACCTCGTCCGCGAGCGCGAGCGCCGCGGAGAACTCGGCCGCGAAGATCCGGGTCCGGCTGAACAGGTGCGGCTGGAAGCACGCGACCACCCGGCCACCGGCGGCGACCTGGCGTGCCGCGGTCAGGTCCGCGACCAGCTCGGTCGGGTGGTGCGCGTAGGAGTCGTAGACCCGCACACCGTCCGCCGCGCCCTTGAACTCGAACCGCCGCCCGGTGCCGCTGAACGATGCCAGCCCCTCGCTCAGGTCCGCCGCGGAGAAGCCGAGCCCGAGCCCGGCGGTGAGCGCCGCGGCGGCGTTCAGCGCGTTGTGCTTGCCGGGCTGCTGCAGCCGCACCGGCGCCAGCCGCCGGCCGTGCACCACCGGCACGAACATCTGGGTCGCGCCCTGCGCCGTCACCTCCGTGACGTGCGTTTCGGCGTCCTCGCTCTCGCCGTACGTGCGGACGTCGACGCCCTGCTCCTTCGCGTACGACGCCAGCCGGCGCGCCCCCGCGTCGTCCGCGCAGACCACCAGGAACCCGCCCGGCTCGACCCGGCCCACGAACGCCTCGAACGCCGCGACGTAGCTCGCCTCGTCGCCGTAGTTGTCCAGGTGGTCCGGCTCCACCGAGGTCACGATCGCGACCTGCGGGGAGTACACCAGGAACGACCGGTCCGACTCGTCCGCCTCGGCGACGAAGATGTCGCCGGTGCCGTCGTGCGCGTTGGAGCCGCTCTCGTTCAGGTTCCCGCCGATCGCGTACGACGGGTCGGCGCCGCAGTGCTGCAGCGCGACGGTCAGCATCGAGGTGGTGGTGGTCTTGCCGTGCGTCCCGGCGACGCAGATCGTCCGGCGGCCGATCATCACCGCGCGCAGCGCCGCGGCCCGCGGCAGCACCGGGATGCCGAGCCGGCGGGCCTCCACCACCTCCGGGTTGGTCTCCCGGATCGCGGTCGACACCACGACGGTGTCGGCGTCCGCGACGTTCTTCGCGTCGTGCCCGACCCAGCAGGTCGCGCCGAGCGCGCGGAGCGCGGCCAGCACGTGCGAGTCCTTGGCGTCACTGCCGGACACCGGGATCCCGCGCGAGGCCATGATCCGGGCGATACCGGACATGCCGGCGCCACCGATCCCGACGAAGTGCACCCGGCCGAGCTTCTCGGCGGGCAGACAGTCCTGAGGTGCTGCGACGATCACCCGGCAGACCTCACCACATCGAGCACCATCCGCGCCAACCGGTCGTCCGCGTCGGTGCGGATCAGGCCCTTCGCGGCCGCCGACATCGTCGCGAGCCGGGCGTCGTCACCGATCAGCGCGACCACCTTCTCCCGGACCCAGTCCGGCGTGAACTCCGCGTCGGTGGTCAGAATGCCGCCCCCGGCGTCGACCACCGGCTTGGCGTTCAGCGCCTGCTCGCCGTTGCCGTGTGGCAGCGGCACGTACACCGCCGGCAGCCCGACACCCGACACCTCGGTGACCGTGTTCGCACCCGCGCGGCACACCACCAGGTCCGCCGCCGCGTACGCGAGGTCCATCCGGTCGACGTACTGCACGATCACGTACGGCGGGGCGCCATCCGGCAGCACCGGGGTGTCCAACTCGTTCTTCGGGCCGATCACGTGCAGCACCTGGATACCGGCCGCGGCCAGCGCGGGCGCGGCGGCGGTGACCGACTCGTTCAGGCGGCGCGCGCCTTGCGAGCCGCCGGTGACCAGCAGCGTCGGCGCCTCCGGGTCGAGGTCGAACGCCTTGCGGCCCTCGGCCCGCAGCGCGGCCCGGTCCAGGGTGCTGATCGAGCGCCGGATCGGCAGCCCCAGGTACTGCGCGTGCGGCAGCTCGGTGCCCGGGAACGAGACCGCGACGTGCTCGGTGCAGACCCGGGCGGCGAACTTGTTCGCGATCCCCGGTACGGCGTTGCCCTCGTGCACCACGATCGGCGTCTTGCGGCGCCGCGCGGCGATGTAGGCCGGCGTCGACACGTAGCCGCCGAACCCGACCAGGGCGTCGGCGCGGACCTCGTCGAGGACCTTCTGGGCGGCGGCGACAGCGGCCCACATCTTGCCCGGCACCGCGAGCAGGCCGGGCGTGGGCCGGCGCGGCAGCGGCACCGGCGGGATCAGCTCGAGCCGGTAGCCGGCCTCCGGGACCACCCGGGTCTCCAGCCCGCGCTCGGTGCCGAGGGCGGTGATCTGGACCGTCGGGTCGAGCCGCCGTAACGCGTCGGCGGTGGCGATCAGCGGCGAGGTGTGACCGGCGGTACCACCGCCGGCGAGGACGATGCTGGGCCCTGTGCTCAAGGGTCTCAACGCTCCCTGTTTCTCTTCTGTCGCAGGGCGGCCTGGGCGGCCGGTTCGGCTCTGGCGAACGACAGCAGCATGCCGATCGCGATCAGCGTCGGCAGCAGTGCCGATCCACCGTACGACAACAGCGGGAGCGGGATGCCGATGACCGGCAACATCCCGAGCACGGCGCCCAGGTTGACCAGCGCCTGGGCCATGATCCAGACCGTGATCCCGGCCGCCGCGTAGCGGATGAACGGCTCCCTGGTCCGCATCGCGATCCGCACTCCGGCATAGGCCAGCGCGAGGAACAGCGCGAGCACGATCAGCGACCCGAACAGCCCGAGCTCCTCGCCGATCACCGAGAAGATGAAGTCCGTGTGCGCCTCCGGCAGGTTCCCCCACTTCTGCCGGCTGGCGCCGATCCCGACGCCCCACCAGCCGCCGGTGGAGAGCGCGTAGAACGAGTGGTACGCCTGCCAGCCGCTCGCGGTCGGGTCCGCGAACGGGTCCAGGAACCCGAGCACCCGGTCCTTGCGGTGCTGCGCGGTGCTGACGAAGTACGCCGCCAGCCCGCCGACCAGCGCGAACAGGGTCACGAACAGCCTGGTCGGCGCACCCACGATCCAGATCATCCCGAGCATGATCGCCATCAGCACCAGCGCGGTGCCGAGGTCGTGCTGGCCGACGACGAGCCCGACCACCAGCATCGAGACCGGGATCATCGGCACCAGCAGGTGCTTCCACTGGGTGAGCAGCTTCTGCTTGCGCGCGTACAGGTCCGCGATCCAGATCACCAGCGCGAGCTTGGCGAACTCGCTCGGCTGGATCTTCAGCGGGCCGCCGAACGACAGCCAGTTCCGGTTGCCCTTCACCTCTTCGCCGAGCCCGGTGTACGTCGCGACGAGCAGCGCGACCGAGCCGAGCAGCGCGACGTACGCGAGCATCCGCATGTGCCGCGGCTTCATCCGCGCGGCCACCCACGCCATCGGCAGCCCGACCGCGACCCAGATCAGCTGCCGGTAGAAGATCGTGTAGCTGTTCCCGTTCGCCTTGTAGGACAGGACGCTCGACGCCGAGAGCACCATCAGCAGCCCGAGCGCGAGTAGCAGCCCGGTGGCGCCGAGCACCAGGTGGTACGACGTCAGCGGCCGGTCCAGCACCTGCCTCAGCGACTCGGCCCAGCCGCGACGCTCGGTCCGCTCCTCCCCCGTCACCGCCATCGGGTCACCGGTTGGCGAGGGCCCGCACCGCCTCCGCGAAGGCGTCTCCGCGGGCACCGTAGTTCGCGAACATGTCCCACGACGCGCAGCCGGGCGCGAGCAGCACGGTGTCGCCCGGCTGTGCCAGGCCTGCCGCCTCGTCCACCACGCGTCGCATGGCTCCAGTGTCCGTGTCCGCGACGTCGATCACCGGTATATCGGGTGCGTGTCGGGTCAGTGCGTCGGCGATCACGGCGCGGTCCTGGCCGAGCAGCACGACGCCCCGCAGCCGGCCGTGCACCGCCCGCACCAGCTCGTCGAACGTCGCGCCCTTGGCCTGCCCGCCGGCGATCCACACCACGCGCTCGTACGCCGACAGCGACGCCTGTGCCGCGTGCGGGTTGGTCGCCTTCGAGTCGTCGACATAGGCGACCGCGTTCACGTCCACGACGTGCGCGATCCGGTGCGCGTCCGGCGTGAACGCCCGCAGGCCGTGCTTCACCGCGGACGGCGGTACGCCGAAGGCGCGGGCGAGTGCGGCGGCCGCGAGCGCGTTGGCCACGTTGTGCGGCGCGGGCGGCCGGACGTCGTCCAGGGTGGCGAGCTCCAGCGCCGACGTGGAGCGCAGCTCGACGAACGCGCGGACCACCAGCAGGTCGTCGACCACGCCCAGCATCGAGATGTCCGGGTGCCCGAGGGTGAACCCGATCGCCCGGCAGCCCTCGACGACGTCCGCGTCCATCACCAGCTGCTCGGTGGCCTTGTCGGCAGCGTTGTACACGCACGCGACCTGGCATTTCTCGTAGATCCGCCCCTTGTCCCGCGCATACGCGTCGAGAGACCCGTGCCAGTCGACATGGTCCGGAGCGATGTTCAGCACCGCCGCCGAGTGCGCCGACATCGAACTGGTGAAGTGCAGCTGGTACGACGAGAGCTCCACCGCGATCACGTCGTACCCGTCGGGGTCCATCACGGCCTGCACCAGCGGGAGCCCGACGTTGCCGGCGGCAACGGTCCGGTGCCCGGCGGCGGCCAGGACGCACGCCAGCATCTGGACGGTGGTGGTCTTGCCGTTGGTGCCGGTCACGCACAGCCAGGGGGCGGCGTCGTCGCCGCGCAACCGCCAGGCGAGCTCGATCTCGCTCCAGATCGGCAGCCCGCGCTCGGCGGCCCGGGCCAGCAGCGGAGTGTCCGGTCGCAGGCCGGGCGAGGTGACGACGATCTCCGCGTCGTCGGGCAGCTCGGCCGTCGAGCCAGAACCGAGTCGAACCACCGCGCCGAGCGTCTCCAGGATCCGCGCCTGCTCGCGCAGCGCCTCGGTGTCACGGTCGTCGAGGGCGACGACGTGCTCCGCGCCGGCCTGCAGCAGCGAGTCCGTGCAGGCGTACCCGGCGGTGCCGAAGCCGGCCACCACGAACCGGGTGCTGTCCCAGCCCGGGCTGCTCCGGTGCTCCAGTGGCGCGGTCACCCGGCGACCCACTCGGCGTAGAACACGCCGAGCCCGGTGGCCACGCAGATGCCGGAGATGATCCAGAACCGGATCACCACGTTCACCTGCTCCCAGCCGAGCATCTCGAAGTGGTGGTGCAGCGGCGCCATCCGGAACAGCCGCTTGCCCTTGGTGATCTTGAAGTACCCGACCTGCAGGATCACCGACGCGGTGATGATCACGAACAGCCCGCCGAGCAGGAGCAGCAGCAGGTCGGTGCGGGTCATGACGCCGAACCCGGCGAGCGCACCGCCGAGCGACAGCGAACCCGTGTCACCCATGAAGATCTTCGCCGGTGACGCGTTCCACCACAGGAACCCGAACAGCGCGCCGGTCAGCGCCGCCGCCACCACGGCCAGGTCGTGCGGGTCACGCACCTCGTAGCACTTCGGCCCCGGCGCGGTCGCGCAGCTCTGGTTGAACTGCCAGATGCAGATCAGCGTGTACGCGCCGAACACCATCATCGACGCCCCGGTCGCGAGCCCGTCGAGCCCGTCGGTCAGGTTCACGCCGTTCGACATGCCGGCGATCAGCAGCAGCACGAAGATCACCAGCAGGATCGGGCCCAGGTGCAGCCAGTCGATGTCCCGGATGAACGAGATGTACGGCGACGCCGGCCGCTGCCCGCGGTCGTCGGGGAACTGCAGCGCCAGTACGGCGAAGGTGCCGGCGACCAGCGTCTGCCCGGCCAGTTTCGCCTTGCTCCGCAGGCCGAGGCTGCGCTGCCGGAAGATCTTGATGAAGTCGTCGAGGAACCCGACCAGGCCCATCCCGGCGAACAGGAACAGCACCAGCAGCGCCGACGCGGTCGGGCCGCGCATGGTGAACAGCTTGGCCGCGAAGTACCCGAGGATGACGGCGATGATGATCACCGTGCCGCCCATCGTCGGGGTGCCGCGCTTGGTGTGGTGCGAGGTCGGCCCGTCGTCGCGGATCAGCTGCCCGTAGCCGCGCCGCCGCAGCAAGGCGATCGCCAGCCGGGTGCCGAGCAGCGTGACGATCAGCGCCACCGAACCGGCCAGCAGGATGGCCCTCACGCGGTCTCCTCCTTCAGCAGCGCCGCGGCCAGGCTCTCCAGGCCGATGCTGCGGGACGCCTTCACCAGCACCACGTCACCCGACCGCAGCTCCGCGCGGAGCAGCTCGAGCGCTGCCTCGGCGGTCTCCGCGTACACCGACTCGTCTCCCCACGACCCTTCGTGCGCGGCGCCCAGGTGGATCGCCCGGGCGGCTTCCCCGACCGCGACCAGCCGGTTGACGTCCAGCCGCACGGCCAGTCTGCCCACCGCGTCGTGCTCGGCCGCGGACGCCGCGCCGAGCTCGCGCATCTCGCCCAGCACCGCCCAGGTCCGGGCGTTGCGCGCCCGGCCGATCGCGACCAGCGCCTTCAGCGCCGCGCGCACCGACTCGGGGTTCGCGTTGTACGCGTCGTTGATCACGGTCACGCCGTCGGCCCGGTCGGTGACCTCCATCCGCCAGCGCGACTCCGCCTCGGCGGCGGCCAGCCGCGCGGCGATGTCCGCGGGGGTGATCCCCGCGGCGTAGGCGACCGCCGCCGCGCCGAGCGCGTTCGACACCTGGTGCTCGCCGACCAGCCTCAGCCGCACCGGGTGTTCCTCGCCGCCGGCGTGCAGCGTGAACCGCGGCCGGCCGCCCTCGTCCAGCGCGACACCGGTCGCCCGGACGTCCGCGCCGTCGGCCTCGCCGAAGGTGAGCACCCTGGCCGTGGTCCGGCTCGCCATCGCGGCGACCCGGGCGTCGTCCGCGTTGAGCACCGCGGTGCCGTCGGCCGGCAGCGCCTCGACCAGCTCGCCCTTGGCGACCGCGATGTTGTCCGGGCTGCCGAACCGGCCCACGTGCGCGGAGCCCACGTTGAGCACCAGGCCGATCCGCGGCGGGGTGATCCCGGTCAGGTAGCGGATGTCGCCGACCTGCGCGGCGCCCATCTCGGAGACCAGGAACCTGGTCTTCTCGTCGGCCTGCAGCGCGGTCAGGGGATGCCCGATCTCGTTGTTCAGCGAGCCACGCGGCGCCACCGTCGGCCCGGCCGGGCGGAGCAGCTGCGCGATCAGGTCCTTGGTGCTGGTCTTGCCCTGGGACCCGGTCAGCCCGATCACGGTCAGGTCCGGCAGCCGCCGCAGCACGAACGCGGCGAGCCTGCCGAGCGCCTCCTGCTGGTCGTCCACCACCACGCACGGGCTGCCCTCGACCGGCCGCGAGGTGAGCGCCACCACCGCGCCGGCCGCGATCGCCGCCACCACGTAGTCGTGCCCGTCCACGTTCTCGCCGGGGAACGCCACGAACAGCCCGCCGGGTGTCACGTTCCGCGAGTCGATCGTCGCCGGCGCGGACACGATCGCGTCCGGGTCCGCCCCGGCGACCGTGCCGCCGACGGCCGACGCGAGGCCGGCGACGCTGAGCGGGATCACCGGTGCGCCTCCAGCAGTTCCCGGACGGTCTGCCGGTCGTCGAACGGATGCACCACCGAGGCGATCTCCTGCCCTGTCTCGTGTCCCTTGCCCAGCACCACCACGGTGTCACCGGGCCCGCCGAGCTCGATCGCGGCCGCGATCGCCGCCGCGCGGTCCCCGATCTCTTTGATGTCCTTTCCGCCCGCTTGGTTCGCGCCCGCGACGGCCGCCGCGCGGATCGCCGCCGGATCCTCCGAGCGCGGGTTGTCGTCGGTGATCACCACGATGTCGCTGTTCTCGGCCGCGGCCGCGCCCATCCGCGGCCGCTTGCCCCTGTCGCGGTCCCCGCCGCAGCCCACCACGCTGATCACCCGTCCGGGTGTCGCCGTGCGGACCGCCCGCAGCGCGAGCGCGATCGCCTCCGGCGTGTGCGCGTAGTCCACCACCACGGCCAGCCCGTCCGCCCGGCTGAACCGCTCCATCCGCCCGGGCACCGTCGCCTCGGCCAGCCCCGCCGCGATCTCCTCGGCCGCTACGCCGGTCCGCCGCAGCATCACCACCGCCAGCAGCGCGTTCGCCACGTTGAAGTCGCCGGGCAGCGTGATCTCGACGGTCAGCTTCTCGTCCGGCCCGGCGACGTCGATCCGGGTCCGCTCCCCCGCCTGAGCCGTGCTCTCCACCCGCCAGTCCGCGTCGGCGCCGCTCGGCGAGATCGTCACCACCGGCACCTGCGCGGCGTCGGCGAGCCGCCGCCCGTAGGCGTCGTCGGTGTTGATCACCGCCAGCTCGCACCGCTCCGGCGTGAACAGCGACGCCTTCGCCGCGAAGTAGTCGTCGATCCCGGCGTGGAAGTCCAGGTGGTCCTGGCTCAGGTTCGTGAACCCGGCGACCGCGAACCGCGCCCCGTCGACCCGCCCGAGCGCCAGCGCGTGGCTCGACACCTCCATCGCGCAGGACAAGATGCCGCGCTCGCGCATGACGGCGAACAACGCCTGCAGCTGCGGCGCCTCGGGCGTCGTACGGACGCTCTTCACCACCTCGTCGCCGAGCCGGGTCTCGATCGTGCCGATCAGCGCGGACGGCCCGAGCCGCCGCAGCACCGCGTCCAGCAGGTACGTCGTGGTGGTCTTGCCGTTCGTCCCGGTCACGCCGAGCAGCCGCACGTCCCGCACCGGGTCGCCGTACACCCGTGCTGCCACCGCCCCGAGCACCGCCCGCGGCGCCGGCACCACCAGCACCGGCAGCCCGGCCGCGCGCGCCTGGTCCGCCCCGTCGACGTCCGTGAGCACCGCCACTGCCCCGGCCTCGCGGGCGTTCGCGGCGAACTGCGCGCCGTGCGTCACCGTGCCCGGAAGGGCCGCATAAAGGTCACCCGCACGCACCGCGCGCGAGTCCAGCGTCACCCCGCTGACCCGCACCTGTTCGTACGACGTCTCCGTGGCTACGCCGAGCAGTTCCGCCAGCGCCGCCAGCCTCACCGGCTCGGTGCTGTGCGGCCGGATCCCGGCGACGGCACCACCGGCCGCAGGACGTGTCGACACGGAGCCAGAGGCTACCCGCTCAACCGTCCCCACGGTCAGCCGACCGCCCAGGAGCACGTGATCATCACCAGGTGAGCGGGAGGTTCGGGGCCTTGGCGCCGGTCGGCGGGACGGCGTACTTCTGCAGGGCGTAGCGCATCACGTCGTGGAAGACCGGGCCGCCCTGCATACCGCCGCCGCGCCCGTTGGTCGGGTTCTGCAGCACGACGTAGGTGACGAAGCGCGGGTTGTCGGCCGGCGCGAACCCGGCGAACGAGGTCGCCCAGCGGCAGTACCCGCCACCGCACTGCGGGCCGGTCTGCTGCGCGGTGCCGGTCTTGCCGGCCACCCGGTAGCCGGGGATCCGCGCCGACTTCGCCGTACCGCCGTCGCCGGTGACGGCCTCCATCATCGTGGTGACCATCTTCGCCGCCTGCGGGCTGACCACCCGCCGGGACGCCAGCGCCGGAGCCGGTACGACGTTCCCATCGGCGTCGACGTAGTTGCGGAGCAGCTTCGGCGGCACGTACACACCGCCGTTCGCGACGGCGTTCACCGCGGCCGCCATCTGCACGGCGTTCGCGGACAGGCCCTGGCCGAAGGCGACGGTGTCGCGGCTGAGCTCGCTCCAGTCGTCGCCCTCGGGCATGATGCCGCGGCTCTCGCCGGGGAAGTCGATACCGGTCGGCTGGTTGAAGCCGAACTTGTACAGGTACTTCACGAACTGCGCGATCGGCATCTGCTGCGCCGCCAGGATGGTGCCGATGTTCGACGACTTCGCCACCACGCCCGCGAGGGTGAGCTTCAGGGTGCCGTGGTCGAAGTGGTCGTGGATCGTGTGCCCGGAGACCTTCAGGCCGCTGGGCACGGTGAGCCTGGTGTTCAGGTTGACCAGGCCGGCGTCGGCGAGCGCGGCCATGGTGACCACCTTCTGCACGCTGCCCGGCTCGTACACCTGCTCCAGCACCCGGTTGCCCAGGTCGGACTTCTTCGCGGCGCCGGCCTTGGAGCCGACACTGTCCGGGTCGAACGACGGGTAGGTCGCCATCGCGACCAGCTCGCCGGTCTTCACATCCATCACCACGACGCTGCCCGACTCGGCCTTCATCAGCTTGACCTGCTGGGCGATCCGCTGCTGCGCGTACCACTGCAGGTCGCGGTCGATGGTGAGCTGCGCGCTGACCCCCGGCTTGGGCTCGGCGACCGTGTGGTTCGCGAGCGGGATCCGGTTGCCCGTGCCGTCGACCTCGTAGACGGCCTTGCCGTCGGTGCCGGACAGCTGCCTGTCCAGCCCGTACTCCAGGCCGCCGAGACCGTTGCCCTCGGCACCCACGTAGCCGACCACGTTCGCCGCCACGTCGCCGTTCGGGTGGCTGCGCACCGGGTCCGGCATCGTGTACAGCCCGGACAGGTGCTGTGCCTTCATCTCGGACTTGATCTGCTCCCAGACCCGCGGGCCGACCTTGTGAGCGATGACCACGAACCGGGTGTCCGGCCGCATCAGGTCGGTCACGATCTCGTCGTACGTCAGCGTCGGCAGCTTGGCCGCGAGCAGTTGCGCGAGCTGCTGCGCGTACGGCTTGGCCAGCTTCGGGTCGGCGGTGATCTCCACCGCGTCCTCGGTCACCGCGAGCGGCTCGCCGTTGCGGTCCAGGATCGCGCCGCGCAGCGCGTGCAGCGGGTAGGTCCGGGTGTTCTCCTTGGCCGCCGCGACCGCGTACGAGTCCGGGTCCACGCCCTGCAGCAGCACCAGCCGCCCGGCGAACAGCGACAGCACGAACGCCATCACGAAGAACGCGATCCGCAGCCGCAGCGCCGGCCGGCCGAGCCGCAGGGTGCGCGGCGGCTTCGCCGGGCGCCGCACGGGCGGACGGCGGGTGGCCGGACGCTTCGAGACAGGCCGCCGTCCCTTGCCGGACGCGGCGGGACGCCGGCGGGTGGCAGCGCCACCCGCACGACTCTTGCCTGAGGCAACGGATCCGGTCGCCGCGCGCTTGCTCGTACCGGTGGATGCCGCCTTGCCGGTCGTCGTACGGGGTCGTGCGGAGCCCGGTGCCGCCGGGCGGGGCTTCTTCTTGTTCGGGGTCTGCTTGCCATTGCCGGTGGCACGCTTCGCCGCCGGCCGACCGCCCTCCGTCGCAGTCGGACGCCGACGCGCATCGCCTTGACCGGTACGACGCTCGCCTGCCGGCTTGCCGCGGCTTCGCGGCTGCTGACTGGGCTTCCTACGGTCGGTCACTGGCTATCCCCCGGGTGCTGTCGTGTTCGTTCCTCCGCCGGGCTTGGGCGGTTTCGCCGGCTTGCTCGACGGCTTGGTCGCGGTCGTACTCGTGGGCGTCGTCGTACCGCGCGGTTCGGTTGTCGTGGGCAACGGTGTGAGTGCCTGGCCGGCGGTGGTGGTGGGCCGCTTGGCCGCCGGTTTCGCCGGTGGCTTCGGCTTCGGCAGCGGCGGGCCGTACACGTACGCGCCGGAGCCGGCCTCGCCGGCGGTGGGCACGCCGAGCACCTGCCCGTCCGGCAGCCGCAGGAACACCGGGTTCGGGTTCGGCACCATGCCGTAGCGCAGCGCCTCCGAGGCCAGGTTCCGCGGCGACTCCAGCCGCTGCACCTGCCGCTCCAGGTCCTCCTGCTGGTCGCGCAGCTCCTTGGCCTGCTGGTTCAGGTCGGTGACCTGGAAGGTCCCCTGCTGCAACTGGGTGTTGAGCAGCAGCAGGCCGATCAGGCCGGCGCCGAGCAGCACCACCACGAACAGCACGAACGGCATCCGCGGCGGCCGGAACGGCCGCTCGTCGACGACGGTGAGCCGCGGCCGCGACGGGCGGACGGCCGGCTTGGCCGCGGGCGCGGCGCGCTGCGCGGCCCGGGTCGGGAACGCGGTGCTCATGCGACGCTCCTGATCCGCTCGGCGGCCCGGACCCGGGCGGAGGCGGCCCGCGGGTTCGCGGCGATCTCGTCGTCCGTCGGCTTCTCGGCTCCCCTGGTGAGCAGCCGCAGGTACGGCTCGTGCCCGGCGGGGATCACCGGAAGGTCGTCCGGCACGTCGGTCCTGGTTCCCGCGGCCAGCGTGTGCTTGGCGATCCGGTCCTCCAGCGACTGGTAGCTCATCACCACGATCCGGCCGTGCAGCGCGAGCGCCTCGACCGCCGCCGGCAACGCGCGCTCGAGCACCTCCAGCTCGCCGTTGACCTCGATCCGCAACGCCTGGAAGGTCCGCTTCGCCGGGTGTCCCCCGGTACGACGAGCAGGCGCGGGGATCGCGTCCCGGACCAGCTCGGACAGCCGGGCGCTGG
>Ga0137369_10005707_pt1 | contig 12629 bp, 10 predicted proteins | sample SagtaG_12_FD_104918 | JGI IMG/M metagenome (GOLD analysis project Ga0137369, IMG submission 104918) | Vadose zone soil microbial communities from Sagehorn Ranch, Mendocino, California, USA - Sage1_L_113_16 metaG | ecosystem: Environmental > Terrestrial > Soil > Vadose zone | place: USA... | reverse complement strand
GATCCCCGTCCGCCGGAGCGCTTCTCCGAGATTCTCTCGAGCCTCTCGGATTTCTATCCTCCTCCGCAACGCGCGGTCATTCTGCAGTTCGCGAAGCCCGCGGAGAGCGGACTTCTCGCCGCGGCGCGGGCGCTTCCGGACGTCCGGACCTACCTGGCCTTCGCGCGATTTCCACTGGCGACAGTGGACTCGCAGCCAGACGGCTCCGCCGCCATCACCTGGGAGGACCTGCGCTTTCTTCCCTGGTTCTCCGGCCCCTGGCAAAGGGACCAGAAGAACGGCCTTCGCAGGCAACCCTTCCTTTATCGCGTGCGGCTGGATGCCGCCGGCCGGGTGCTCGACCGGACCTTCGTCCCGACCTCCCGCTTCGGCCGTCGCTCCGCGCTCGCGCCGGATCTGCGCCCGTCGGGCGCACCGGCGAGCGGCTCGCCCGGATGCGGGGGGGGGCCGCGGCCGCTCGCCTGGTCCCTCGCTCGCTCTCGCTCCCGCAGCGCGAGGGGGGGAGTCCGCGACTTTCGGCGCAGGCGGTCGCTGCGCGACCGGCGCCGAGAGATTTCAGCTACGGGAGCCCCAGAGACTCCTCGCGCCGCGACCGGAGCTGAGAAGCCGGTTGCTCGCCAGGTGACTCCGGCGGAGCGGGGGCGGGGGAGGGCGCCGCGACGTAGGAGTATTCCGGCGAGGGTGCGCGCGTCAGGGCTTCGGAGACTCCGGCGTAGTAGCCCACCTTCACAAACAGGCGCACGAAGACGAAGACCTGCTGCGTCAGAATGAGCGGCACGAGCGCGAATCGCGCCTCTCCTCCGGCGGAGGGGTCGAGCCAGAGCCAGATGAGGTAGAGGGCGGCGGTCACGATCGCGTAGGACACGAGGACGCCGAAGAGACGCGCCGGCCGGCCCAGCGCGCTGGCGATCCCGGCGAAGAAACGGGAGATGGGCGGCAGATCCGGTCGCGCGACCCAGACGGCGCGGACCGAGTCGGCGACGAGCTTGATGGCCGCAAGCGTCAGGAGAAGGGCGATGAGCCGTAAGGCGGTGATGGCCAGAGCCTTGCCTTCGCTGTCGAGATTCGCCACCCGCCCGCGCAGCGCTTCTCCTGTCTCCAGATAGATCCACCGGTAAGCGGCGCCCGCCGCCGCGAGCGCCGCGAGAGTGAAGAGAAGAAAGGCTGGGAAGCGCCGCATCCCTTCGCGGCCGAGGGTCACGAGCGAAGCCTTCGGCTCCCGGAGCGTCCCGAAGACCCCGCCCAGGGCGAAGGCGTGGAGGACGACTGCGAGGAATCCCAGCGAGACCGCAGTGGCGCCGATGCCTCGCAGCCCCGGCAGCTGTGAGGACTTCACGCCTTCGGGCGTCAGGAGGCCGGCCGCGAGTTCGCCGAAGTTGCCGAAGAGATCGGGATGCTCGCGCTGCACGGTTTCCCACCATCCAAATTCCGGGTTGGCCACCATGCGGCTGCCGGCGACGGAGTTGTCGAGGAGGTCGTGAAGGGAGTTTGAGATCGGCAGGATCAGGACCGCGGCGAGCAGAAGCTGAATCAGCCAGAGCGACACGGCAAGGTAGGGCTTGGAGAGCGAGAGTGCCAGGCCGCGAAGAAAACAGGCGAGCGCGTGACGTTCGGTCACCAGGCCACCGTCAGGAAATCGAGCAGGTTCTGCACCCAGAAGACCGTCCGGGAGGTCCAGCGCGCCGCGGCGCGCGCATCGCCTTCGGCGCGGCGCCCGTTGTTGAAGCGGTCGGAGTCGAGGAGGATCTTTTCGTCCGGGTCCACGATCGCCTCGAGGAGCCTGGGTCCCTGCGAGACGGTGAAACGCGTCCATCGGGCCTCCCCATCCCAGAGGGTCCGATGGGTCTTGCCCCCCTCGAAACGCAGCAGGATCTCTACCGGGAGGGCCGTCCCGCCCCGTCGCGTCACGGTCACGACGCTGTCGTAGCCGCGGGTCTTCGCCAGCTCCGGCGGAAGACCCTCGACAAGCTTCCCCTCCTTCTCGAAGAGGCCCTTCGGAGCCTTCGAGGGCGTGCTCGTCACCTCCTCGACGGCGTAATCCACGTCGTCGGAGGAGAAGAACGTGCGGTTGAAGTACCAGGTCCAGTCGCGCCCCGCGGTGTCGTTGACGGTGGCGATGAAGTCTCCGAGAGTCGGATGGCGGAACCGCCAGCGGTCCGCGTAGAGGCGCAGCGCCCGGTCCATGACGTTCGTCGTCAACAGGCGCTCGAGCGTCGCCAGCGCGAGAGCCGTGTGGGCGTAGCTCGCGGCGCCGTAGGTTCGGCGGTCGCGGAACTTCCAGCTCTTCGTGGCGTGGATGTCGCGCGAGGCCACGGCGAAGTAACGCCGGTTGGCGTCCACGGGATAGTGGACGTCGATGCCGAGGGGGAAACGCAGGCCGAAGATCGAAAGGTATTCGTGATTCACGCCGTAGGTCGCCGCCAGCACGCGGTCCGTCATATAGGTGTTGAATCCCTCGTCCAGGTAGGGCTCCTCGAACTCGTTGGAGGCGAGCAGGCCGTAGAAGAACTGGTGGCCAAACTCGTGGACGGTGACGCCCTCGGGACTGAGCACGGCGGCCGGCGCAGAAATCGACGTGCCGGCGGCGATGAGGGTCGGATACTCCATGCCTCCGGCGGCGCGGGCGCCCCACGGAGGGTCCACGATCGTCAGCGTGTCGTAGGGATACGCTCCGAGAATCCTCCCGTAACCCGAGATCCCCGCCCGCGCGGCTCGAAGGGTGCGCTCGCGCTGGCCCGAGTGCTCGGGCTGGAGCAGGAGAATCAGATCCACGTCGCGGAGTCCCGCCTCGTGGAACTTGTCCCGCACGACGAGATAGGCGGGGTCCGCCGTCCACGCGAAGTCGTGCACACTCGCCTGCCGGAACCGATAGACGATCCGGTCGCTCGAGAGGCGTTCTTCGACTTGCCGGCCCGTGGCTCCCACCTTTCCCTTGTAGAACGCGGGCACGTCGATGGAGACGTCGTAGTTCCCGAAGTCGGAGAAGAACTCGCTCGTGGCGTGGAATTGATGGCAGTTCCAGCCGGGTTCCTGGAAGACTCCCAGCTTGGGAAACCATTGCGCGACGAGGTAGAAGTCCCCCTTGTAGCCGGTGCGGAGCGCGACTCGCGGCAGCCTGGACCGGAAATCGATCGCGACGCTGATGGTCTCGCCGGGGGCGACGGGTCTGGGCAACCGGACCTCGGCGACCGTCCGGTCATCCGGATTCCCATCATCGGGCGAGATGTAGGAGAGTGTGGGAAGAAGGTCGGTGTTGTCCTGGAGAGTCATCCGCAGCAGCTCGACTGATCCCCACGACTCCGGTATCCGGCCGCCTTCGCGCCCCTCGCCCCGCGACTCCTTCCAGAGGGTCGAGCGCGTGTTGCGGAAAGCGTTCAAATAGAGATGGAACTGGAGCGTGTCGGCGGGCCGGGCCGTCCCATTCGTCCAGGTCAGAAGCTCCGTGCCCTCGATCGCCTTCTTCCCGGTATCGAGCCTGCAGGAAATGTCGTACGAGGCGATCGGCGGCGTCAGCGGTGAGGACTGGGCGAGCCCGGAGGCCGGCAGCGCCAGGCCTGCCAGCGCGATTGCGCATGCCTTTGCCGACGGCATTCTCGTCACTGTAGCATGGCGGGCATGGCGAAAACTGCGGGTGAAAATCGCACGGACGCCGCCCCGGAGCGCATGGAGGCGCCTCCCGAGGAGACGCGGAAACGCGCGCGGCAGCTGGCCGGCGAAATCCGGCGGCACGAGCGTCTCTACTACGTTGACGCGCTCCCGGAGATCACCGATGCCGAATTTGACGCCCTGATGCGCGAGCTTGTCGCGATCGAAGAGAAGTACCCGCAGCTCGCGGCACCCGACTCTCCGGCGCGCCGGGTCGCAGGAGCCCCTGCCGAAGGCTTCGCGACAGTCGCGCACGGGACGCCTATGCTCTCTCTGGAAAACGCGTATTCCTGGGAGGAGGCGGAGGCCTGGCTCGTTCGCGCCCGCCGGCTGCTTGGTCAGGATCCCCCGGCCTACGTCGCGGAATTGAAGATCGATGGTCTTTCGATCTCCCTGCGGTACGAAGGAGGCGTTCTGGCGCGCGGGGCGACGCGCGGCGATGGGTTCCGCGGCGACGACGTGACCGGAAACGTCCGCACGATCCGGTCGATTCCCCTGGCGGTTCCCGAGACGGGCACGCTCGAGGTCCGAGGCGAGGTCTTCTATCCGAAGAAGGCGTTCGAGAAGGTCAACGCGGCAAGGGAGGAAGAGGGTCTGGCGCTCTTTGCCAATCCGCGCAACGCCGCGGCTGGAACGATGAAGCTGCTCGACGCGCGTGTCGCCGCTCGCCGCGGCCTGGAGGCCTGGCTCTACGCGATCGTGGAGGCGTCTCCTCTTCCGGCCTCGCAAACGGAAACGCTGGAGAGGCTCCGCAAACTCGGATTCCGCGTCAACCCGCACTCCCGCCGCTGCGCGAGCTTCGAAGAGGTCCGCGCCTTCGTCGAGAAGTGGCGCGAGAAGCGACGCGAGCTGGAATTCGAGACCGATGGCGTGGTCATCAAAGTGGACGATCGGGCTCTCCAGGAGCGCCTGGGCTCGACGGCCAAGTCGCCCCGCTGGGCTCTTGCCCACAAGTATCCTCCGGAAGAGAAGACGACCATCGTGGAGGACATCACGGTCCAGGTCGGGCGCACAGGGGTGCTGACCCCGGTGGCGCATCTGGCGCCGGTGCAGCTGGCCGGAACGACCGTCAAGCGGGCGACCCTCCATAACTACCAGGACTTATCGCGCAAGGACGTGCGCGTCGGCGACACGGTGCTCGTCGAGAAGGGAGGGGACGTCATCCCGAAGGTCGTGCGCGTTCTGCTGGAGAAGCGCCCCGAGGACTCCGTCCCGTTCGCCATGCCGGCCGCCTGCCCCGTCTGCGGCGACCCGGTCGTGCGCGAGGCGGGAGAAGTTGCGACGCGCTGCGTCAATCCCGCCTGCCCGGCCGTCGTCGCCGAGGCGCTGCGCCACTTCTGCTCGCGGCACGCCATGAACATCGAAGGGCTCGGAGACAAACTGGTCGACCAGCTCGTCGGCGCGGGTCTCTTAACCGACGTGGCGTCGATCTACGGCCTCTCGATGGAAGACCTCGTCGCGCTCGAGCGCTGGGGAGAGAAATCGGCCTCCAACCTGCTCGGGCAGATCGAGAAGAGCAAACACAACGACCTGTCGCGCTTGATCTTCGCGCTCGGGCTCCGGCACGTCGGGGACAAGGCGGCCAGGACCCTCGCCGAACGCTTCCGCACGCTCGACGCCCTCGCGACCGCGAGCGAAGAGGATCTGCAGGCGGCAGAGGAAATCGGCCCCGCGACAGCCGCCGCGGTCGCCGCGTATTTCTGCCACCCCCGGCATCGCGAGCTCGTCGAGAAGCTTCGCCGGCACGGCGTCAATTTCACCTCGCGCGCCCCGGAGAGGCCTCGGGCCGGCACTCTCGCGGGCAAAACGGTCGTGATCACCGGGACCCTTCCCGGGGTGACACGCGAGGAGGCGGCGGAAAGGCTCTCGGCCGCGGGCGCGAAGGTCACGGGCACGGTCTCCCGCAAGACGGACTTCCTTCTGGCCGGGGAGGAAGCCGGCTCCAAGCTGGAGCGGGCCCGGGCCATGGAAGTGCGCGTCGTCACCTGGGAAGAAATGCGGGAGATAATCGGAGGATCGAAGGAGCCTCCTCTGCCATCCTGAGCGAAGCGAAGGAGCTGCTCAAGTGCCGCAAGGAGAGCGGATTCTTCGGGCCTTCGGCCCTCAGAATGACAGACCGGAGGATTTGAGGAGGCTGATGTGGATCTACCGGCACGCGTCGTGATCTATTGTCCGTCCCTGGAGCTGAAGAACAAGCCGGGTCGTTTGATTGCTATTCTCCCCAACGGCTACTACGAAGTGCTCCTCGATTTCGCCGAGCGCAACCACACGGCTCTTCTTCCGATCTCCGGCACCGCGCTCGTCTTCTCCGAGCCCAACCCGGCCACGGAGACCCTGCCGGATCTGGAGAGATAGGTCCCAAGTCTCAGGTCCCAGGTCTCACGGGGAAGGTCAGGTTCCTGAGACTTGAGACCTGAGACCTGAGACCTGAGACCTATTACCTGTTCAAAACAGGGAAGAGGTCCAGCAGCCCGGCGAGGTTTCCGACTCGTTCGACGGGATCGGGAGAGGGGGAAGCGCCGATCAGGATCGGACGAAGTCCCGCGGCGCGGGCGCCCAGGATGTCGATCTCGTAGACGTCGCCGACGTACGCGCAGGCGGAGGGGTGGATACTCAGCTTTTCGGTCGCCGCGAGAAAGATCCGTGGGTCCGGTTTCTCGAAGCCGACAAGGGCCGAATCCAGGATGATCTCCAGATGCTTCGCGAGCCCCGCTTCTTCCAGGAGTCTCTGGACTCTTCCGTCGGCGTTGGAAACCACGCCCAGGCGGTAGCCTCGCTCCCGAAGGACCTCGAGTGTCTCGTACGCTCCCGGGGCGGCGCCGGACCAGAGGTTTGCTCGGCCATGTTCTTGCGCGATCTGCAGCGCCGCGGTCTCACGCTCCTGCCGCCGTTCGACCCCAAGCGCCTGAAGGAGCTGATCGAGAAACAGAGGCATCCGCTCCGCGTCCGTGGAGTCGGGATGCCGGAGAATCCAGGAACGAACGGCTCCGGTCGCGGCCGCCTCCGCGCTGACGAAGGCCCCGGGCTGGTAGGGAAGCCCCGCGGCGGCGCAAAAGCGGCGGCCGTCCACATGGATCAGCGTGCCTCCCGCGTCGAAGAGAATCGCCTCGATTCCCTTCATGCCAGCTCCGCACGCACGGCGGCCTCCAGCTCGTCGGCGACCGAAACGACGGTTTCCCGCTCCGAGCCTTCGACGAGAATCCGGAGAAGCGGTTCGGTGCCGGAGTAGCGCAGGTACACGCGTCCCCGGCGGTCCAGGGCTTGCTCGGCGTGCGCGACGGCACGCGAGATGCTGGCAATCCCATCGATGGCGACCCGGCGCGTGACGCGCACGTTGCGCAGGACCTGCGGTGCTTTCTCGAGGGTGGCCAGGTACGACAGAGGCTGTCGGTTCTCAGAGACGATGGACGCTAGCAAGAGCGCGGTCTGGATACCGTCTCCGGCCGGCGAGAAGGGGAGGATGACGTGTCCGGAGGTCTCTCCCCCGATCGCGGCGCCCGATTCCTCCATGACTCTCGCGACATTGCGGTCGCCGACGGAGGCGCGGACGAAGGCGATCCCCTCCCGCGCGAGGCCGGCCTCGAGGCCATAGTTCGACATGACGGTCCCGACCACGCCCCCCTTCTGCAACAGTCCCTTGCGCTTCCAGTCGCGGGCGATGATCCAGAGAACGTCGTCGCCGTCCAGGATCCGACCGGTCTCATCGGAGAAGATCGCGCGGTCGGCGTCTCCGTCCAGCGCGACTCCCATCGCGGCGGCGCTCGCGCGCGTCTTGGCGGCCATTCCCCCGGGATGAAGCGCTCCGCACCCCGCGTTGATGTTCTTTCCATCGGGGCGATCCGCGATCGCCGTGACCCGCGCCCCTGCGCGCCGCAGAGCCTCGGGTCCGATTCGAAAGGCCGCCCCGTTGCCGGTATCCATGACGACGGCAAGCCCTTCGACTCGCACGGGCATATGCGCCGCCAGTCTTTGAAGATAGATCTCGCCCAGCTCCGGATCTGCCCGGTCCCCCTCTCCCGGGGCGAGAGAGTCGGGGCTTGCCCTCCGAAGCTTCAACGAAGGAGGGTGAGGGGCAGACTCGCGCGACGCAAGAAGAGTCCGCTCCAAGTCCGCCTCCTGCTCCTCCGGCCACTTGCGCCCGTCGGGGCCGAAAATCTTGATCCCGTTGTCCTCGAACGGATTGTGCGAGGCCGAGACCGAAATGCCCGCTCCGGCGGAGAGCGCCAGGACGAGCTCGGCGATCGCGGGAGTCGGAATGACTCCGGCGTTGGCAACCTCGCAGCCCGAGAGAGACAGTCCCGCGGCGAGGGGCGCGAGAAGGCCCGGCGTCGATTGTCGCGTGTCGCCTCCCAGGACGACGGTGCCACCCGCGCCGGCGCTCTTGCCGACTTCTTGTCCGACCAGACGCGCCGACGCCGCGTCGAGAGGGAACTCACCGGCCTTTCCGCGCAGTCCGTCGGTCCCGAAGAGCTTCACCTCCCGGGTTCCTTGAGAGCGGGAGCCGGAGAGGGTTGGGCGGGCGCGACCGGACGCAGCCGCACGGTGACGTTCACGACCTGTCCTTCCTTGACGCGGACTCCCGGAGCATCGGCGATGACCGTTGCCGGCACCGAGAAATCCGCCGCGCGGTCCGCGATCGAGACAGGATCGGTCTGGGCGGAAGTCATCCGCGAAAGCGTCGAGTTCGGGCCGAGCAGTCGGGCCACGGGCGGCTCGACCAGCACCTGGCCGACCTCGTAACCGGGCGCCGGAGCGCCGGTCAACCGCGCGGCAATGGGAAGAGTCTTCTCGGCAGTCGCGTCGAGCGCGACGCGGATCTCCGAAGGCGCGATCGCGATCACCTCGACCTGTTGCGGGACGTTGATGTCTTCGGGATCCAGGCGGTAGATCTTCTCGCCCGGAGGCGCGCCGGTCAGGTCGATCACGGCTTCGAGCTTGCCGGGATCGAGCTCCCGGAGCGCCGTGAAGGGCCCGCGCAGACGCACTTCGATGGTGGGCGGGAGCGGCGAAGCGATCAGGGTTTGCGCCGGCACGTTCGCCACCGACAGCGGGATGCGGTAGGTGCGCTCCGAGATGCGCTCGCGCTGCTGCGCCGAAAAGACGAACCACACCAGAATCGCGATCGCCAGCGCGAGGATCTTCGTGCCGAGGTTGCGAAGAAGGGAAGGCCTTGGCATCGCCGTCCTATTCTCCCGTCTCTCTGACTATTCGGGCCGACGGGTCCTGTCGCCGGCCACCTCGCGCGCGCACTCCGGGCGGAGGCTGGAGTCGGACTAAGGGAGGGTTCCTCCGCGCGCGCGCGAGGGCTTCGTCCGGCGCCACCCGTCGGCCCTCGAACTGCGGCTTAAGCCGGATTGAAAGCCCCGGAGCCGGCGGCGTTTCCCAGAGGAGGTGATGGGTGAGGAGCATGGAAGAGGTCATCCGCCGCCAAGCTGCCTGCGCGACGAACCCTCAGCGGCGGCCGGAGTGAACTCTTGGCGGCCGGCCGCCGCGTGCCGACGAGGGAAATGCCGACGGCTCCGGGGCGGCCTTTCAGCGCTATCGGTCGGGAACATCAGGCGGCCCGGGAGATTTCGCGCAGCAGGAGATCGCGCAGGGCCTTACCGTCCAGGTCTTCGATCAGGTCGCCATCGTGCGCCACCGAGATGGCGCCCCGCTCCTCCGACACGACGACGGCCAGCGCGTCGGTCTCTTCCGTGATGCCGATCGCGGCGCGGTGGCGCGTGCCCAGTCTCAGGCCTTCTTTCAGGGAAAGAGGGAGGAAACAGGCGGCCGCCGCCACACGCTCGCCCGCGATGATGACGGCCCCGTCATGGAGCGCCGTGCCCGGCGTGAAGATCGTCACGAGCAGATCGTAGGAGACCGCGGAATCCACGGGCACGCCGTTCTCGATGTAGTTCTTCAAGCCCTCACGGCGCTCGAACACGATGAGCGCACCCACGCGCCTGGCCGAGAGTGAGGTCGCCGCCAGCACGATGTCGGAGATCGTCTCCTCCGCGTGGTAGCCGGAGAACCACGCGAAGAGGGGGTTGCGTCCGATGGCGGCGAGCGCCCGGCGCAGCTCCTGCGCGAAGAGAACGATGACCGCCAGCGGGAGGTAGAAGATCACGGCCTGGAGCACGGTGCGGACCGCGGTCAGCCTCGCGAACACCGCGACCTCGTAGATCGCGAAGGCCGTGACGATCCCGAAGACCATCTGGACTGCGCGCGTTCCCCGGATCAGCCGCAGGAGGCTATAGATCAGGACCGCCACCAGCAGGATGTCCACCGCGTCGCGCCACGTCACCGACAGGTGCGAGATGGAGGCGACCCGGCGGGAGAGGCTCTCGATCATCGAACCGCTCCGGCGGGTCGAACGGCCCCGGCCGCGGGCGTGTCGATCGCCCGCAGCATCCGCAGGAAGCGCGCCGACTCGGCAACGTCGTGGACTCGCGCGATCGCGGCTCCCGCGCGAACCGCCGCGGCGAGGCAGGCGAGCGAGCCCGGCAGGCGTTCCTGGTTGGAAGCCCGATCCTCGACACCCGAGAAGCGCCGGACGAAGCCCTTGCGCGAGGCGCCGGCCGCAACCGGAAAGCCGAGCGAACGAAAGGCCTGGAGATGGCGCAGGAGGAGGAGATTCCCCTCCGCGCTCTTCCCGAAACCAAAGCCCGGATCCACGGCAAGCCCTTCCGGCGCGACGCCGGCCTCGAGCGCCCGGGACAGCGCCGCCGCGAGCTCCAAGGCGACGTCGGCCAGCGGGTGCGCGTAGGACACGTCCCGCTGCATCGTGCGCGGGTCGTTCCCCTTCATGTGCATGAGGATCGCGCCGCCCCCGGCCCGTGCGACGGCTCCCGCCATTTCCGGATCGTGGCGAAGGGCCGAGACGTCGTTGACGAGGTTCGCCCCGGCGGCGATCGCCGCGCGGGCGACGGCCGCCTTCCGTGTGTCGATCGAGAGGGGAAGGCTGCTCTTCCTGCGGATGGCTTCGATGACAGGGACGACGCGGCGAATTTCCTCGTCGGCCGGTATCTCCGCGGCCTCGCCGTAATTGGCCGGCCGCGTGGACTCGCCTCCGATGTCCACGATGGCTGCTCCCTCTTCGAACATCTCGAGCGCCCGCTGCGCCGCGCGGCCGGCCTCGAAATAGACCCCGCCGTCGGAAAACGAATCGGGAGTGACGTTCACGATTCCCATGAGGACCGGAGGCTCCGCGAGATCCAGGGCTGCCCCGTGAGCCAGGATGACTCTCCCGAGCCTGCGGGCCGCCCGCTCGAAGGCCTCCTGTGCTCGGCCGCGCAGCGTCGCCGGCAGCGCCTTGAGGCTCTCCGCGCGCCGAGCCCGCGACAGGACGACCGGAGGCGAGGCCGACCCCTCCAGCCTGACCACGTCCACCGGAAACTCCGAGGCGGCGAAGGTCGCCGGGCGGAATCCGTCCCAGAAGGCGATCTCGAGAAGCTCCACCGGGCTGGCGGCCGGGATGACGAGGTCCGCCGAAACTTTCACGCCGGGAGTTTATTGGAAAGTCGAAAAGGAGTTTAGGCGGGTTCCGTCATCCTGAGGAGCGAAGCGACGAAGGATCTGCTCGGCATGAACGATCGTGAGAGCAGATCCCTCGCTTTGTTCGGGATGACAAACGGGAGCCGACAGCGGCCAGCTGACAGCTGAAAGCTACATCGCCTCGTCCGCCGTCGGTCCGTAGACGTTGGGCAACGGGACGTCATTCAAGCGCAGGTACACGGAGAGCTGGCCCCGGTGGTGGATCAGGTGATTCAAGAGAACGCGCCGCAGCAGAACCCGCTTCTTCAACGTGAAGAAGACCTGGCCCCCCCGCGTGACGGTGAAGTCGCGCGAAAGCTCCTCCTCGGACATAGCGCCGATCGCCTCGCGGGCTTCCCGGACGTTTCCATCGAACCGGGCGAGGAAGTCCGCGGCGCTTTTCATCGGCGGGGCCTTCTCGCTGCCGACCGCGAACTCGTCGCTCTGGATCCGGAGACCGAAGCGGGGAAGTTCCGCGACGTGCGTCGCCAGCTCTCCGAGGCTCTTCGACTTCCCGTGAGGCTTCCATTCGAGCTTGGAGGCCGGCACGCGCTCGAGCATGCGGCGCGTCGCCGCCATCTCCGTATCGAACTCCTCGAGGAACGACTCGGTGAAGCTCATGGTCGATCGTGTCCGTGAAACGTGATACGTAAAACGTAAAACGGAGCCACGCTTTACGCCGTCACGTTTGACCCCTTTGCGGCCTTAGGCGGGCTCCGGCACCATCGGTCCGATCGTGCCGCCGGCGACTTCCGGAGTGCCGGGGAGGATCGGCGGCTTGGGAGGACCCGACTTGCGGAGCTTCGAGATGTCGGCGCCGGTCTCCTCGGCAATGATCTGGAGGACCTCTTCGCCATCCAGGACTTCCTTCTCCAGGAGAGTGCGGGCCAGCCGGTGCATGACCTTCTCGTTCTCCTCGATGATCCTCGTCGCGCGGTCATAGGCAGCGGTGACGATTTTCTTGACTTCGGAATCGATCTGGTTGGCCGTCTGCTCCGAGTAATCCTGCGTGCGGCCGAAGTCGCGCCCGAGGAAGATCTCTCCGTCCACCTTGCCGAAGGTCAGGGGTCCCATCTCGCTCATGCCCCACTCGCAGACCATCTTGCGGGCCAGATCCGTCGCCTTCTCGAGGTCGTTGCCGGCGCCGGTCGTCATATGGCCCAGGAACTTCTCCTCGGCGATGCGGCCTCCCATCATGACCGTGATCGTCGCGTCGAGGTATTCCTTCGTGTGCGAGTACTTGTCCTCGGTGGGGAGCTGCATCGTGACGCCCAGCGCCCGCCCCCGCGGGATGATCGTGACCTTGTGGAGCGGATCGGCGTCGGGCAGAAGCGCCGCCACGATCGCGTGGCCTCCCTCGTGATACGCCGTGTTCTTCTTTTCCTCTTCGGTCATGATCATGGACTTCCTCTCGGGTCCCATCATGACCTTGTCCTTGGCGTACTCGAAGTCGATCATCTCGACTTTCT
>Ga0137369_10005704_pt1 | contig 12631 bp, 7 predicted proteins | sample SagtaG_12_FD_104918 | JGI IMG/M metagenome (GOLD analysis project Ga0137369, IMG submission 104918) | Vadose zone soil microbial communities from Sagehorn Ranch, Mendocino, California, USA - Sage1_L_113_16 metaG | ecosystem: Environmental > Terrestrial > Soil > Vadose zone | place: USA... | reverse complement strand
CTAGATCCTTCAGGCATAGACACCCGAAAGATCACCAGAAGTCGTGCTCGCCCTTCAGCCAGCCCTCCACCACGGCGGTTCACCGCAGAACCGGGCAATACGGAACAACGCCGGGGCCCTGCCTCGTGTACTGGGTGAACCCCGAACAGCGACCCACGACCTGGACCGTCAAGGGCCCCGCCGACCAGACGGAGCTAATGGGCGAGCTGCACCGGCAGGCCGACTCGCTCAACGATCTAGAGATCGTGCCCTTCCTCCTCGACATCAGTAGACCGTCTACCTGACATCACGCCTGCCGAGCGGCATTTGCCGCCAGTCGTATGAGGTACGTACGGGCGAGTTCACGGCAATCGCGGTCACTTTGCTAGGTCGCCGAGGCGTCATTGGCCTGTTTGACTGCCTCGTTGAGTTGGCGGCGTATGTAGGCGGCTTCGTCGGCGCGTCCGAGTCCGGCGAGGACTTCGGCGAGGGTGTAGTACATCGACGACAGATCGCGCCCGAACCTTTGCGGCACTTGCTGGGCCAGTGGCTGGTAGATGTCGATCGCCTCGTGGATGGCGGTCAATGCCGCAGGGAAGTCGCGGCAAGCGGCAGCACGTACCCAGGCGTGCCCCCAGAGGCTACGTGCGAGGTCTGGCAGGTGGGCGACAGGGTTTGCCTCTGCAAGTCGCCGGCGGATCTTCACCGCCTCGTCGGTGGTGGCTAGAGCTTCGTCCGGCCGCCCCAGCTCCGACAGCCGGTTGCCGAGGTTGGTTAGCGCCGCAGCGAGGTCTGGCAAGTGGGCGGCCGGGTTGGTTTCGGCGAGCCGCCGGCGGATCTTCACCGCATCCTCGGCGGAACCTAGGGCTTCCTCCGGTCGCGCCAGCTCGGATAGCCGGACACCGAGGTTGTTCAGCGAGCCCGCAAGATCTGGCAGGTGGGCGACCGGGTCGGTCTCCGAGAGCCGTCGCCGGATGTTTACCGCTTCCTCGGCGGCGGCTAGGGCTTCCTCCGGTCGCGCCAGCTCGGACAGCCGGATACCGAGGTTGTTCAGCGACATCGCGAGGTCGAGAAGGTAGGCGACCGGGTTGGTGGCGGCCAGTCGCCGGTACAGGTCGGTTGCCTCCTGGTTGGCAGCCAGAGCATCCTCCCGCCGCCCCAGGCCCGACAGGTGGTTGCCGAGGTTGTTCAGCGAGCCGGCAAGATCGGGCAGGTAAGCGGTGGGGTTGGTCGTCGCCAGCCGCCTGTACAGGTTGGTTGCTTCCTGACTGGCGGTCAGGGCTTCCTCCGGCCGTCCCAGGTGCGACAGTCGGGCGCCGAGGTTGTTCAGCGCCGTTGCGAGGTCGGGAAGGTGAGCGGCGGGGTTGGCCTTGGCCAGCCTGCGGCGGATCTCCACGGCTTCCTGCGTTGGTTCCAGGGCTTCCTCCCGCTGCCCCAGGCTCGACAGATGGTTGCCGAGGTTGTTCAGCGTCGCCGCGAGGTTGGGCAGGTATGCGTCGGGATGGGTCGCGGCCAGTCGGCGGTACAGGTTGATGGCTTCCTGGGTGGGGGCCACGGCGTCCTCCCGCCCCAACTCCAGGAGCAGGGCGCCGAGGTTGGTAAGCGCTGCCGCGAGGTCGGGCAGGTACGCGGCGGGGTTGGCCGCGGCCAGTCGGCGGTACAGGTCGGTGGCTTCCTGGGCGGGGGCCAGAGCCGCCGCCCGCCGCCCGAGCCCAGACAGGAACGCGCCAAGGTTGCTCAGCGATCTCGCGAGGTCGGGCAGGTGGGCGGCCGGTTTGGACGCGGCGAGCCGGCGGTAAGTTGTGACGGCTTCCTCACCGGGAGCCAGGGCCTCCTCCCGTCGCCCGAGCCCAAACAGGAACGCGCTGAAGTTGGTCAGCGACAACGCTAGGTCCGGCAGATATGCGGCAGGGTTGGCCGCGACCAGCCGCCGGTACAGGTCGGTGGCTTCCTGACTGGCGGTCGCGGCCTCCTCTCGCCGTCCTAGCTCCGATAGATGCTTGCCGAGGTTGGTCAGCGACATCGCGAGGTCGGGCAGGCGGCCGGCGGGATCTGCCTCGGCCAATCGCCGATAGCTCGCCACGGCCTCCTCGGTAAGGGCTAGGGCTTCCTCCCGCCGCCCGAGCCGCGACAGTAGGGCGCCGAGGTTCGTCAGCGCCGCCGCGAGGCCGGGCAGGTGGGTGGTGCGGTCGACTTCGACCGACCGGCGGTACAGGTCCGTGGCCTCCTCGGCAGGGGTCAGGGCTTCCTCCCGCTGCCCCAGCGCCGACAGCAGGGCGCCGAGGTTGGTCAGCGACAACGCCAGGTCCGGCACGTGGGCGGGGTTGGCCACAGCGAGCTGGCGGTAGGTCGCCACGGCTTCCTGGCTGGGGGCCAGGGCTTCCTCCCGCCGCCCCAGCTCGGACAGCCGGTTGCCGAGGTTGGTCAGCGACATCGCGAGATCCGGACGGTAGGCGGGGTCGGTTTCGGCCAGCCGCCGGTACAGGTCGGCGGCCTCCCGGCTGGCGGTCAGGGCCTCGTCGCGACGGCCGGCGTTGGACAGGCGCCAGGCGAGGATCGCGTGCAGGCGGGCTCGGTCGGCGGGATCGGTGGCGGTGGTGAGGCGGTGGTTGGTGAGAATGGTGGTGACGGCCGCGGTGGCAATGTCCCACTCGACGTGGCGGTCGGTGGGCAGCAGCGTCTCGATGGCCTCTAGCACGGCTAGATCGATGTCCGGGAGGTCGGCGAGGCGGGTCAGCGTGGCGTCGCCGGCGGCGATGGCCAAATGCGGTCTTTCACGTAGCAAGGGGAACAGCACCGCTGTGGAAATGTGGGGCCAGTGGCGGGCGGTTTCGACCAAGACCGTGAGCGCGGCTGTTGTCCACGGCGGTGGTTCACCGCTGTCTTGGTCGGCGAGTAGGAGGCGGGGAGCGGTGGCGGCCCAGTCGTCGCGCAGCCAGCCACCATCGTTGTCGTAGGGGTGTCCGGGCGTGGTCAGGGCGAGGAAGTCTTCACCGAGCCGGTTGGGGTGCAATGGTTCGAGGACCGTGGTGGGGTTCTCGGGCGGGTAGCAGGCTCGATGGTTGTCGATGATCTGATCGGCGGCCTCCGGGGTGGACGCCAGTCGGGTGAGGGCGAGCGCGGCCTGGCCGTGGTGGCGGGGCAAGGCTCCGGCAAGGGTGGCCACGTACACGGCGCGGCGCATCACCGCCGGGGCGGTGACCACGCGGTCCTCGGCGCGGGTGTGCAACGCCTGCCAGTAGGCGTATTCCCGGCGCAGTAGGTACGCCGACACCGCGTGCGGGTTGGTAGGAGCGGTGGTGTGATGGCGATGGGCGTCCACGGCGGCCAATGCGGCCATGTGCACGGCGAGAACCTGCGTGTAGCCGGGCCGGTCCAGCCCGGCCGGGGGTGTCAGCTCATCGGTGCCCGCTACGTCGAGCCGGTCGGCAAACCGTTGCCGGGCGGCGGTGAACAGGATGGCCCGGTCGACCTGGTCACCCAATGGCGGCAACGGCTGAGCGGTGGCACCGATGCCGAACTCGCTGTCCAGCCGATCGGCGACGGCAGGCCACCAGAACCCGGCCGAGCGGGCCAGCAGCAGCGCCCTCACCATGACGCCGGTCCGGGTGGCTAGGTGTTGCAGGTGCCCCAGCACGGCGAGCAGGTGCGCCACCGGCCATCGGTCGGCGTAGTCCACCACCACCAGGACCCCACCGCCGGTGGGCAGGTCCACTTGGGTCCCGCCGGCCGTGGCGGTGCCGTGGTTGACCCGCCACACCACCCACCCGGTGGCGGCGCAGCCGGCCGCGATCTGGGCGGCCAGCCGGGTCTTACCCTGGCCACCGGCGGCGTGGACCAGCCGCACCGACACCAGTTCAGTGTCGTCGAACAGCCACTCCGACAGGTGGCGCACGTCGTTCTCGCGACCGACGAACGGCACCACCGCGTGGCGGGCCAGCAGCAACCGACTCGGCTGCGCCTGCGCCGCCGCTCTTGGCAGGCCGGCCGCCGCGGTAGAGAACGGCTCCACCCGGTACGGTGGGCGCTCGGTGCTGATGGTTACGTCGCCCGTAACGTCCTGGATCTGGATGACGTCGCCGAAAACGACGCTTCCCGCCACCGACTGCCCGGAAGCAGCGACTCCGGCGGTCTTCTCCGGCGGGCTCACCGGTCGAGGTCGGCGTCACCGCCGATGTCGTCAACCTGTCGCACCGGCCCCGCGACCTGCGACCCGATCACCGACTGGCTCTCCGGCGCCGCGGCCGGCACAGAAGGCGGGGGTGGTGCGGAGCCAGCCTGCGGTGGCGCTGGGCTGGCCGTCGCCGGGCCGGTCCGCAGGTTGCCTCGCACACCGCGGACCTGCAGCACATCACCACCGACCGAGGACCCGGCTACCACCTGCCCGGCGCGTTCGATGGGGTGCCCCAATCCGCGCCGGGTGAGCACCACCCCGTACGCCGCCAACGCCAGCCCGGCCAGCCCGGCGATCATCCCGATCACGCTGGCGACCTTGTCGGCCCGGTCCAGGCCGATCACCACCAGGTACACACCCAGCCCGACCAGGGCCAACCCGGCCGCGATCGCCCCGATCCATCCCATCGCCCGCTTCCATCCGGTCATGACGACATCATCGACCGTCACGGCGTCAGGAGAACCACCGCAACGGCTACCGAGTCGAAACGAAAGATCATCACACCCACGGCCCCGCAGCCCGCCGACACGCGCACTGCTTGCCCCACAACTCGGACGCCTCGGGCAGGAGCGGGCCCGCTGCATTCTGATCTTGGCCAGACGACTGTCTCCCAGACACCGCCTTCGCTCGACTGGGTCGGTTCGTCCTAGCCCTTGCGTATTGCCATGGCGCCCTCGGCTCTTCCAGTCGGGCGTCGCCACAGTGCCGCAGCGCGAGGCTCAGTAACTCCGCGTCGAACCTGCGGCGTGGGCGAACGTGCGCAGCTCCGATGATATGGTGATCAAGACGAATCCTGGTGAGTGCAGTGAACGGAGTCGCGTGCAGTGTTGTCCCTCGTGCCTCCGTCGCAACTCGATTGATCGCCGCCAGAAGTGACGCGCGAACCCGGCACGGCCTTCCGGAGCACCGTTGTTTCGACGCGTGTTACAGAATTGCGCTGCGCAGGAGCGAGCCGAAGATCTAGGCTGTGGCGCCAGCCGTCCAGTTGGCCTCGTGGCGGATCGCCGTGCCGCGGCTACCACGTGGCGGTACTTCGTGCCGTCGTGGCTGGCTCAGGCGACGGTCGTTGACCCTCGGTGGCAGTCGCGTGTCGTCTGGCCGGAGAGACGCCGAGCGCTTGCCGGCGTCGGATACGAGGTGAGGGACGACTACTGCGATGACCCGTTCGGCGATATCCGGGCCGACCCTTTCGGCTGCCAGTCGTCGTCTTGATCGGCGCCAGCTGGAGATCGAGCGTCTGCTGCGGTTGATGGGTGGAATGCTGGGCGACGCCTATGTCGACGCCTGTGTCATCCTGACCGAGCGGCCGCGTCTGGCCACCGCGTCACATCTCGTGGGGCACCTGGCCAGAGAGATCGACTCCGGGCTCCGCGAGCTGCTTACGGCTATGCTCCCGCCCGACAGACAAAAGCACCTGGAGTCCTTGCGTGAGGAAGGGTCGCGTGACGCGCCGCGAAGGCAGGTCATCGCCGAAATCTGCGATTTTCTTGGCGTGCCGGCCGAGGACGAGGTGCGTGCCGCTTGGGTCTCGCTGTTATGGCATGGCCGCGCCCACCGCGGCCCGCTGCGCGAGCCACGAGTGCTCGACGATGAGTTTTTGCACGCGTGGAGCCAGTTCGACTATGTGCTGCTCGAAATCGCGAGGCGGTTCGAGGCTTCGTTCCTGACGGCGCTGCCGTTGGTCGATGTCCTGGCGGCAGTCGCGTCTCCGACCAAGGACGATCTCGCCAAGCTGAGGAATCAGGTACCGCAGAGCGTCGTGGCGATGCAGCGCTTCTACGCCGCCGCCGGGCCGGGCTGGTTTCCGCTCCTGCGGAAGGGCGGGTTCCTTCGAACGCCCCCGAGACTGCGGCCGAACGACGACGGCATGGTCACCTACGTGCCTTGGCCGGCGGGACCGTACCTGGTGCGCCTGGCGGCCGAGCCGAAGTATGCGGCCGATGTGGTCGCCGTCTTCGCGGAGCTGGACACCGATAATCCTCAGGCGGGTGAGTCAGCCGCCGACGCCGCCCTTATGGTTTCTCCCAGGCTTGCAGCCCGGCTCGCTCCGAAGCTCGCCGAGTTCCTCGGGCCCTTTGCGCAGTGGGCATTGCCGTCGAAGGCCAGTGAGGTGGTGGTACGGCTGGCCGCCGAAGGCGAGCAGGAGGCCGCACTGACGATCGTAAAGGCGTTGATACCCGTTCCTGACCGGAGCGCGGCCCGGCATCGGTTCTTTCCCGCCGAGCAGATCGCGCCAGCGTACGCCGACTTGGGCGTGGCGATCGTCATACTCCTGGCCGACCGGCTCCATGCGGCGAATGCCGACCCTGACAACGGCGTCACGCTGGCGTACTCGTCGATCTGGCGGCCGGCGATCGAGCGCGACCGGTATCGCGACGGCCGCGACGAAGTGCTGTCCGCGCTCCGCGATGCGGCGACCGCGGTCGCTGGCGCGGTTGGCGCCCCGGCGGTCGTCGAGGTTCTGGACGGCTACGAGCCGGCCGTGTTCGCGCGGGTCAGCCTTCACGTCCTGACTCAGGTGCCGGACCCTGAGCTCGTGTCGGCCAGGTTGACCTCCAGCGACCTATTCGCCGACTCGGAGGTTGCCCGCGAGTACACGGCCCTATTGCGCGTCGGCTACCCGCTCCTGCGGCCCGAGGACAAGGCCACGATCGCCGGATTCGTCGGGGCGGCCCCCCCATGGGAGGCATCCCTCAAGGACGTCGAGCAGTGGAAACTCGGCCAGCTGGCGCGGTTCGGCGACCAGCTCCCCGACGAGCTGCGCGCAACGTACGACGCCCTCGTCGCACGGTACGGCCAGCCCACCAACGACGACGATCCGTCCGAGTTCACCGAGTGGCCCGGCACCCACTCCCCGGTCGACGCCGCCGCGATCGCCGACATGTCGGACGACGACCTGCTCACGCTGCTCCGCACGTGGCAAGCACCGGGTGGTTGGCGGGCGCCGACGGTTGACGGCCTCCGCAACCAGCTGCAGGAGGCGGTGGCTGCCAACCCCGTCCGATTCGCTGCGCTCTCACCACGACTCATCGATCTGGCACCGGACTACGGCGCGGCCGTGCTGTTGGCGCTTACCCGCGTGCTCTCCGCCGATCTCCCCGGCCCGCCGGGCGGCGACGCACCCGACAAGGAAGACGCCTCGTCCACGCATGCAGAGCCGTTCGCGTGGGACGAGGTGCTGGACTTCGCCCGCACGGCAATCAACAGATCACGCTCGGAAGACGGCCAGCCGCCGCAGGCCGAGGCGGAAGACGGCCAGCCGCCGCAGGCCGAGGCGTACGGGCCTACCTGGCATGGATGCCGCCGGCACGTAGCCGAGCTGCTGACCGAGGCCATGCGGCGACAACAGATCGCTCCCAGCCGGGCCGAACAGGTCGTCGCGCTCATCTTGGACCTTGCGCAAGACCCGGAACCCCGGCCCGGGCAACGCAAGTTCATCAATGGTCACGATCCCGTCGCCGAAGCACTGAACACCGTGCGAGGATCGGCGTTCATCGCGGCCATGCAGCTCCTCGTGTGGATGTCAGGCGACCACGACGCCGCAGCAACACCGACCCCATCCCTCAGGAAGATCGTTGATCTGTTCGAGGCCAACCTGGACCCCACCGTGGATGACAGCCACCCCGTGCGCAGCGTCTACGGCATGTACTTCGGCGTGCTCGCTACCCGTCTCGGCGAGTGGGCGCGCACCCGCCACAAAATGATCTTCGGCGATGGCGGCGACGCTGAACTGGGCGCGGTCGCCTGGCAGTCGTTCCTGCGGTGCAACCGCGCGTCTGCGATCACATTCGAGATCCTTGGTATTCAGTACCGCAGAGCGGTCGGTTCGCTGGCGGGGCAACCCGCAGAGGGCGACGACTATGCAAACCGCGCCGAGAACGAAGCTACGGCCAGCCTCCTTGGCCATCTCGCGATCTTCTATGGGCGGGGTCTGATCAACCTGGACAGCGACATCATGATCGCGCTGTTCGCCGACGATGTGCCCGTGGAGCATCGAGCCCGCATGCTGGAGATCTGCGGGCAGATGCTGTCCAACACCGCCGACCCGCCGCCCGCCGTCGTCGAACGTCTTCAAGCACTGTGGGACTGGCGAGCGGAGGAGCTGAACGCCGGCCGCACCCAGACAGAGGAGCCGGCCGCCTTCGGATGGTGGGTATCGTCAGGAAACTTCCCGGCAAGCTGGGCATTGACGAAGCTGCACGCGCTGCTCGCGGCCGGAGGATGCCCGGAACCCAGTCATCTGGTAGCGGCGCGCCTGGCCGGACTCCGGCAGGACTTCTTGGCGGAAACGGTGCGATGCACCGCGCTGCTCATCGATGCCCCCACCGATCCCTGGTTCGTCGATGCGTCTCGCAACGAGATCTCCGCAGTCCTCGCCGATGGCGTAAAGGCAGACGACCAGCAAGTTCGCCAGGTCGCATCCGAGGCGATCAACCGGCTGGTTGCCCGCGGAAGAACATCGTTCGCGCAGCTCGTCAGCTGAGGGCGCTTCGCGGCGCTCGGAGGCTTGCCTGAGGGACCGGCAACCCCGCCGGCACCGGCGATCGGCCCACATCACGCCAGACCTTGCCGGCCGTAGCGGTGGGACCGTAACGCCGCTGTCAGAAGACGTACTGGATGACTACTAGGCTGCCGGTCATGGCGAGCCTGCCGAAAATCCAGCCGTTGAAATGGACGAACGTGCGCGATGTGCTTCCCAACGAGGCCCTTCACTTCACGCCATGGCTGGCATCCAATCTCGACCTGCTGGCCGGGGTACTTGGACTTGACGAGCTTGAGCTGGTCGGGACCGAATCGTCGGTCGACCTGTTCCGGCTGGATATCAGAGCGACAGGGACTGACGGCTCGGGCGAGTCGATCGCCGTGATCATTGAGAACCAGTACAACAAGACCGACCACGATCATCTCGGCAAGCTCGTCACCTACGCCGCGCGCGCTGACACCGAGGCCGAGCGGGTACTGGCGGTGTGGATGGTTGAGCAGCCGTTGCCGGCGCACCTGGCCGCGATCGAGTTCCTTAACAGGATCAGCGCCGCCCACGTGGGCTGGGTGCTGCTCTCTCCACGGTTCGTGCCGTCGCCGGACGGCTTCTACGTCCATTTCGAGAAGCATGCCGAGCCCAATGCGTTCCTGCAGTCGGCGAAGGAGGCCCTGACTCCCGTATCTCCCGAGCGTACGAGCTACATGGCCGAACTGTTCACTCTGATCGATCAACCGCTGCGCAAGGCCGGCTTCCACCACGTCTGGTCACACCCCGCCGGCCACATGATCAGGGCGTACCTCCCGAAGAACTGGCCGGCAGCAAGCTGGGCCGAGGTCCGTGTGCTCGCCGCCCGCAACCGACTGCGAGCCGTGCTGTTCATCCGCGCCGGGCAGGTCCCGGCCGAGTACAACATCGAGGTGCTGGAGGGCATCCGCCAGCGCCACGGCGAGGCGATCCAGCAGGCGGTAGGCACCGACCTGCCGATCGAGTGGCACGCCCGCGGCGACAACGACCGCTCCGACTACGCCCGGATCACCTCAGACGATCACGGCTACCTCGACGGCAAGCCGCAGGAGGCGGCGGAGCTGGCGATCAAGTTCGCCACCGCCTGTCTTGCAGCGCTTCAGCAGGACGACGAGACCGACTTCCCCGATCCCGACCAGATCGAAAGCGCCACCGGCCGAGCGGACACAGCGACGATCAGCGCCATCGCGGCGTGCATTAACCCCGGCGAGTGGGCGACCTACGGAGACGTGTCCACGGTGGCGACCGGAACGAGCAGTGCCGCGATGGCGGTCGGCACGATCGCCGCCAGGACGCCGGACTTCCCAAATCCCCACCGCATCCTGGCCAGCAAGGGCACAATCCCCCCAACCTGGGCCTCCCCGGAAGGCGGTGGTCCGCAGACCTGCCGTCAGCGGCTGGAGGACGAAGGCGTGTCGTTCCTTCCCGACGGCCGCGCTGCGCCCGAGCACCGAGTCAGCGTCGACACGCTGCGCGCGCGGTGGCACGCATCGACGGCCGATGGCGAGACCGACTCGTGAGCCGCGCCGGTCACGACCCCGCGCAGCTCCGGTCCGCGGCGGATGCGCACGCCAGCTGCTCGACCACACGACCGCCGGACGGCCAAGAAACGCAGTACAAATACCACCGCGGCTGGAGCTTCAGCCAGGTTGCTTACGTACCCACTCAGTGCTGTATCCGTTAATGATCTCTACGGCTTCATCCCGGATTGATTGACTGAGGGTTGGAAAAGCCTCATCCAGGATGTCGGCCGCATTGTGCGGCTCGCCCGCCCGGTACTGATATCCACCTTCTGAGGTGTCATGCGGAGTGTGCTCGGCTGGATCTTCGAAATTTTCTAGGAACCAGTCAACCAGCCTAAGCGCCTCCTGACGTTCGTCGCTAATGAGTGTCTCAGCGAGAGAAGCGACTGCATCGACGTCGTCGACCGTGGGTTGCCGAGGTGCTTCGAAGCCATGGGCGATCGCGTTGCGAATCGGGGTCATATCCGCAACGAGCTGCCACTGATTCAGCGTCAGGTTCCCGTCTTGGTAGAGCAGACTCGCCAGTTCCATTGCACTGGCCGGCACCGGATCGACGTCCCTTGCTACGCCTCTCAGCGCGGCTTCTAGACCCGCCCAGGCAAGCAGAAATCCCGCTGATAGGTGGTGTGATGCCACCTCGCGGGCCACGTTCAGTTGGACTGCAGCACTGGCGCTGTCCAGTGCCCGAAGACTGGGGAGCGGCAATGAAATGATGTCTAGACGCGCATTTGGTATTGAGCGGACAGCTTGGGCCATGCCCTTGATGACGTCGGCGTCCGCAGCCGCGGAAGGCGTAGATGAGGTTTTCACCTGCACTACAACCAACTCATCTCCACGTCGCGCTATAAGGTCGACTGGATAAGTGCGCAGCTGATCGGGAATCGCTACCTGGTCGGGCTCGATGCTGACTACATAGCCTTCCGACTTGTAGCGATCGGCTGCTTGGCGGAGCGCCCGCATGCCGAGTGCAGACAGCCTGTCGTTACGCATTAGGGTAGCACCGTCCTGTCGACGTCATCGGTGATACGCACATAGACAAAAGGCCGGTTGGCTGTAAATGCGGCTGCAAGCACCGGGCTTACTCCAGCAACAATGAATGGCTCGTCCAGGCTTCGTCGCAATACGTGTAGGTCATCGATTTGATGGTCGTTAACAAAGATGATGCCCTGAAGCGCGTCGAGGATTGGTTTGGACATGTTGTCGGCGTCGGGCAGTGACCGACGAGGTCCGCGCCCAAACTGAATCAGCGTGACCGCCACGTCGACGGTGACTGGCAGCGCTGACGCCACCGCTATACGCGCGCTTGCGGAGACGTCGCGCCGCCACGTCGTGAGTCTTTGCTTGGTACGAGGATTCGAAGCGCCCTGTGCGGACACCGGGACACCGTCCACCGTGAACTCGACCGAGAGCACGTCGGCAGGCTACCCGGTCCGGTAATGGGCGATCCGGTCGAAGTCGTCGGCCGGGCGTGTACCGCGCCGACCTGGTCACCCGACGGCTTCGATGTCGTCGAACCCGGCCTCGTCTTTCCTACCCCGTGGCGGCCTGACCCGTCGCCGGCCGAACCCGACCCCGGAGCGCAGTGGATGTACGCCGGCGTCGGCCGAATGGCTGCACGGAGCTACAGATCTTGAAAGGCTAGGTTGATCGATTCCTGGTCGGCGTGTCGCCGTGACATCGTTCGATGGGGTTTGTAGGCCGAAGGGATGAGGTATCCCGATGGTGGTGGCCTGTCCGAGCAGGGACGGGTCAGGCGAGAGGCGGTACGTCTGCAGGCGGCGAACTGGTTCGCCGAGGGAGTGTCGGTGCCGGAGGTCGCGCGGCGGTTGCGGGTGTCGCGGACCGCGGTGTATGGGTGGCGGCAGCGCTGGTGTCGCGGTGGCGAGCAGGCTCTGGCCTCGAAAGGGCCGGGCGGCTCTCGCTGCCGGCTGGACGAGTCGCGGTTGCGTTGTCTGGCCGATGCGCTCGACGAAGGCCCTGCCGTGCACGGGTTCGGTGCCGACCAGCGCTGGACCCTGGCCCGGGTGTGCGATCTGATTGCCCGGATGTTCCACACCCGCTACACCCTGCGCGGCACCTCCTACCTGCTGCACCGCATCGGCTGGTCGGTGCAGGTCCCCGCCCACCGCGCGGTCGAGCGTGACGAGGACGCGATCACCAACTGGCGGCGGGAGGTCTGGCCGGCGGGAAAACGGTAGCGGCGCAGCGCGACGCCTGGATCTGCTTCGAGGACGAAGCCGGTCAGACGCTGCGCCCACCGAAAGCCCGCACCTGGGGCCGCCGCGGCCGCACGCCGGTGATCCCGGTCTCGGGCAAGGGATCCGGGCGGGTCTCGATCGCCGGCCTGTCCTGTTTCAAGCCCGGCGAGCGGAGCCGGCTCATCTTCCGCACGATCGTCCACCGTGGACGCAAGCACGAACGGCGCAGCTTCGCCGAGGCCGACTACAT
>Ga0137369_10005697_pt1 | contig 12636 bp, 9 predicted proteins | sample SagtaG_12_FD_104918 | JGI IMG/M metagenome (GOLD analysis project Ga0137369, IMG submission 104918) | Vadose zone soil microbial communities from Sagehorn Ranch, Mendocino, California, USA - Sage1_L_113_16 metaG | ecosystem: Environmental > Terrestrial > Soil > Vadose zone | place: USA... | reverse complement strand
TCAGCACTTGCTCCTTACCGACCAGTTGCTGAAGCTCGGTGATTAAATTTAGATAGTAGAAGACCTCGTGTCTTGTGCTCCTCCACTCAGGTATCTTGATCGGATTGGTCAGCAGCATGCCTCTGGCGTCGGTGTTATAACCCAGGCGAAACGGAACTCGGGCGAGGGCCGCAATCAGCGCTGCCTCAAAGGAGTTCGGCAGCAGAACGGCAAGATCGAAACGGTGGCGGCACCATTCACGGATCTGATTAAGGACCGAGCCAAAGCCGTGTCGATCATAGATGAGCAGGTCATTCAGAAAGCTCGCATCCTCAAATAGTCCTTCCGCCCACTGGCGCGTGACAAGCGTGATGTGGGCCTCTGGAAACAGCCGCCTTAGTCCTCGCAATGCGGGAACAGTCATTGCAGCATCGCCGACCCAACTGGTTCCGCGAACTACGATGCGCTTGATTTTCTCCGGTGGTAGCCTATCCATTGAGGTAAAAAGCACTCACAAGACTTCAGCATGCCGTAAAGGCGGCTGCTGGATTTTCACAACAAGCTGCGCAGCCCCTCCTCGATAGAGATCTCGGGATTCCAGCCCAACTCTTTTTCAATGCGGTTTAGATCTGTCACATAGTTAACCGGTACCGGATGCGGCATCGTGTCGTCATTTTCAATTATTGGATGCAAGTCAATCAATCTGCCGATCGTTTCAATTATTTCACGAAGAGTTGCGGCGTTTCGCTGGCCCCCTCCGAGATTGTAAAGGCCAGCGGAACGCGACGAATCGACAAAGGCACGACACGCCCTACAGAGATCGTACACGTGTAGTATGTCGCGCAGAGGATGGCCGCCAAGAGGCACCTTGATCGGCCAATGATGTTTAACCGACTCAACGTAATGAGTAACAAACCCGTATTCATTGTCTTTCGATGGCCGTGCGTAAACAGTCGACATACGAAAAATGCAGGTGCGCAAGTCGCGCTGACGGCCATAATATTCGGCATACTTTTCGCCCATTAACTTTGACCATTCAAAGGCAGTTTGTCCGCAATACTTAGTTGAACAATCCTCTGGAACCGCGTTGTATGCATTTGCGTGTGCGCCATAAATATCTTTTGTCGAGGCGTAAATGAAAACGGAGTTTGGCCTCATGCGTCTGAGGAGATTTGCGGTACCCTGGGCATTTGTTTGAAAGCAAAGTTCAGCGGCAGTGGGACTCTTGTCAAGATGCGCAGCGAGGTGAATTACTACATCGTAATCTTCTACTTTGGCGGCATCCTCAGGATTGTTAATGTCTAATCCAGAGCGACGTGAAAAATCATCAGCATTAAAAAACTGCCTTACATGAACTCCTAAATAGCCGCTGCCGCCCGTCACGAGAATTCTCATCTGTATTCAACTAGCTCTCGGAAGAAGCAACAGTCATTGTGCCGTTTCTAGTGTGCATTGGAGGAGACTCTGAGCCGCGAATCGACACGCGTCTTGGCTAAAGTATTGAGCATCATCAGAGACTCAGCCTTTCCGATTGCGATAAGCATGTCGCCTGCCTGCACTATCGCCTCACCACTAGGATTAAAAAGGATCTGACCATCTCCCCGGCGGATGCTTACAATCACAATATCGAGTTCCGAACGTATATTTGTGTCACGCAGCTTTCGTCCGACGAGAATTGAGGCCGGGTCGACTTCCAACTGCTCGAAGGCCAAGTCCAGCTTGTTGGCGGTAATTGAGTCGATGAAATCGTCAACAGCAGGTTTGGTGAGAGCGACGGCCATACGATGGCCACCAATGATAGTCGGGGCGACAACACGATTAGCGCCCGCTCTTATCAGTTTCGCCTCGGCTTGTTCTTCAGCCGCCCGGGCAACTATGTGAAGTCGTGGATTCAAGTCACGTGCGGTTAGAGCGACGTAGACATTATCAGCATCGTTGGGTAAACAAGCTGCAAGTCCCCGCGCCTGCTCAACGCCGGCTTCACGTAACGTCTCCTCCAGCGTCGCGTCACGCACCAGTACTACTACGTCAAGGGCTGTTAATTCGGCGACCTTTTGCGCATCTCGCTCAATCACAATGAATGTCTCTGTGCCTCCGAGCAGGGTTCGGATTAAGTGAGAACCCACGCGACCTGCGCCACAGATGATGAAATGGTTTCGAAGTTTGCTCATCTTTCGTGCCTGGCGGCGCTGTCCGAGTGTGGCTACGATTTCGGACTGGACTACGAACTGCACCATTGCCGTTAGAGCGTAAAGGACAACGCCCACACCCGCCAGCATTAATACGCTTGCAAAGAGCCGGCCCCAGCGGGTGACCGGAGTTAGATCACCATACCCGACTGTAGTTACGGTCTGAACAGCCAAATACAGACTATCAAGAATCGACCAGCCCTCAAGCCTTTGAAATCCCAGTGTTCCAAAAGCAATGGCAAGTGTTACCGCCAAAATCATTTCGCGGATGCGAAAGTGCCTTGCCCCTGCCGGACCTAAGCCGGACGATGTTAGACTCATGTGTCCTTATCTGCATCAAAGCGACGAAGTTAGAGGTTGTCACGTTAACTAAAGCTCGAAGTACTGTCAATTCTTTGCTAGACAGCTATGATAGGAGGTGGTAGGTAGTAGATTGTCGACTGAGTGGTCGGCCCGCAAGACTCAGCGCCAATCATTGGCTTTATGCCTGTACGTTATCCACCCACCGGCAGCCTGCCTCCCGCCGTTCGCGGAGGAAAGGGTTCACAATCTCGAAGTCAAATCGTGGCTTACGAGGTGCCTGAACCCGGATTCGCTCGCAGATTTGTCGCGACGCTTTTTAGCGCGCCAGTTATCATTCCCCTCGTTTTCGGAAGCGCGCTTTTAATCGGCGTTCTCGTCTATTATTGGACCGTCTTCTCGCATCGCATCGATCATTTGCTCAGAGGCGACGTCTACACCCGCTCTGCCGGCATCTATGCGGCACCAAAACTCGTCCGCGTGGGTGAGCCGCTCTCGCGGGAAGATCTGCTCAACTTTTTAAAGGGATCTGGATACGTCGAGCTGGGACACCAGGGTGATACGGCCCGTGGCCGCTATTCAGTTAGTGGCGATACGATACAAGTCGAACCGAGTGAGGACTCACTTGTTGATGGGCAGCGGCAGTTTCAGAAAATCCGGATCCAATTTTTGCACAATGGCAAAGCTATAACCTCTATTTCTGATTTGTCGGGAAATGGCCGATTAGACAAAGCACTGCTGGAACCGGAACTGATTAGTTCAGTAACCGGCCGAGAGAGAGCGAAGCGCAAGATAATCGGTTTCAACGATCTGCCTCCACAGCTTGTCAACGCCATAACGGTTACGGAAGATCGATCGTTCTTTGAGCATTACGGAGTCAATGTTCGGGGAATTCTTCGGGCCCTGATCCGCCGCTACGACTCTGATCCGAATTCACCTATTGCCCGTCAGGGGGGCTCGAGTATCACGCAGCAGCTGGTTAAGAACCTTTTGCTCTCTCCGGAACGAACGCTTCGACGAAAGGTCGCCGAGGCTTACATGTCCATTATTCTTGAGACACGTCTCTCCAAAGAGCAGATTTTTGCGCTGTATTGCAATCAGGTGTATCTGGGTCAACAGGCGGGGTTTTCGATCAATGGTTTTGGTGAAGCCGCGGACGCCTACTTCAACAAAGATATTACGAATCTCACGCTTCCGGAGGCCGCGTTTCTGGCTGGTCTAATTCGCAGTCCAAATCGGTACAATCCTTATCACGATATCAACACTGCCACCGCCCGTCGGAATCAGGTACTGGACTCGATGGTCAATGCGGGGGCCATCGATCAAAACGGTGCCACTGCAGCAAAAGCTAGTCAGCTGCAGGTAGCCTCTGTCAAAGGCCGGATAGACATCTCCGATGCTCCTTACTTCTCGGACTACGTGCAGAATCAGCTCGGTGATATGGTCGCGGGTCAGGGCGCGGCAGAACATCTGCGAATCTATACGACAATCGACATGGACCTGCAACGTGCCGCTTACGCGGCCGTTTCTAAACAACTCGCCGCACTAGATAAGATCGAAGCAAAGCGGTTTGAACCGGGAACCCTTCAAGCGGCACTGGTGGCAATGAATGCGAGGACTGGTGAGATTGTGGCCATGGTCGGAGGTAGAGATTACTCAAAGAGTCAGCTGAATCGAGTGACTGATGCAATGCGACAACCTGGTTCGGTTTTCAAGCCTTTTGTTTATGCCACAGCGTTAAATACCGCATACGATCCCGTTCCTCGAGTGATCACACCGGCAACTACCTACATGGATGAACCCAAGACGTTCACATTTGATGATCAGGAATACTCTCCGGGAAATTTTGGCGATACTTACACACACGCTCCAGTGACCTTGCGCGAGGGGCTGGTCCATAGCTTAAACGTCGTCACGGTGGATGTAGCGATGGAAGTTACCATGGGGCGAGTGATGAGCCTGGCAGCCAAAGCCGGGTTGCCCAGACCGCACCGTGCGTTTCCAGCCATGGCTTTGGGAACCAGTGAAGCTACGCCGCTGCAAGTTGCCTCAGCTTACACTTCTTTCGCGACTCTTGGAACCAGGACCACGCCGGTTGCAATCAGCCGAATCACAACGGGCAATGGTGTGACTGTCGCCGCCCCTACATCGCAGCGGAGTGAGGTTCTGAAACCCGACGTTGCTTACGTGATGACCTCATTTATGAGAGACGTGATCAATCGCGGTACTGCAGCTAAGGTTCGGGCGCGCGGCCTCAAGGCAAACGTTGCCGGCAAAACCGGTACATCTCGTGATGGTTGGTTCGCTGGTTACACGCCAAATCTGGTTTGTGTAGTTTGGGTTGGTTTTGACGACGGGTCGCAACTCGGGTTAACTGGTGCGAACTCAGCGTTACCCATTTGGACTGACTTCATGCAGGTGGCGCTAAATGAGCATCCTGAGTGGCAAGGTGATTGGCAAATGCCGGAAGGAATTCAACAAGTAGAGATAAATCCCAAAACGGGTGCCTTGGCCGCGCCTGATGATCTCGAGAAGCGAATGGAGCTGTTCATAAACAACACCGCTCCTGGTTTGGAAACAACCACTCCTCCCGAAGCTGCTGCGTCACCCGAGGAGCAACAACCGGGCAATGCTGACAGCGAAGCGCCTTTGCCAGAGGAATCACCCGCAGCTTCGCCGCGCGCTAGACCAAGCCCGATAAATGAAGATCGCACCGCTTATCCCGATGGTGGAAAGCTTGAAGGAACAATTACTCTGGATATTGATCCGACCACCGGCTTGATTGCTGTAGAAAGCTGTCCGGTGATTCGCACCAAGACTTTTGTGCTAGGGACGGAGCCAAAAAAGTACTGCGGATCCGAATACCACAAGGGCAAATCTGTAGACCAATCTGGAACGCGACCGCGCGTTGTCAATCCTTAACATGGGTCAGCGACCTATGGTTCGCTGCGATACTGCGGATGGCCGCATGTAGCGTTTCAATTGCGAGTGCTGCTGCATGATGCTTTCGGGAAGGCAGTCCGCCAAGAGCGTCAAGAACGTCATTGCGTGTCAAGAGGGAGGCCTGCGCGATAGTTTTTCCAAGAACCAATTCTGTCAAAACTGAGCCGCAAACTAATGTAGGCGGGCAACCGTAAGCCAGAAATTTTGCCTGCTCAATGCGATCTGCGTCCAGGCGCAGCGACAGGCGCAGTCGATCGCCGCAAACGGGATTGGTTTCCTCCGCCACAGCAGTAGCATCGGCAATCTGTCCCGAGTTGCGGGGATTTGAGATGTGGTCTTTAAAAGCTTGTGAGTAAGCCAAGGTTGATAAAAATGAGAGTCATTTTGCCGCTGCCCTGGTGTACAAAGGCGAGAGGTTTCGCAGCTTTTGCACAACGCGCGGCAAAACCTCCAGTACATAATCCACATCGGCATCGGAATTGTCCTTGCCGAAGCTGAAACGAATTGCTCCCCTTGTTAACTCGTCATTCCGGCCCAGGGCGAGAATTACGGGTGATGGCTCGAGCGTACCTGATGAACAAGCGGAGCCGGTTGAGACGGCGATACCTTGCAGATCCAGGCCTATTAATAACCCTTCTCCCTCAATGAAGCGAAAAGAAATGTTTGCTAAATGTGGCAGCCGTCGCTCGTGGTCGCCGTTGATGACAATGTCTTTTATGCGTTGGGAGACGCCGGCCTCAAATTTATCACGCAGTGTTCGCACATGAGCCGCCCGCTCCGCCAATTCTTCTGCTGCTAGTTTGGCCGCAGCACCCATTGCCACAATACCTGGAATACCTTCTGTCCCGGCGCGCTTTTCTCGCTCTTGATGCCCGCCAACACTCTGACTTACTAATCTCACTCCGCGGCGTACATAAAGCGCTCCTGTTCCTTTTGGGGCATAGAATTTGTGGCTGGAGAGAGACGCCAAGTCACACCCAAGCACTTCAACATCGATGGCAATGCGGCCAGCGGCTTGCACCGCGTCCGTATGAAGCCATAAATGACGCCGACCTCGAGCTCGTTCTTCCCGTACAAGTGATCCAATCTCGCTGATCGGCTGAATCGTACCGATTTCATTGTTGGCCAGCATCACGGAAATCAAGACCGTATCTGGCCGTAGCGCTGTGCGCACGTCATCTAACTCTACAATGCCCGTGTTATAGACGGGCAGGCGGGTCACCTCCCAACCTCGTTTTTCCAATGTTTCGCAAACACCTCGAAGAGATGAATGCTCTATAGCCGAAGTAACAATGTGACGTCCATAGGACTCAGCAGCTTCGCAGAGTCCGCGAAGGGCCAAATTGTTTGCCTCTGTCCCGCCGGAAAGGAACAGGATCTCGTTTGGTCGTGCACCGATCAAATTCGCAACTTGGCGTCTGGAGCGCTCCAAAGCCGCACGGGCCTCCTGGCCGAAATGATGCACGCTGGAGGGGTTGCCGAACTTCTCGGTTAAGTAAGGAATCATTGCCCCAGCTACTCGTGGGTCCACCGGAGTCGTTGCGCTGTGATCGAGATAAATTCGGCGCGAAGTCACCATATCAATCAATTCCACTTTGCCAACCGCTAAGCTCTAATCGGCATCTGAACAAGACTCACCGTATCGATTTCGTCGATTGATTTTGAGTTTAGGAGGCTTAAGAAAGATGGTCAAGCGAGCTTAGCTTTGCATAAATTCTATTTGTTGCAGCGCTTGATTGAGTGATAGCATCTGAGTGCTACGAGGTTGACTCTCCCAAGACGCTACGGACATGCTGTTGCCGTATATTCTCTGGAAGGAAACAACAAATGAAACATTCAAAGATTCCCCTGGCCGCTCTGCTGGCCTTCGTCGTTGCTCTGTGTCTGGTTACTCTAAATAGCAGCGCGCACAGCGCCAAGACGCAGACTCCGTCGACTGCGTTGGAACGCGGATATCGCACAGGTTATTCGGACGGCTATAACGCCGGTTTTAAAGATACTGCGGACCATGCTACCCGCGATTATCAGAGTAAGGATGAATATCAGCGAGCGGATCGCTCATTTAACGAGGCCTGGGGCACGCTTGAAGATTATCGTGACGGTTATCAGCAAGGCTATGAGTCGGGTTACGCTGCCGGTTACGATCGACAGCCTTTCAACTCGACCATACCTAATAAGCTGGAGCGACGAGCTACGTCCGAGAATCAAACTAGCAATCAGGGCAATGCGAGCCGATCCGACGACGAGGCACGCAACACCGTGCCCAATTCGCCTGCTACATCGCCCACCTCACCGACAACGCCCAATGGGGCCGTGATGATACCGCGGGATACCATTCTGTTGATTGAAATGCAATCAATAATCTCCACTGATGTCACGCAGAGAGGCGATCGCTTTCAGGCTCGTGTGATCAACCCGCAGGAATATCAAGGAGCTATCGTTGAGGGTCGAGTGTCTCGAGTAAAACGTGCCGGCAAGGTAAAGGGGGTGGCGGAACTTCAACTTTCTTTTGACACCATTCGACTCGCTGACAATCGTGCCGCGAACTTTAACGCCGACGTTATTGAAATTCTGGAGATGGGCAGCAGAGATGGTGTTGGCACAGTTGATCCTGAAGGTGGAGTTAGAGGTAGAGACTCAACCAAAGATGACGTCTCCAAGGTAGGAGCGGCCACAGGAATTGGGGCCATCATTGGCGCAATTGCTGGTGGAGGGAGAGGCGCCGCAATTGGCGCGGCCATCGGTGGCGGTGTCGGTACTGGTGGAGTACTCAGTCAGCGCGGAAAAGATATTCGCCTGGATCGGGGACAACAACTGAAGATCCGCACTGCAACCGAGACCCGGTTGCAGTGAAAGGGCGAGCCGGAAAAGCGGAGACAACGAAACGTGAAGAAAGCAAAACCATTCCTCTCGTTGTTCAGCCAGCGCCTGCCGGCGTCACCTCTCCGCACGCAGGTATCAGCCGATCACCACGTCACAAGAGTAGACTGATCACGCTTCTCACCGACTTTGGCACAGCCGACTATTTTGTGGCTGCAATGAAAGGCGTCATTCTCTCCCTCAATCCGGAGGTGGCGATCTTAGACATAAGTCACGAAATTCCCCCGCAAAATATTAGCGCTGGCGCCTTCACGCTGTTAGCCTCCTACCAATCCTTTCCACCCGGGGCGGTAAATGTCGCAGTCGTAGACCCGGGGGTGGGCTCGTCTCGGCGGCCAATCATAATAACCGCTGGAACACACATTTTCGTTGGACCGGACAATGGGCTCTTTAGTTTCATATGTGAACGGCACCCCAACTACCACGTGTTTCACTTGACCAACGAACACTATTTTCGACACCCGGTGAGTTCGACTTTTCATGGCAGAGATATTTTTGCACCCGTAGCTGCGGCCCTGGCAAAGGGGGTTAGGCCAGAAGAGTTTGGGCCGGAAATTAAAGACGAGGTTAGGCTTGAGTCTCTTTCTCCTCGGCGATTGTCCGAAAGGAAACTTCAGGCACGTATCATCCACATCGATCGCTTCGGCAATTGTATTACCAATCTGACCAAAGACGATCTTCGATCCGTGCCGGGTTACCTGCCGCAACTTACCGTAAACGGAAGAACCGTGAAATCATTCAGCAACTTCTTTGCCGAGGGGACTGGCGTAAAAACATTTGCCGTCTGGGGGAGTGCAGGATTTTTGGAGCTAGCTGTTACTAACCAATCAGCGGCAAAAATGCTGAAGATCAGGCCTGGCCAGTCTGTAATAGTGGAGATGATCAAGAAGAGTGGCTCTGGGAAACGAGCGGGGCGGTAATCAGAGTCCGTCCGGTTGGACCATCTAGTAGCGGCAGCTAAGTCTCAAGCGAACAAGCCGGTAGCCTTTGTGAATAAGAACGCGACCACTTATTACGCTTTAGCCGTGTTCACCCAATCAAGGCCCTCGCCTTGTCACTATTCGCGCTCTTTGTTATCTTCGCTCCACATTAAAAGTGTATGACCGATAGTAAGACCAGCGCATCAATCGGCACGTCAGCGGCAGGATTACGGGGTGTCGCGGCTGCAACCTCATCTGTCTCCGATGTGGATGGCGACAAAGGTGAGCTGATCTATCAAGGATACAACATCCACGATCTGGCAAAGCATTCCACGTTCGAAGAAGTGGTGTTCTTGCTCTGGCACAAAAGGCTACCCAAATGCGCGGAACTGGAAGAATTGAAACGAGAGTTAAGCGCTGCTTACGAGCTGCCGCCAGAGATTATTGAATTAATGCGCCAGTTTCCGCGGGAAGCCGATCCCATCGATGTCCTGAGAACTGTTGTCTCAGCACTTGAGTTTTATGATCCCAATGCCCGGGATCTTTCCCGAGAAGCGAGTCTTCGCACTGCGACAAAACTAACCGCAAAGTTTCCCACGATTGTTGCTGCCTCCGATCGCCTTCGAAAGGGGCAAGCGGCAGTAAGACCGGATCCCAGCCGTAACATCGCAAGCAACTTTCTTTATATGCTTCGTGGGGAACCACCCTCCAAAAAAGATGCTCGAGTGTTCGATATTGCTTTGATCCTTCATGCTGACCATGAGCTAAATGCTTCGACCTTTACCGCGCGCGTGGTAGCCGGCACTCTCGCAGACATGTATGGCGCCGTCACAGCGGCCATTGGCGCCCTTTCCGGACCGCTGCATGGTGGTGCGAATACTAATGTAATGAAAACGCTGCTGGAGATCGGCGAGATCGTGAATGTGGAGGGCTATATCAAGGACGCCCTTTCAAAGAAGCGGAAGATTATGGGTTTCGGTCACGCTGTTTACCGAACTGAGGATCCTCGCGCGACCCATCTGAGACAGTTTTCCAAAGAGATGGGCGAGCGGGCGGGCATTTCTAAGTGGTACGAAATTTCTCGTAAAATTGAAGAAGTCATGATGCAGGAAAAGGGGCTATATCCGAATGTTGACTTTTTTTCTGCTTCTACGTATTACGTGATGGGAATTCCGCTCGACCTTTATACCCCCATTTTTGCTGTCAGTCGTATTAGCGGATGGACCGGTCATATCCTGGAACAATACGCTGAAAACAAACTGATCCGGCCGCGCGCTGACTACATCGGACCGCGAAATACGCCTTACCTGCCTATCGAATCGCGCTAACGGAAGCGAGTTCAGATGTCAACTCTCCGATCCATTCGGTGGGGGACCTAATTTCAATTCTCTGCGCGTCTCTGCGTCCTTTGCGTCTCGGCGGTGATGTTTTCTTTTAGACAAATTCACCGCAGAAGACGCAAAGATCGCAGAGACGGCGCAGAGAAAAACTGAAATCAGGACACCACCATCCAACTAAACCGCTTACAGTGGTTGTCAGGACCAGCATTAGGAAGAGTTCAAGCGCTCGATTCTGGCTCTCGAAAAATAGTGCTCACAGATTCCTTGACGACGGGAACTTCATGCGATGTTAAGTCTTTCATCTCGGCTGTGGCAGTAATAAGTCTTGTTCGCCAAATAAAGATCGTCGACGCGATCAGAGTTATGGTGCAGGCAACGCCACCCTCGATTCCATAGCTGCCGCCGGTCAGCCACGCTGGTCCAAGTTCCACACCCTGCAACAACGGATGTGGGGCTATCTTCGTGATGCCGCTCACCGGCAAGCCGAACAAAGATCCCAACGCCCAGTTCCAGGACCAATGGACTCCCAGGGGAAACCAGAGACTCCTCGTGCGCAAATATGCGGTCGCCAGCCAGACACCGGCAAGAGCAGTATTCACAAAGGTGAAACCTGCCACGACGTTAGGGTTTCGCAGATGGATTGCTGCAAACGGCAGGGAAGTGAGCAAAATGCCAAACCATGCGAGTCGAGCACGAGTCATAGTTTGCAGCGGATAGCCCCTGAATAGTGCCTCTTCAGCCAGGGCGGCAAGAATAAACAGAGCCGCAGACATGACCAGTGTCTGGCCCACGGCAAAAATCATTGTTTTTCCTACAGTCGTGAAGCGCAGTCCACCTCCAGCTGTCGCGATGGCCGTTGCGAGGGCCTGTGATGCAAGCCCCATGAATGAACCCAGGAGAAGATCTCGGAACCATCCACGGTGAAACGTTAAGCCGAGCGCCCGCCACGGCAGGCCTTCTAACCAGCGAGCGCTCAGATAACCGGCTAGTAGAGCCGGAGCCAAGAGCATGGCTCGAAAGATGATGTTCTCAAGGTAGGCCGAGGGAGCCAGACCGGGCGTGAAATGGAGCAATAGAAGATAGATAATTCGCCCGCCTGAAGTAATCCCGAAGAGAAGAGCAACGTAAATCAGGACGAAGATCAGTAAACGCCAGCCACTTCGCAGGCGGCCGGCATAATTGATAAAAATCGTGTGCAAATTCATTCTGAGTTGGTCTTAGGTCTTTGGCTTTGGTCTTTGAACTTTGAACTTTGAACTTTGTGCTTTGAACTTTGAATTTTGTACTTTGAAACCATTTCCGTTGGGATTTGCTCTTTGACGTTCGTACTGTGGTCACACGGCTCAAAGTACAAAGTTCCAAGTACAAAGGACAAAGGACAAAGTACAAAGTTCCAAGGCCAAAGTACAAAGTTCAAAGGCCAAAGTCCCAAAGCCAAAGACGGCCTTGTGGTAAACTGAAGTCATTCCATGAGCCAACAACGCGAGAATCTCAGGTTGCCGAAACCAAAGAAACTGAATCGCCGGAAAGTATTCCTCTTGTGGATTTTGGGCGTAACAGTTGCCCTGCTTCTGGCGGTGATTGTCTCTCAGCAACTCTGGCTTTGGACGGTAATTCGTCCTGACACAGCGTCTGACACGTTGGTGCTGTATGCCCTTTCCACGCTCAACTTTGTCGCGTTCGTAGTGTTCTCGTTTATTTTTGTACGAAGTTTGTTGAAACTCCGGCGTGAACGGCGTGAACATCAGCTTGGTTCAAAAATCAAAACACGCCTGCTCGTCTACTTCATTTCGCTCAGCTTCCTGCCTATAACTGCGATGGCGGTTTTCTCATATCTATTTCTCAATCGCTCGCTGGAAAAGTGGTTTAGTCCCTTTCCAGAAGGGGTTGTTCAGGAGGCGCAGGCGGTTCGACAGGAGTCTTTAGCAATCCAGAATCGAAGTCTGCGCGAGACAGCGACGCTACTTGCCGCAATACTTCGAACGCGGGCGGAAGTAGATTGGGCGCAAAGCTTAAATCAAATAGTAGCAGACGGCCAACTCTCGGCAGTTGAGATTGTCGACGCAAACGGCAGTCTTGTGGCCC
>Ga0137369_10005687_pt1 | contig 12644 bp, 16 predicted proteins | sample SagtaG_12_FD_104918 | JGI IMG/M metagenome (GOLD analysis project Ga0137369, IMG submission 104918) | Vadose zone soil microbial communities from Sagehorn Ranch, Mendocino, California, USA - Sage1_L_113_16 metaG | ecosystem: Environmental > Terrestrial > Soil > Vadose zone | place: USA... | reverse complement strand
CCGCAGCCCGAGGTGCAGGCGTACGTCATCTTGTCGCGTGCCTTTCCGTACGCGCAGACGTGCATCGTCCCTCCGCAGATTCCGCAACGGACGATCCCCTTTAGGTACGTCTTCGCGGCGAGGCCGTTATGCGTCGGCGCGCGCCCTTTGATGGCGTTCGCCGCCTCCCACTCTGCCTCGGTTACGAGCGGCCGGTGCGACTTCGGGATGACCCTCGGGTCTCCTTTCTTCGCCGGGTCGGGGATCCGCTGCTCACCAACGTAGGCGCGGTTCATGACAACGCGCCGGACTCCGGAGCGTGTCAGCACGCCGTCTACCGTGCGCGCGATATCCGAGAACCCCATCCCCCCCGCCCGCAGACGGAAGATTTCGCGCACACGATCGGCGTCCCTGTTCGGCTGCAGCCGTCCGTCGTCGTCGCGGTCGTACCCGAACGGAGCGGGCGCGCCGTACACGCCGCGAGCAACCGCACGCTCCTTACCCGCCATCCGGGACTCACGATTTCGCTCGCGCTGAGCCTGCGCGATGGCGGACTGTATGTGGAAGATCATCCGCGTATCGGCGTTCAGATGCGCGGAGTCGTAGCCGGACGCCGTTGCGATCAGCCGCCCGCCCGCCGCGACGATCCGGTCGTGTGCCAGTGCGTTCTCGACCATGTCTCGACCGAAGCGGTCGACGTAGCGGACGATCACGCCCTCCGACTCGCCCGCCTCGACCCTGCGGATTAGGCGGCCCAGCTCACGGGCGTCCGCTGCGAGACTTCCGGAGACATCCAGCTCCTCGACGACCTCGTCCACCTCCTGGCCCGCCTGCTCCGCCCACGCACGGGCGGCGGCCTCCTGCTCCTCGGCCGACGCGAAGGACTCTCCGCCGCGACCTCCTACCTCGCTGACTCGGCAGTAGATGTCAAAGCTCATGGGTTCCTCCTTCGCGACCCCGGCCGTTCCGGCGCCTATCCTGAGCATAGCGCAGAATCTTACGTTCGTACTGGCCTCCGAGCAAGCCTCGCACAACGGCGACCTTGTTCATGCAGTCGAGGCCGGAGTCGTGACGCGCGGGCACGTGGCACAGCTCGGGGACGTCCTCCTAGGTACAGCCGACGGACGGCAATCGGATCGCGACATCACCATCTTCGACTCCACCGGCCTCGCGATCCAAGACCTGGCCATCGCGCTCGCGGCAATCGAGCGGGTAGACGACATGGCGCTTCCGGCTATCGACCTCACGTAAAGAGCCCACCGGACATCCGGTACCAGTCATTGGGGGTCAGCCGACGCTCTCGATGATCTCGATCAGCTCGTCGGTGCGGTAGCCCTCTGTGCGCGCGAACTCGACGAGCTCGCGCGCCCGTGCTACGACCGCACCGCGTTCCCTCGTGCCTGCGACGGTGATGCCGCGACCGCGGCGGAACTCGAGCAGGCCTTCGTCGCGGAGAGCACGCAGCGCGCGCAGCACGGTGTTCGTGTGGACGCCTAGGACGGCCGCGAGATCGCGCGCAGGCGGGAGCCGCCCGCCGGGTGCAGCTTGCCCTTCGGCGATCGCGCGGCGGAGCTCGGCGGCCACCTGCTCATGTAGGCCGAGCGGCTCGTCGAGGTCCATATTGACATTGAGCATGGTGCTAGTAATAGTAGCTTCATGGCGAATATGAACGACACGTTGCTCGTCGAGGCGTGGCGCCGGGCGTCGCGCCGCCGCCGCTGGTACGCGCTCGCCGCAGTTCTCGTGCTCGTGGCCGTCGCAGCGTCGGTCGCCGTGCTGACGCATCACAGTCGCCGCCACGAGCGGCCGCTGTCGGAACGAGCTCGTGCGGAGCTGGCCATGCAACGTGCTGTCGCGCAAGAGAACCTGGCGATTCAGGCTCGGCTTCGAGCGCGCGCCGCGGCGGACCGCGCCGCGGCGAACCGCTGAGCTCTCATCGTGGTTCCTCAGCGCGGGGTGGAACGCACTGTGCGTGCGACTGCGCTGTCCAGAGTGTTCTGTTTGTAAAGGCCTCCGAGCAAGCCTCGCACAACGGCGACCTCATGCACGCCGTCGAAGTGGGCGGGCTCAGCCGCGTCGACGTGACACAGCTCGGTGACGTGCTCGCTGCCGCCGCCGAGGGACCTCATTCAGATCGTGACATCACGGTGTTCGACAGCACCGGTCTCGCAATCCAAGACCTCGCCATTGCGCTCGCCGCGATGGAGCGAGTGGATGAGCTCGACCTCCCACGATCGCGCTCTGACCGCCTAGTCCACGAACTTCAGTGCGAAGTAGAAGTCGTGCACTCGACCGTTGCGCAGGTAGATGAAGAACCAAGGCTTCTCGAAGCTGGCTGCCGTTGCACGAAGGGATTGCGTGCCGAGGCCGATCTTCACCCAGCAGCTGCAGGGAGTGCCCTTCGACCACGCGTTGTAGACGAACCCGTGCCAGCGGTGCTCGCAGCGAGACGAAGCGGTTCTGTGACACCGCCCGAGCGGGATTCTGCTCCCGACGCCGAAGCCCCTGGCCGTCCGGTAATACGCCGTCGAGAAGCCGAACTCGCCGACGCGGTTGCCGTAGAACGTAACGATGACTCGGCTGCCGTGGAGACGGTAATACCCCTGGACGTTCTCGCCGTTGCGGCCATTGCGCTGGAGCACGTGGAACCCGTGGCCCACGGATCCGTACTCACGCTCGATACGCGCCCTCGACTCACCAAGCGCGATGTCGCCGATGCTGCTCCATGGAACGAAGAGAGGCGGATCTGCTGCGCCGAAGCCGGCTGATGAACCACTCGCCGCCACGGCGGCCGCAGCTCCCGCACCAACTCCTGCGACAACGAGGGCAGCAAGGAGTCTCACAATCTGACGATAGATCACACCCGATAAGCCGTCGACAGGGCCGTTCGGAGCCCGAATGCTCTGTCTGTGCCTGGCTCCGAGCAAGCCTCGAATAACGGGGGGACCATGCACGCAGTCGAGGCCGGCGTGCTGACGCTCGACGACGTCACGCAGCTTGGTGACGTGCTTGCGGGAACCGCCGCGGGACGTCAGTCAGACGTGGACATCACGATCTTCGACTCGACCGGGCTGGCGATCCAAGATCTCGCGATCGCGCTCGCCGCGATGGAGCGCGCGGGCGAACTGAGGCTGCCGACGATCGAGCTCTAGCTCGATCTGCGAAGCCTTTCGAGATACGGCGGATTTCGGAGTCCATCGAGTAACTGATCATCAGCCTCCCAAGCGCGCTCGAGAGGCCAGAGCGGCCAGGGAATCAGCCAGCGGATGAATAGTGCGAGGTAGTAGAAGGGCCAGATGACGAGGCAGATACAGGCCCAAGCGATTCGAACGAAAATCACGTCAGTCTCGAGGCCTAGGAAGAACTGGGCTCGAACAGCAGGTCGAGCCAGCCGCCATAGCGCACGGGCGTCCGCGGCGGAAAGCGTGCGTATGCCTCGTCCTGGGGCGTGCCGGGCTCGATGCCCGCGCCGTGCTTCCTCGCCGTTTCGTTGACGGTGTATTCGCTTTCGCCCTCCCGCCCGTGGCGGAGCCCGTCGGACCCGATCTCGGTGTGCCGTTCCCTGGAACCGACGCCGAGCACGACGCACGGACCGCCGACGATCGTGTGCGCGGTGTACGGAGGGCAGTGGACGAAGTCCCACTGCTCGAGCGGCCGCTCCTGGCCTTCGACGATCAAGATGGCCGTGCCGGAGAGGATCAAGAAATCCTCCTGGTCGCTCTCCCAGTGATACATCGAGAGCGGCTGGCCCGTGCCGACAACGGCGATCCCGAATCCAAGCTGGTCGAAGAGCGTGTCACCCCCAAAGTTCGAGAACCTTGCCCAGCCCTCCGACTCGAACCACCGCACCTCGCGCGCGTTGACGACGAACCAACCGTCACTCGTGCACACGAATCCGTGCTCGGTCTCCTCCAAGGTCGCCTCGGGAACGCCCACGACGGCACGATACGCGCGGGTCAGCCTGTGAGGCGAATGACGTGAACGTGATCGAAACGGAGCGGCTGCTCCTCGAGCCGTTGGAAAGCTCCCGCCTGGAAGACTTCGTCGCGCTCACTGCTAATCCGGACACGATGCGTTACTGGTCGCCCGAGGGTCCGTTCACGCGCGAGGTCGCCGAGCAGAACTTCGCGGCGTCCCTCATACGTTTGCAGGAATACGACTTCGGCCGACGCTGGCTCGTGGCCAAGGAGAGCGGCGCCGGACTGGGCTTCACCGACACGAAGTACTTCGGCCAAAGCTGTGAAGACGTCTCGCCTGACGAGATCGAGATCGGCTGGATGCTCAGTCCCGATGCTTGGGGACATGGTTTTGCGACGGAGGCCGCGCGCGCGATTCGCGACGAAGCCTTCGACCGGCTGAAGCTCGAGAGCATCGTCGCCGTCCATCACCCTGCGAACAGGGCGTCGGGAAGGATCATGGACAAGCTCGGTATGACGTTCGAGCGCGACGTCGTCACCAGAAGCGGTTGGCCGTTTCGGCTTTACCGCCTGACGCGGGACGAGCTCGATCTGGCAAGGATCAATCCCGCATAGTCTCCAGCGTTGTGAACGTCGTCGTCACGGGCGCGGGCGGCAAAGCGGGACGAACGGTCGTCCGGGATCTGCTCGAGCACGATCAGCGCGTGCTCGGTGTCGACCTCGTGCGTCCTGCAGAGACTCCATCCGAGTTCCTGGTCGCCGACCTGACCGACTTCGGTCAAGCCGTCGAGTGTCTTGCCGGCGCGGATGCCGTCGTTCACCTGGCGGCCATCCCTGCGAGTCGGATCCAGACCGAGGCTACGACATTCCGCACGAACATGCTCAGCACCTACAACATCTTCGAGGCCGCACGCGTTCTCGACACTGGACGAGTCGTCTGGGCCTCGAGCGAGACGATCCTCGGATTGCCGTTCGAGCGCGAGCAGCCCGCCTATGCACCGATCGACGAAGAGCATCCGCCGTATCCCCAATCGAGCTACGCGCTCTCGAAGCTCCTCTCCGAAGAGCTCGGCCGGCACCTGCACCGCTGGACGGGCAAGCCGCACGTGGCGCTGAGGTTCTCGAACATCATGGAGCCGCACGACTACGAGCGCTTCCCGTCGTTCTGGGAGGACGCACGAGTGCGGCGGTGGAATCTGTGGGGTTACGTCGACGTACGCGATGTCGCGCTGGCTTGCCGGCTCGCACTCGAGCGCGACGTCGGGGCCGAGCACTTCATCATCGCGGCCGCCGACACGGTCATGAACCGTCCCAGTCACGAGTTGATGGCCGAGGTGTATCCGTCCGTGCCGTTCCGCAACACCGCCGGCGAGCACGACACGCTGCTCTCGATCAACAAGGCGCGGCGCCTGCTCGGCTACGAGCCAGAGCACTCGTGGCGCGACGCGTTGGAGGTCTAGACGAGGAACCTCCCCGCCCGCGGCGAGCCGGGCCGCGGTGGCATCAGACCGAAGCGTGACAGCGCATAGGGGAGGTAGGCGTGTGCCTTCATCTCCGTCGTGTGCGCCCAGTCGCCGACGAACTCGGTCACCGGTGCATTCGGGTTCAGTCGCTTCACCAGCCGGTACAGGAGACCCGATTCGCTTCGTTCGTCGGTGACGATGCGATCTTGCGTGCTCCACCAGATCTGCAGGGGCACGCCGGAGAAGCGATCCTACGCGCCCAGTCGACCGGGCTCCGCAGCTCGTAGCCGTGCGGATCGGTTCGCGGCGTGCCGCCGATCTCTACTCGCGCAAGGTGCTGCAGTCCCAGACCGAGCGGCAAGTGGACAAACGCCCGATACCGCGCCGCCATGTTCGTCGGAGCATCGAACGCCGCGGCGCCTGCGAGCAGGTGCGGATGGCGCGCGACGAGAAGGAGCGTCTCCTGTCCGCCCATGCTGCCGCCGAAGGCGTACAAGCGACGCCGGTCGACATGGAGCCAGGGCAGCGCGTGCTCCGCGATCTCAGGCATGCGCGCCAGATCGCGGATCTCGCCCGGATCGCCCCACGAGTAGAGCGTCAGCGCGCGTCCCTGTCCTTCCGGATTGATCACCGCGAAGCCGCCGACGGCGGGGAGCCGACCCCAGCGGCGGATGTTCTCCTGCGCGCTGACGCCGCGGCCGTGCGGCGAGATCACGAGCGGGATCGCGGGGTGGTCGGTTGGGCCATACCACGCCGGGAGGAGCACGTACGCGCGTCGGGGCAGCCCGTCATGCGCACGGTAGGAGATGCGGATCGTTCGAACGGCAGGCGCGTTCGCCCTGGCGTCTCCGGGTCCCGGCGCCGTGAGCAACGCGACGAGGGCCGCCGTAAACGCCGCAAGTTTCACCGTGCACAGACGTTAAGCCGGAGCCCGCCGGCTTTGAAGGCCCGCAATTGACGCTTAACGAAACGACAAGAGCAGCTAAACGTGCTGCACGAGCCGCGCCGGAGCGAACAGCTCGAGCAGCGGGTCCGTCCGGCCGAGCACGGCGTCCGCGACCAGCTCTCCGCACAAGAGCCCGAAGACGTTGCCGTGTCCCGAAAAGCCGGCCGCCACCCACACTGCGTCGTGACCGGGCACGGGTCCGACGAGCGGCAGGAGATCCTGCGTGAGCCCGAAGATCCCCGCCCAGCGGTGCGTCACCTCGGGCATGTAGCCGAGCAGCTCGGCGAGGAACGCGTCCAGCGCCTCCTGGATCGGCTCGGTCGTCGTTTCCTCGTCGGTCATCTCCGTGAGGATCGAGAAGTCGCGAAAGCCTCCAAGCACGACCCGGCGGTCAGGGAGCTGCTGCCAGTAATCGAAGCCCTGGCGAGCGTAGTGGGGACAGTCGAAGAGCGGTTCCGCCAGCGGCGCCGTCGCGATCACCTGCCCGCGCGCAGACCAGAGCGCCTCGTCGAGCTCCGGCAGGAGACCCCGGCCCGACCCATCGGTCGCGATCACGATCTGGTCGGCGTCCAGTTCCTCAAGAGACTCGACACGGCGATGTTCCCTGAACGCGACGCCGGCGGCGGCGGCACGGTCCGCGAGACGTTCGACAAAACGCGCCGGCTGCACCGAGCCGTCTCGCGGATGGAAGATCGCGCCGCGGAAGTCCGGGCGTAGATGAAGAAGCTCGTCGCGCCATTCGGCGCCGAAGCCGTCCTCGCGCAGAGCTTCGTACTCGGCCCGAATCTCGACCCGCTCCTCGACGTCCGCGGCGAGCCGAAGGCTGCCGGTGCGGCGGAACGCATCTCCGGCAAGCAGCTCGACCCTGTCGAGGGCGCGTTCGGTCCGCAGCCAGAGCTCCCGCGCGGCTTCTGCCCCGTACGTCTCGCGTGCGACGTCGTAGCGCGCGGCGGCGCCCCGCAACGCAAAACCTCCGTTGCGGCCGCTCGCCCCTGTGCCGATTCCGCGCGCATCGTGCACACGCACACGCAACCCGCCCTCTGCAAGCGCCTGCGCACATGCGCAGCCGGTGATCCCGGCTCCGATCACGACGACGTCGACGTGATCGAGCTCGAGCGCTGGTGCGGACGGCCGCGCCTCCTCGAGCCAGAACGGAGTCGTCTCCACGGATGTGATGCTATGCGCATGCCCGTCCTCGAGATCCGCACCTACCGCCTCAGAGAGGGAACGAGCGCCGCGTTTCACCGCCTCCTCCGCACGGAAAGCGTCCCCCTCCTGCAGACGTCCGGGATCGACGTCGTGCGCTTCGGCCCGTCCGAGCAGAACGAAGAAGGCGTCGAGGAGTACGTCCTGATCCGTGCGTTTCCTTCGCCCGCCGACCGCGACGAGCAGGAAGACCGCTTCTACGGCTCAGACGAGTGGCTGGCCGGCCCTCGTGAGCGGATCCTCAACCTGATCGAGAGCTACCACACGATCGTCCTGACGACGTCGGAGGCCGCGATCGACGCTCTGCGCGGTTAGCGCCGAGCCGCCGACCAGGGCAGCGAGCCCTGACACTTGTAGTGCGTCGCTCCGAGGTTCGTGCTGACACCCGACGGTCACGCCGCCCGCCGCGTTGCCGGCGCCGTCGAGCTTGCCGGTGGCGACCACGTGCGCCCTGAATCCCTCCGGGAACGTGCGCAAACGATTTGTCCTCCTGAATCGAGGTGGACAACAGCACGGTCAGCGGCAGCGACAACCGCAGCGTGCTCGGCTGGCAATGAATGAGGAGCCGCACGAAGAAGTTCCAGACCGTGCGGCCGTCGGGGTTGACGTCGAAGGAAAGAAACTCCCCGGGCGCGGCATAGTGCCCGGGCGGAGACAGGGCCGGCGGCGGCGAAGCGGGCTGCCGATGGACGACCTCACAGCTGCCGCTGACGGTCTCGCCCTCGTCGGCATAGACGACGTCGCGCCCGGCTCCGCAGGCGTAGCGGTCGTCGCCGGCATTGCCGTGGAGCCTATCGTTGCCCGGACCGCCGATCAGCCGGTCGTCGGCGACCCAGGTCACCGTCCGTCTCGAGCGCGCCACGGTGAGCCTCGCAGTCCACCCCACGCGCAAGACCGCTGAAGACGAGGACACCCGCCGCCGCAAGCTCGCGGCCCAGCATTCGCGCCACCTGCGCGCCGTAGGGCGAGCACGTCCACGCGCCCACAACAGCAGCCGCCGGCCGCGCGAACAACTCCGGATCGGCGGCACCCCGCACATACAGCCGCCGCGGCGGATCATGAATCGCACGCAAAAGCGCCAGCAGCTCGTCTCGACCGAGGAGCTCACGAGGCAAGATCCGGCGGCGCGCGATAGGCGAGCGCCTCGGCAACATGCTCAGCAACACCTCCGCGGTCTCCCCCAGCCCCGCAATCGTGCGCGCAACCGCCGCTGCCTTCACCCGGCCTCGTCCCGACAGCCGTGGGCGCTCCACGGCGCGCCCCCGGATCCCCTCGTGCACCGCAGGGGCAGACGTGCGCACTTACTTTGGACCGGTCTTACGCCCTTTATCACCTGGATAGCCAATCCCACTTTGGCACTTGAACGCTCGATTTGTGAGAGATGTGGCGATTTCGATGTGGCGATTTCGCCCACAAGTTCCCACAGCCCCCGTCGCCGTGACAGCTGGCCCCTTTGATGCCCCTCCCTGCGAAGGAGGGGTCGATCTCTTCGCTCCGCGGCCCGAAGGTCCGAACGTCCAGAAGGAATTTCGAACGAGGCTGGCTGGGGCCGTGGCGAAGTAAGGAGACAGATTGCAGGCCGAAGCCCGGCTGGAACTGCTCGAGTAGGCGGAGTATCCTCGGCGTCTAGGACGCTTCCTTTCATCCGCGCCCGCTGGCAGCGCGACCTCGCTTTAGGCGGTCGCGCCTGAGAGGTTCTGGTCTGGTAGCGGCCCGCATCGAGCGGGAGGAGGAAGATCGCGTTATGGCAACCGCCGAGTCTTCTCGGGACGGCGTCGCCGCCGCTTCAGGCACAGCTTGGAATCCCTTTAGGAGAAACGGTCCGCTCATCGCACCGCAGCCGACCGTGTTGGCGGCGATTGCCTTTGCCGGACTGGCAGCGGCGGCGACGACAGTCGCGCTCGGGCTGACAAGCGACGAACTCAATCACGTCGCGATACGCGCGTTCCTCAACGATTGGATCACGCTCAACTTCATCCTCGCCGGCCTGATCGCCTGGTGGCGCCTCCCTGACAGCCGCTTTGGCCCGCTGATGATCGCTGCCGGCTTCGTCAATTTCCTCGCCACGCTGTCGTGGGCGACTGCGGATGTGCCCTTCACGATCGGGATCGCCCTCGGGATGCTGCCGCCGCTGCTCTTCCTGCATGTGTTCCTCGCGTATCCGAGCGGCCGGCTGCTCGGAGGGGTCGAACGCGCGGTCGTCGTAGGGGCGTATGTGATCGGGATCGGGCTGGATCTGGTGCGCATGGTGTTGGGTGGAACCGGGCCGCGGAACCTGCTCGAGATCGTGAGCGCACCAGGCGCGGTCGAGGTGGTGCGAAACGTCGAGTACATAGGAGTCAGTGCGTTCTGCCTCGCCGGAATCGCCGTTCTCGCCGTGCGACGGTGGGACGCGAGCCGCCCGTCGCGGCGTCCGCTCGGCCCTCTCGTCGATTCCTTCGCGCTTGGGCTGCTGATGATCGCGGCGCTCTTTTCCTCGATCGTCTTCGTCGGGAGTCCCGGCGAGGTAGCGGCGATCGAGACGGTGCGTCGGGCGACGTTCTTCGTGGTCGGACTCGCCCCGATTGCCTTTTTGATCGGCCTTCTGCGCTCACGTCTCGCGGTCGGACCGGCGATCGTCTCACTCGGAACGGCTCGCGGCGATGTCATCGGCGCGCTCAGGACCGCTCTGCGCGACTCGTCGCTCGAGGTTGCCTACTGGGTGGCGGAATACGACAGATATGCCGATCTTGACGGTCGAGCGATCGAGCTTCCGGCGGAGGCGAGCAGAGCAACGACGCTGATCGACCGCGACGATGGGACGCATGTCGCGGCGCTGGTACACGATCCCTCGCTGCGCGAGGAGCCGGAGCTGCTCGAGGCGGTCACCGCGGCCGCAGGGTTCGCGCTTGAGAACGACCGCCTGCACGCGGAGCTACGTGCCCGCTTGGAGGAGCTGAAGGGCTCTCGCGCCCGGATCGTCGAAGCAACGCAGACGGAGCGGCAACGACTGGAACGCGACCTTCACGATGGCGCGCAGCAGCGGCTCGTCGCGCTCTCGCTCGAGCTCGGCCTCCTCGAGCAGCGGTTCGAACGCGAGCCGGCGGCGAAGGCTGCGCTCGACCAGACTAGACGCGAGGTGACCGAGTCGCTTCGCGAGCTACGCGAACTGGCGCGTGGCATCCACCCGGCGGTCGTCACCGGGCACGGCCTCACTGTCGCGCTCAAGACGCTCGCGGCGCGGGCCCCGGTCCCGGTTCGGCTGACGGTCGACCTCGATGGTCGCCTGCCGGAGCGACAAGAACTCGCTGCCTACTACGTCGTCTCCGAAAGCCTCACCAACGTCGCGAAGTACGCATGCGCGTCCTCGGCGGCCGTCGGCGTGAGCCGCTCGAACGGGCGACTCGTCGTCGAGATCGTCGACGACGGCATCGGCGGGGCTGACACGCGCCGCGGTTCAGGTCTACGCGGCCTCGCCGACCGCGTCGAGGCGCTCGGGGGCCGGCTACGGATCTGGAGTCCCGCAGGCGGCGGCACACGCATCGAGGCGGAGATCCCGTGCGCGTAGTGCTCGCCGAAGACGGCGTGCTCCTCCGCGAAGGCCTCGTGCGTCTGCTCGGTGAGGTCGGCTTCGATGTCGTCGGTCAGTGCGAGACCGCCGACGATCTCCTGCTCAAGGTGCGCAGTTACTCGCCGGACGTCGCGATCGTCGACATCCGGCTGCCGCCCACTCATCACGACGAGGGGCTGCGCGCGGCGCAGGAGATCCGCGCCCGCTACCCGTCGGTCGGCATGCTCGTCCTCTCTCAGTACCTCGAACTCGGTCTAGCCGAGGAGCTCTTGGCCGACTCGGCGGAAGGGGTCGGCTACCTGCTCAAGGACAGGGTGAGCGACGTGAAGGAATTCGCAGCGGCCGTTCGCCGCGTCGCCGACGGAGGCTCCGCGCTCGATCCCACGATCGTGTCCCAGCTGCTCGGCCGCCGCCGCAGCGACGATCCACTCGTGGAGCTAACCCCGCGCGAGCGTGAAGTGCTCGAGCTGATGGCCCAGGGTCGCTCGAACCAGGGCATCGCCGAGCGGCTCGTTGTTACCGAGCGTGCCGTGCAGAAACACATTACGAGCATCTTCGAGAAGCTCGGCCTGAGCGCGGGGGGCGATGACCACCGCCGCGTGCTCGCCGTGCTCGCCTTCCTGCGCTCGTAGCGCGGTCGAGCCCAGCAAGAAGACGCACCCTCGAGGTGCGTCTGAACGCACCCCCAGACACCAGCAGGCTCCATTCACCCCGCCTCCTCAGGCTGAGACCGTAGGCGTATGGAAGTCGCTCGCCAGCAGGCCGTCTCCCGTCCGTCAACGCCGTATCGGGCTCTGAGCCGGATTAGCGCCGTTGCCCGGCGCGAGTACGGCCTCTTCTGCATCGGCGTCGGTGCGATCGCTATCCACGTCCTCGACGACTCCTTCTTGCAGCCGGAAGGGGGCACGTCTGCCCGCGATCACGTCCTCAGCGGCCTCGTCCCGATGGTCGGACTGCTCGTTTCCGCGTGGGCATATCCCCGCCTCCGCCCCGGCCTGCGCGCGACCGTCGCCGTCTTCCTCGGAGCGTTCGGCATGGTCGCCGGGGCGTCAGAGGGCGCCTACCACACGACCACGGGCGGACCATCTGGCGACGACTATTCCGGCCTGCTCGCCCTGCTGGCAGGGCTGCTGCTGGTCGCGCTCGGGGCGGCGACACTCTGGAGGACGCGGCGCTTGGCGGAGAGCCGCCGGCGCCGTTATGTCCGCCGCTTGCTCGTCGCCATCGCGGCCGGCATCGCCGCCTTCGAGATTGCGCTCCCGATCCTGTTCGCCTACGGCTACACGCACTTCGGCCGCGCCTTTGTGCCGCACGCCCACCTCGGCGTCAGCCACGAGGACGTGACCTTCAAGACGAGTGACGGGCTGACGCTCGCCGGCTGGTACGTCCCATCGAGGAACCGGGCGGCCGTGATCGTCTTCGCGGCCGGCGGCCGCAGCGGGCCGCAGACGCACGCGCGCATGCTCGCCCGCCACGGCTACGGCGTTCTCGTCTTCGACCCGCGCGGCACCGGCCAAAGCGAGGGCGACCCCTACCGCTGGGGCGGCGAGCGGGACGTGAAGGCCGCGCTTGCGTATCTTCGG
>Ga0137369_10005665_pt1 | contig 12671 bp, 13 predicted proteins | sample SagtaG_12_FD_104918 | JGI IMG/M metagenome (GOLD analysis project Ga0137369, IMG submission 104918) | Vadose zone soil microbial communities from Sagehorn Ranch, Mendocino, California, USA - Sage1_L_113_16 metaG | ecosystem: Environmental > Terrestrial > Soil > Vadose zone | place: USA... | reverse complement strand
GGCCGTTCTCGGCCGAGGGCCAGCACTCGGTCGCGCTCTACGGCCTGGAGGTCGTCGAGCGCGTCCCGCTCGAGGTGCCGGTGCGCCCGACGACGCGCGCGTACCTCGCGACCAAACGGGCGAAGATGGGCCATCTCCTCTCGGTCATCCCCGACGACGAGAAGGGAGCGGGTCCGAGCTAGTTGCCCAAGCGAGCGGCGGCCCAGGGCCCGCGGCCGTCGCGGCCCGCGCGCGTCGCCGTGGTGAGCGCGCGGTGGAACGAGGAGATCACGAGCACGCTCGCGAGCGGCGCGGTCGCGACGGCGCGCGAGGCGGGCGCGAGCGTCGACTCGTTCACCGTGGCCGGGTCGTTCGAGCTCCCCGCCGCGGTCGCGGCCCTCGCCGACACGGGCCGCTACGACGCGGTCGTCCCGATCGGCTGCCTCATCCGCGGCGAGACACCGCACTTCGAGGTGCTCGCCGACGCCGTCGCGTACGGGCTCATGGAGCTCTCGCTGACCTACCCCGCGGCCATCCCGTTCGGCGTGCTGACGTGCGACACGGTCGCGCAGGCCAAGGCGCGCGCCGGCGGGCGCGAGGGCAACAAGGGCGCCGAGTGGATGGACGCCGCGCTCGGGATGATCGCCCTCCGTCAGAGCCTCTCCAGCCAGCGCCGCACCACGCGCAAGGCCTCGAGGGCCGCAGCGCGGTCCACCTCATAGAAGGAGAGCGCCTCACCCGGCACGGCCTGCGCCACCCTGCCGAGATCCACGGCGACCACGCTCGCGACCACGGGATAGCCGCCCGTCGTCTGGCCATCGGCGAGCAGGACGATGGGCTCGCCGCCATGCGGGACCTGGACCGCGCCGGGCAGCACGCCGATCGACAGGATCTCGGTCCCGCCGGCGTCGAGGGCCGGACCTTCGAGCCGCACGCCCATCCGGTCGCTGCGCTCGCTCACGCGGTACGGCCGCCCGCGCAGCAGCGCGTCGGCGCCCGCGATCCGGTCCGCGTGCGGCCCGCGCAGGACGAGGATCTCGCTGTCGTCGGAGCGCAGCGCCGCATGGCCGGCGCCGTCGGCGCCGCGGCGGGCGGGTCCGAGCGGCAGCGCGTCCCCCGGCGCGAGCGCGCGCGGGAGCGGGCCGATGGCGGCGGGCAGGTACGTGGCGCGCGATCCAAGGACCGGCTCGACGGCGATCCCGCCCGAGACGGCGAGGTACGAGAAGCGCGAGCGCTCGCCGCCCTCGACCGTGACGTCCTCCCCCGCCCGCACGAAGGCCGCCGTCCAGGCCGGGATGGAGCCGCGCGTACGCAGCCGTACGTCGCGACCCGTGACCGCGACGAGGCGGGGCGCATCGAGCGTGAACCGGAACGGCAGGCCGACGATCTCGACCGCTGCGTCCCCCGGATCGTTCCCGACGAGCCGCTGCGCGGCCTCGAACGCGACCCCATCCGCGGGGCCCGCGGCGGGGATCGCGCTGCGCAGGTGACCGGTGCGGCCGGCGTCCTGGATCGTCGAGCGGAGCCCCGCCTCGATGACGTGCAGCGTCATCTGCTCTTCGCAGGGGGCACGCCCCCTGCCATCCTCACCTCGACGAACCTGACCCGGTCACCGGGATGGATGAGCGCGGGCGGATCGCGGCGCGCGTCGAAGACGACGACGTCGGTGGTCCCGATGAGGCGCCAGCCGCCCGGCGAGGCCGCCGGGTAGACGGCGGTCTGGCCGTCGACGAGGCCCACGGACCCGGCGGGCACCCGCGTGCGCGGCGATCGCAGCCGCGGCGCGACGATCCGCGGATCGAGCCCGCCGCAGTACGCGAATCCCGGCATGAACCCGAGGAAGTAGGCGAGGTGCTCGCGCGACGTGTGCGCGGAGACGACCTCGCGCGGCGACATCCCCGAGAGGCGCGCGACGTCGTCGAGGTCGGGCCCGTGGTAGCGCGTCGGGATCTCGATGAGCCGCCCCGCCAGCGGCGCCGCGGGGGCATCGAGGATCGCGCGCGCGGCCGCCTCCGCGGCGCTCGCGTCGAGGACGAGAGGGTCGTACCGCAGGAGCGCCGACGCGTACGTGGGGACCGCCGGACCGTGGCCGAGCGCTTCCCACCGGTCCGCGATCGCGGCGGCGCGCGCCGCGACGGCGGGATCGATCCGCTGCTCGAGCTCGACGAGGAGCGCGGCCTCGCCGAACGGAACGACGCGGACGGCCACGGTCAGCGGCGCGTGACCGGACGGACCGCGACCCCGGCCGCGCGGAGCGCTTCCCGCACGGCGCGCGCGATCGCGGCCGCGCCCGGCGTATCCCCGTGGACGCAGATCGTGTCGACCTCGAGCGGCAGCCAGCCGCCACTGGACGTGCGGACGCGCCGGTCGCGTGCGATCGAGACGGCCTGCTCCGCCGCGACGGCCGGATCCGTGTGCACCGACGCGGGGAGACGCCGCGAGCGCAGCGTGCCGTCCGGCTCGTAGGCGCGGTCGGCGAAGCCCTCGCGCGCGACACGGACGCCGAGACGCTCGGCTGCACGCTCCATCGCCGAACCCGGTGGCGCGAACAGCAGCAGGTCCTCGTCGAACGAGCGCACGGCCTCGGCGATCGTCGCCGCGACGGCGTCGTCGCGCTCGCCGCCGTTGTACAGCGCGCCGTGCGCCTTCACGTGGGCGAGGGCGACCCCGCTCTCGTGGGCGACGCGCCGCAGCGTCGCGAGCTGCTCGCGCAGGTCCGCGAGCAGCGCAGCGGGACCGATGTCGAGCGGCACGCGGCCGAAATTGGCGGGGTCCCGGTACCCCGGATGCGCGCCGACCGCCACGCCGTGACGGAGCGCGAGCTCGGAGGTGCGCCGCATCGTTGCCTCATCGCCGGCGTGCGCGCCGCAGGCCACGTTCGCGGACGTGACGTGCGGCATGAGCTCCTCGTCGGTGCCGGCGCCCTCGCCGAGATCGCTGTTCAGGTCGACGGCGGCCATCGCGCGCGGACGCTATCGCAGCGACGCTAGGTGGCGGCGGCGTCCTTCCGCGGCCGGACGTACGTCGTGCGGCGCGGCGCCTCGGGGAGCGAGAGGTGCTTGTAGTCGTGATCCGCGATCTCGTGCGCCGTGCGCGCCGCGCTCCCGGCGGTCAGCGCTGCCATGGAGGTCTGGTCCTCGACCTGGAACGTCCGCTCGCAGCCGGCGAACCGGCACGGGAACCCGCTCGATCGCATGACGTCCCTCCCTGTGTTCCTTACCAGCCTACTCCGTCCCCGGGCGCGCAGACCGAGTTCCGACCTCGCTCGGGGGAAACCCCCTCGCTCGGCCCGGGTGCTCGACCTCGTCGCTCTGGCGCCTCGGTCTGCGCGCCCGGGGACGTTGTCCGCCTTAGATGAACAGCGGCGCGAGCACCAACGTGATCGTGGACAGCAGCTTCACGAGAACGTGGAGGCTCGGGCCGGCCGTGTCCTTGAACGGGTCGCCGACCGTGTCGCCGACGACCGCGGCCGCGTGCGGGGCCGTGCCCTTGCCGATGACCTTGCCGAGCTCGTCCTTCAGCTCGCCGAGCTCGATGTACTTCTTCGCGTTGTCCCACGCGCCGCCGCCGTTGTTCAGCACGGTCGCGAGGATGACGCCGGCCATCGTGCCGACCATCAGCATCGCCGCCTCGGCCTCGGCCTTCAGGACGACGCCGACCAGGATCGGCGCGCCCACCGCGAGGAGCCCGGGCGCGATCATGTTCCGTAGCGCGGATGCCGTCGTGATGTCCACGACGCGCGCGTAGTCCGGCTTCTCGGCCCCGGTCATGATCCCAGGGTGCTCACGGAACTGGCGGCGGACCTCTTCGATGATCGCGCTGCCGGCCTTACCGACGGCGCGGATAGCGAGCGAGGAGAACAGGTAGACGAGCATCGCGCCGAGCAGGCCGCCGATGAACACGTCGACCTTCGCGAGGTTGACGGCGTCGAACGCCTTGCCCGTGAGCTGCGAGACGCGCTCGAGGTAGGCCGAGAACAGCAGGAACGCCGCGAGGGCGGCCGACGCGACGGCATAGCCCTTGGTGAGCGCCTTGGTCGTGTTGCCGGCCGCGTCGAGGCGGTCGAGCCGGTCGCGCGTCTCGTGCGGCGCCTGCGCCATGGTCGCGACGCCGGCCGCGTTGTCGGTGATCGGGCCGAACGTGTCCATGGCGAGGATGAACGCCGCGCTCATGAGCATGCCCATGGTCGCGACGGCGGTGCCGAAGATGCCACCGTGGCCGGTCGATGTGATCCCCGTCTGGATGGCCCACTGCTCGCCGAACTTGAACGCGGCGAACAGCGCGACGCTGATCGCGATGATCGAGGGCGCGGTCGTCTCGAACCCGACCGCCATCCCCGAGATGATCGTCGTCGCGGGACCCGTCTTGGCGGCCTGCGCGATCTCGCGCACCGGCCGGTACGAGCCCGACGTGTAGTACTGGGTGATGTAGACGAACGCGAGGCTCGTGAGGATCCCGACGACGCCCGCGTAGAAGAACCAGATCCCGCCGCCCTTCTCGTTCAGCATCGCATTCGTGCTCACGTACATGAAGACGATCGAGAGGACGAGGGTCACGTAGTAGCCCAGGTTGAGCGAGGACATGGGATCCCCGGTCTCGCGCCCGCGCACCGTGAAGATGCCGATGACGCTCGCGATGAGGCCGAAGGCACGGACGACGAGCGGGAAGAGGATCCAGAGGATGTTGCCGGTGGCGATGAAGATCGCGACGCCGAGGATCATCGCGCCGATGTTCTCGGCGGCGGTGGACTCGAAGAGATCGGCGCCACGGCCAGCGCAGTCGCCGACGTTGTCGCCGACGAGGTCCGCGACCACGGCCGCGTTGCGCGGATCGTCCTCGGGGATCCCCGCCTCGATCTTGCCGACGAGGTCGGCGCCGAGGTCGGCGGCCTTCGTGTAGATACCGCCGCCGAGCTGCGCGAACAGCGCGACGAACGACGCGCCGAAGCCGAAGCCGACGATCGTGAACGGCGCCTCGGCCGGGCGCGCGAAGCCGTTGTAGGCCATGAAGATCACGAACACGCCGATGAGCGAGAGCGCGACGACGAGGATCCCGGAGACGGCGCCGCCGCGGAGCGAGATCCGCAGAGCGTCGGCGAGGCTCGTGCGGCCCGCCGCCGCCGTGCGCACGTTCGACTTCACGGCGACGAACATGCCGATGATCCCGGAGAGCATCGACGCGGTCGCGCCCACGAGGAACGCGAACGCCGTCTTCAGCGCGAGCTCCTCGCGCCCGCCGGGGTGGTCGGTCAGGCCAGGGACGCTCTCGAAGGCGTAGATGACGAGGCCGATGACGATGGCGCCACCCAGGGCGAGCAGCGCGATGGTCCGGTACTGGCGCTTGATGAATGCGACGGCGGCCACGTAGATGGCGGCGGCGACCTCCTGCATCTCGGGCGTGCCGGTGTCGCTCTTGAGGACGTCATAGGCGAAGTACGCGGCGACGGCGAGCGCGACGAGGCCCGAGAACGGGACGACCCAGAGGAGCGGTGACGCGTCCAAGCAAAGCCCTCCTACATAAAGGGGGTGACAAGAAAGGAGCGCTCGACCCGACGGAGGGGTCCGCAGCGCTGTCGCTCAGCATATGCTGAAGCGACATGGCCGGTCAAAAGAGCCCCAAGCAGCAGGCCAAGGCCGAGGCGTCGGAGAAGGCGAAGAGCGCCGACCGCGACTGGCTGACGACGGCCGAGCTCGCGACGAAACTCGGCTGGCGCGAGCACTCACTGCGCGACGCGCTCCGCGAACGTCAGCTCGAGGGCGTCCACCGCACGGCGTTCGGGTACAAGATCGATGCGGCTGCGGTGGGACCGATCCAGAGCACGCTCGGTACGGCGCCCCCGAAGGGCAACTCGTCCCTGAAGGCGAAGCCGAAGAGCTAGTCAGGATGGCGCGGCCGGCGCCATCCTGACTAGGTCTGCTTCCGGAGCCTCGCCGGAAGGATCTGCAGCTCCTCGCGGTATTTCGCCACGGTCCGGCGCGCGAGCCGGATGCCATGGTCCTCGCGCAGCTTCTCGACGATCTCCTGATCGGAGAACGGCCGCCCGGTGTCCTCGGCCGAGATGATGTTCTTGATGACGTCCTTCACGCCGAGCGAGGCCGTGAAGAACAGCGAGAACGGCACGACCTGGCCGCTCGGGAGCAGCACGAACTTCCCCGCGGTGGCGCGGCTCACCGTGGACTCGTGCATGCCGATGCGCTCGCCGACCTCCGCGCGCGTGAGCGGCCGGAGCTGCTGGATGCCCTTCTCGAGGAAGTCGCGCTGGCACTCGACGATGACCTGCGTGATGCGGCCGATGGTCTGCCGCCGCTGGTTGATGTTGTCGATGAAGAACTTCGCGCGCGTGACGTACTCGCGGATGTGCTGCCGCTCCTGGTCGTTCATCTCCGGCGCGGCAACGGCGGCGCCGCGCGCGGCCTGCAGCTTCCCGACGAGCTCGCGGTAGACGGGATTCACGCGCAGCGAGAAGCGGCGTGACTCGATGACCTCGACCTCGAACTCGCCGTCCTCATTCTTCGCGATGATCACATCGGGCCGCAGCCCGGAGCGCTCGCCGCCGAGCTCGCCCGCGGGTCCCTGCGCGAAGGCGTGCGCCGGGTACGGCGTGAGGTTGGTCTTCACGTACTCCCACGCGGCCTGCACCTCTTCGCGGGAGACGTGGAGCGCCTGCGCGATGTCGCCGAACTTGTGCTCGCCGAGCTCGCGGAGATGCGAGCCGACGATCGTGCGCGCGTGCGGGGGGACCTCTTCGCCGATCTCCTCGAGGCGGTCCATCTGGATGAGGAGGCACTCGCGCGTGTCGCGCGCGCCGAGCCCCCATGGCTCGATGGACTGGATCGCGCGCAGTGCCTGCTCGGCGTCCTCGATCGTCACGCCCGCCTCGCTCGCGATGCCAGCGAGGTCCTCGACGAGGTATCCCGCGTCGTTGAGGTCGCCGATGATCTGCTCCGCGACGGGCTGCAGGCGCTTCGCGACGAGGACCCGGACATGCCAGCTGAGGTATTCGCCGAGCGTCATCTCCGCTTCCGCGCGGGCGATGGGGTCGAACTCCTCGTCGTCCTCGTCGCGGAGCATGAGGTTCGTGCCCTCGAGCGGCTCGTTGTCCATCGTGTAGGACGTCTGGCCGCCCTTCACGCCGGTCCCGAAGCAGCGCATGCAGACACGCCCGGTCAGCTCGCCGCCGCAGAGCGGGCATACGGGCGCCTCTTCCAGGTCGAGGGCGGGGTTCTCTTCGAGCTCCTGGTTGATCACGTCCTGCAGCTCCATCGAGGACAGCTGCAGGATGTAGTTCGCGGCGATCTGCTTCGGTGTGACCTTGAGCTGCTGTGTCGGAAGGAGCCTGATGTCCACCGGTCGGTCTACCCTAGCGCACGCCGCATGCCAGCTGAGCTTCCGCTCGTTCCGTCGGCGATCGCGCTGGCTACCAGCGCTCTCCTGTTCTTCATCCCGCGGCGGAACGGGCTCACGCATCTTCTCGCGATCGTCCTCATCGTGCTCGGCGCCGCGCTGCCGCTCGCGCTCGATCCGCTCATCGATCCGTCACGCGCCGCGGGTCGCGCCCTATGGCAATGGTCGGCGGTCGGCGGTCCGACGATCCAGGCGTCGTACCGACTCGACGCGCTGTCCGCGGTCGCGCTCGCGCTCGTCGTCGCCTACGCGGGCGCCGCGATGGCGACCGCGGGCCGCGCCGAGCGCCGGCATCCCGCGCTCGCGTCGCTGATCCTCGCGAGCGGCCTCGTCACCATCGCGCTCGTCGTGACGGACGACCTCGTCGCGGCGATCGTCGTCCTCGCGGTGGTCGCCGCGCTCACCGTCCTCGCGCTGCTCGCCGTCGCGCCGGCCGCGGCGACCGCGCGTGCGGCGGCCTATCTCTCGATCGGCCTGCAGGCGTGGGTGCTCGCGGCGATCCTCGTGTCGCGCAGCGGCAGCCCGACGTTCGTCCTCGGCGCGGTGCCGGAGAGCGCCGTCACGGCGGGGGCGATGCTCGCGGCCACCCTCGGCGCGCTCCTCTTCGCGGGGCTCTATCCGGTCGTCGCGTGGAGCGTCACGCCGCACGACGGCGCGCGCGACCCGGGTCCGCTCGGGAGCCTCGTGCTGATGCCCGCGGGGATCGGCGCGACGTTCCTCCTCATCCGCCTCCTCGGCGCGAGCGGCCTCGTCACGAGCGACATCACGCTGCCGGAGCTCTCCCTCGAGGTCCGGCTCGCGATCGTCGTCCTCGTGCTCCTCTCGGTCGCGGTGGCGCTCGCGGCGAGCGGCCGCGTCCCGATGCGGCCGATCGCGGTCGGCATCGTCGCGGTCGTCCTCGTCGCCGCCCTGCCGTATCTCGGATGGGCGCACGTGGTGCTCATCGCCGCGATCCTCACGGTCGGCTACGCCGGCGTCGTCTCGCTCGCGCTGCCCGAGCAGTGGGAGGCCGTGCGGAGCGATCTCGCGCTCGTCGCGATCTGGATCGCGATCGCGACGGGCTCGCCGCTCGGCATCGCCGGCGGGATCGTCGCGCTCTTCGCGCGCGCGGCCGCGGCGTTCGCGAGCTCGCTGTGGCTGGTGCCGCACCGCGACTACGTCGCGCTCGTCGGCGGCTCCGCGGTCTTCGTCGCGGGCGCGATCGTCGTCGGCGCGGGGGCGCTCACGTCAGCCGATCCGGTCGCGAAGGCGCTCGCGGTGACGGCCGCCGTCCTCCTCGTCGTGCTCGAGCTCGCCCAGGTGGGGCGGCGCTTCCGCGTCGCGAACGTCCCGGCGGACCTCGACATCGCGTCCGCGGTGGTGGCGTTCCTCCTTGCGCTCCTGGCGACGATCGTCGTCGTGCCCCTCGAGGCCGACCTCCGCCGGCACCTCCCTGCCCCGGCTGCGATCTCCGTCGCGCACATCGCGGCGATCGCCGTCGGCGCCGCGCTCGCCGTCGTCCTCGCGCGGACGGTGCGACCGCTCGTCCCGTACTTCGAGGCCGCGGCGGAGCGCTCGGAGCCGGCGGTGCGCGCGCTCGACCCGGCCCCGATCGGCGTCGGCGCGTTCCGCGCCATCGAGGCGGCCGCGACGCGCTCGAGCGTCGCGTTCGGGATCTTCGAGCGTCGGGCCGGTGTCTGGCTCGCGACCGCGGTCATCGTCGGCCTGCTCGTCTGGGCCGTGCGCTAGTGGCCGCGTAGGTGGTCCTGCTCGCGGCCGTCGCGCTCACGACCCTGCTCGCGAACAGCGCGACGCGCCTCCGCTTCACCGCTCTCGCGTTCTTCGCGGTGTCGATCAGCGCGAACGTCATCGCGGCCGGCGCGACGACCGCGGCGCAGGTCGCCGTCCTCGCGGTGGCGGGCCTCGCCGCGGCGGGCATCCTCTTCATCAGCGCGCGCGACGGCAACTACGGCGAGGATCCCGGCTGGCGTCTCTGGGTCGCGACGCTCATCGCCGCGATCGCCACGCCCGCCGCGTTCGCGTCGTTCCGCACGATCACGGGCGAGGCCGTCACGGACCTGCCGCTCTTCGCCGCGGACAGCGGCAGCGTCGTCGTGCAGGTCGCATCGTTCTGGCTGCTGAGCTCGGGCACGGCGATCCTCGTCACGGCGCGCAGCGCGGTGCGCACGTCGCTCGGCGCGCTCCTCATGCTCACCGGGGTCCAGCTGCTCATGCGCTACGCGCCGGGCCCGCAGCTCGAGCTCACGATCGCCGTCGCCTGGGTCGAGCTCGTCGTCGCCCTCACCGGTGCGTTCCTCATCGTCAACGAGCGCGCGGTGCGCGAGTGACCATCACGATCGCGTCGCCGCTCGTGCTCCTCGCGCTCATGGCGCCCGTCGTCTTCCTCGTCCGCAAGGTCGTCGTGCTCGCCGCGGTGCTCACGCTCCTCACGCTCGCGGCCGCGGCCGCGATGATCGCGATCGCGCCCGATGCCGCGACGGCGCAGCTGCTCTCGCTCGAGCTGCGCCTCTCCCCGCTCGGACGCCTCGCCGCCGTCGCGCTGCTCGCGACGGCCGGCGTGATCGTGGCGGACGTGTGGCTCGACGAGCCCGCGTACAACTTCTTCCCGACGGCGCTCGGCGTCGGCGCCGTCGTCGTCGCGGTGCTCCTCCTCACCACGCCCCTCGCGACGTACGCGGTCCTCCTCATCGGCTTGCTCCTGCCGGTGGGCTCGTTCACCTTCCAGATCCACCGCAACCGCAGCGTCGAGGCGGCGATCCGGCACTTCGCGTTCGTCTCGCTCGGGGGCACGATCGGCCTCGCCGCCCTCGCGCTCGCGGCGAGCCTGCCGCGCGATCAGCCGCAGTCGACGTTCGTCCTGCTCGTCGTCGTGCTGTACGTCGCGTTCGCGCTGAAGCTCGCGGTGATCCCGTTCCACACGCACGCGGCGCTGCTCGCGGCCGAGGCACCCGCGACCGCCCTCGCGCTGTACTTCGGCGTCCTCACGCCGGTGACCGTCATCGCGTTCGTCCAGATCCTCACCCAGGCGGGCCTCCTCCCCTCGCTCCTCCAGCTCGCGAAGGTGCAGGACCTGCTGCTCGGGATCGGCGGGCTCTCCGCGGTCGGCGGCGCGCTGCTCGCGACGGGCGCGACGGACCTGCGGCGGCTCGTGGTCTGCTCCGTCATCTCGGACCTCGGCATCGCCCTCGTCGGCATCGGCACGTTCTCGGGGCCGGGGATCGTCGGCGGGATCGCCATCGCGCTCGCGACGGGCGCGAGCGCGACGCAGCAGCTCCTGGCAGCGGGCACGCTCGAGCGCCGCGCGGACGGCGGTCCGCCTCGCGCCGCCCGCGCGCCGCTCGCGGCCGCGGCCTTCGTCGCGGGCGGCATCGGCCTGATCGGCGCACCGCCGGTCGTCGCCTTCCCCGGGCGCTTCTACGTCGAGCTGATGGCGTACTCGTTCGCGACGTGGCTCGGCGCGGCGCTCGTGCTCGCGACGCTGCTCCTGCTCATCGCCCAGCTGCGCGTCGCGCTCGGCCTCTTCGCGGAGGGACTGCCGTCCTGGCGCCCGGAGCGGCGCCCGGTCGCGGGCATCGCGGGCGCGGTCATCTTCGCCGGACTGCTCGCGGGCGGCATCGCGCCCGACGCGTTCCTGCGGCCGATCGCCGCGTTCGCCGAAGAGTTCCTGCGCGCGCTCCGTCCGCTGTAGGCGGATACCCTCGGGGCATGGACCTGCGCGACCCGGTCGTGCTCCAGGGCCTCGCCGCGACCGGCGGCGCGACCGCGATCGTCGCCGGGGCGGTGTGGTGGCTGTACGTCTCGTCGGGATCGTCGCGCTCGCGTCGGCCTACGAGCTGCTCGCGCTCCCGGGGGACGCGCTGTGGCACGAGATCTTCGGCATCGATCTCACCGCGTGGAGCCCGCCCCACGTCACGATCTCGCTGATGATGGCGGTCGTCCTCGTGGGCGCGGCCGCCATGCTCGTCGATGCGCACGAGCGCGAGCGCGTCGCGCGCCCCACGGTCCCCGCGGTCCTGCTCTGCGGCCTCGCGCTCAACGTCCTCTCTCTCATCGGCGTGCTCGAATGGGAGCTGCCCGTGGCGCTGACGGCGCAGGTGGCCGCGGGCAATACGGTCGTGGTGCTCCCGCAGCTGGCGCTGCGCACCGACCTGCCGGCGCTGACGGCCGCGGACCAGGTGATCGCCATGGGGGTGATCTTCGCGGGATCGATCGCGATCGCTCTGCTCGCCAGCCTACGCCCTACGCCGATCCCTCATCGGTCATCCAGCGCTCTACGTCCCGCCGGTACTCGATGACGCCGCCCGGGAACCAGAGCGCGATCTCGCTCGCCGCGGTCTCGGGCGCGTCGCTCGCGTGGATGAGGTTCCGCAGGCCGACGAGCGCGTAGTCGCCGCGGATCGTCCCGGGTGCGGACTCGTGCGGCCGCGTCGCGCCGACCATCGCGCGCACGGCAGCGATCGCGTGCGGTCCCTCGAGGACGGCCGCGACCACGGGCGACGCCGCGATCGTGGTCACGAGGTCCGTGAAGAAGAACTTGCCCTGGTGGACGGCGTAGTGCTCCTCGGCCATCGCGCGGTCGACGCGCAGCGCGCGCATCGCGACGATGCGGAAGCCGCGCCGTTCGAAGCGCGCGAGCAGCTCGCCGACGATCCCGCGCTGCACCGCGTCGGGCTTGAACACGATGAGGGTCCGCTGCACGGTCGACGCGTCGGTCATGAGGCGATCTCCATCATCTCGGGCTCCGGCGCCGCGATGTCGCTCACCGCGGCGCGCGGGCCGATGGCGGCGACGTACGCGAGCTCCGGGCGCAGGTACTGGCGCGCGACGCGCTGGATGTCCGCCGCGCCGATGCCGTCCACGATCTCCCCGATCTCCTCGGCGCTGCGGACGCGGCCGTAGATCATCTCCTGGCCCGCGAGCCAGACGGCGACGCCGCCGGTGCCCTCGAGGCGCAGGTCGATGCGGCCCTTCACGAAGTCCCGGATGCGCGCGAGCTCGGCCTCGCCGGCGGGCTCGTCGCGCAGGCGCGCGACCTCGCCGAGCGCCGCTGCCGCGGCCTCCTTGACGCGCTCGGGGGCGACGCCTGCGTAGATGACGAGATGGCCGACGTCGCTGTAGTTCGACTCGTAGGAATGCACGTCGTACGCGAGGGCGCGGCGCTCGCGCAGCTCGAGGAAGAGGCGGCTCGACATCCCTTCGCCGAGGATCGCGTTGAGCACCTCGAACGCCCACTTGTCCGGATGCTCCTGCGACACGCCGCGCCAGCCGATGCACAGGTGCACCTGCTC
>Ga0137369_10005658_pt1 | contig 12681 bp, 9 predicted proteins | sample SagtaG_12_FD_104918 | JGI IMG/M metagenome (GOLD analysis project Ga0137369, IMG submission 104918) | Vadose zone soil microbial communities from Sagehorn Ranch, Mendocino, California, USA - Sage1_L_113_16 metaG | ecosystem: Environmental > Terrestrial > Soil > Vadose zone | place: USA... | reverse complement strand
GTGTCACTCGACATGCTTAACTGCGCGCGCACAGACTTCAACTGCAAAGCGAGAGTCATGACTATCGAGTATACCTTTGCTCAGTTCATCGGACGCCAAACCGCGTATTTCACAGGCAGCTGTCAGAGAATTGCCATAGGCTCGTATGAGCACGTTTGCTTTTCCAAATACTTTAGCGAGCACGACGCTTAGGCCTTCAGGGGTAAACCGCCAAATCTCATGCCAATCTGGATCACACATGCTTATGTGGGGAACAGCGGCCAAGAGAACGCCACCGGGCTTCAGAATGCGATACAGTTCCGAGACAGCCTTATCCACTTCAGAAATAAGATGTAAGACATGCGTACAGAGAATACAGTCAAAATAGTTGCCAGGAAGGTTATTGGATGTGGTCAAATCAGCCACGAGGGTAGCTGAAGGGTTCGAGTCATCAATATGTAAAACCTCTACCTTTGTCACAGCCATTCCGCCGAATTGCGTAGTATAAGTATCGTGCTGGATCTCTACGCAATGCCCTCTCACATCAGACCGAAACTCCTGGAGGAAGTGCTGGAGATAATACCGATGAATCGGAAGGCCTCGATCAAAGCCCCAGTTCTCGCTCAAGGGTGGCACGCGTACAGCTAACCGTGTCCTAGCCTTGGCCCTTCTCGTGAAGTTCAGAACCGCCCTTGCGCAAAGCTTGAGTGGCCTCAACATACCTCTTGGGATTCGCTTCACAAAAACCAGCGGGGCAACTATGAGTGCCTTCAGAGTTCCCTCATCGTAAGCAAGCTTGGAAAGATTGAATATCCTTCGACAAAGAGCACTTGCTAAGTTCCTTGACACGGTTCCACGAAGCAACAGACCGACGAAAAACGGATTAACCGAGTGACCGTACTGATCTTTGGCCTTCGTGTGATTTCTCATTCTGAATTCTGCGTCCGCGGAACCTAGATAAGACAAGCCATGGGCTTAGCGGAGCGGAGATCTCTTATCAAGGCTGGCGCGATGCGAATGGCGAATTAGGGCGGCTTTTGCGCGTCGCAGGATTCTTTTGCCCCGTTGCCAGCTCTTAGAAAAATAGTAACCCACAGGCACAGACAAAAGCCGCGGATACCGCTTCACCGTCTCATCCCAATCTGCCACAGCGTGTGGATCTGGATGACGTGGCCGCTTCGCGTAGTTTGCCGCTGATAACCGGGCTTCACGCGCGAATTCGACGAGTCGATATTGCAAATTCACATTACGCGCCGCCGCGGCTGTGCGTACTTTGGCATAGACCGGAGAATAGACGACTTCATGCCAAATAATAAGGGGAGACAGTATATCCATTTTAAAGGGACGTCGCGTATGGGTTGTACTTCCATATGACCCGGAGTGAATACGACAATTGGTTAGGACATCGGATAAATTGATCAGCCCCGTTTGCAGAGCAATCCGAGCAAAAAACTCCCAGTCGTCTAGGGTAAGCAAGTCCGAGTTAAAACGGCCAAAGCGCTCGAAAGCAGTCCGGTGAACCATAGCCGAGTTCAAGCTTATGCTATTAAGCGTTGGGTCTTCTGCCAGCAAGGCGGCAAACTCATCTGCGGAAATGAAGGTCTTCCCAGGGAAGTGCCGCGACAATAGCAGACAGTGGTTGGCCCAATATTCCGAATGTAACCTCCGCTGCGATTCTTCCATGCCTTGCTCACAAACATAATTCTCTATACACGTCATGACGAGAACGCCTCGCCTGTTTTTCGCGATAAATCGCTCTATGCACCCTGGTTCGAGCCAATCATCCGCACACAAAAATTTGATCCATTCACCTCTGGCAAGGTCGATACACCTGTTGAAGTTCCCGACGGAACCAAGATTTCTGCCATTCTTAAATAAGCGAATGCGGCGGTCCCACCCCGTATATTTCTCTGCTATAGCGAAAGTCCCGTCAGTGGACGCATTGTCGACAAGGACCAACTCAAAATCCGAGAACGTTTGGGCGAGCGCGCTTTCGAGGGCCTGGGGAAGATACAAAGCGGCATTGTATGCGGGAACACAGATAGTGACCGTGGGGCTCACATTCCTCCGGTATTTTAGTTACTGAGCTTTTTCAACAGGTATTGATCCATGCTTCCAGGAATTGTTGCTACACCCGGAAGTAATCTGACAACCTCGAAATCAGTCGCTAGTTTATCCGTCACATACGCCTGTGGATGGTAGGCCGCACATTTTCCATAATCGGCGGGTATACCTGCGAGATCTGCGTTTCGAACTATTAAGTACCCGGCTCTATACTGCTCGACTTGCGTTTCATTTAATTCGTGCAGGTAAGAGTCACCACAGACGGTCAGCATTAGATATCCTCCCGGCCTTAAAACTCGACTCAGTTCTTGCATCCAGGATTTTTGTTGCGATTCGGATAAATGCGTAAATACTGAATAGTTGTAAATCAAGTCGCATTGTCCAGTGTTATAGGATAACGGTGGCTCTGGACCATTCATTGAAACTTCCGCGAATGTCCGGCTTCGTCTGCACCAGCTGATCTGTTCAGCATTTATATCCGTGCCGTACACTTTTGCCCGCACTAAGTTTTTTAGCCGAAAGAACTGTCGTATATCTCTCCCGCAACCGCAGCCAAAATCCAGTATTGCTTGCAATTGGTCAACCTTTACTCCGTGATCCGTGAGCAGCTCGATTAGCTTTGGGATTCTCCTCCAGTTATCTTCGCTTTTAAAGAATGTGCGAAGGTCTGCAGTCGGACCCCAGATCAGTGCACGCAGCCTCGTAGGGGGGATCGGGAGGTAGTCGGGCGCCCCGAGAACCCAATACGGCGTATTATGATAGATAAGGCGGAGCCAATTCAGTCCTTCTTCTGCGAGGGTGTTTATCGACTTCGCGTATAGAGCCGTTCCATTCGGACGTCCTGAGACCTGGATTGGCACAGCACCCGATGCGACTTTTGGTTCATTTGATTTCATCAGATCTCCTGCTAAAGCGATGCGCAGTTACGAACTCACGTTTGGACGCGATTGGGTTGCATGCGGTGAAATCAACTGAAGCATGTGGGCAGCTACGAGCCGGTTGCCCTTCTCGTTGTAATGCCCGCTATAGTTGGACGGTAATCGTAAGGCACCAAACATAAGCAAGGCGAGTAAGGCGAAGCCATCTGGCAATAGTTAGTAGAGCACAGGTTTCAGCGAATTCTCAAAACGCCTATCTCCTGTCCAAGCGTAGAAGTAAAGGAAATAGGACAATACAAGAACGCATGCGCCCGCGCCTGCTGGAAATATTACATCAGCGGCGTTCCTGCTGGACGATTTTTGGCCCAATCAAGCATCCTTATATTAGCGCGTTCTAGTCTCAACACACTGAAGTTCGATAGGTATCCTCGCGCGACCTCTTCATTACTTCGCCGGTAGAAGTCAGTTGCTTGAGAGATCCTCCATTATCTGAAGAGTTTTCGAAGCCCAATTCTGTAGGTGATGCAAAGGTTGTAGATCTTAATTACTCCAAGAAAAATCGCGTCATTGCAGCGGCACTTTACTTAAGCGTTCTTGAGGCGCACCCAAGTAAAATGCTCGTTCGCCTCAGCCACTGCTGCAAGGGCCTGCTGTGTTAACAGGCCATCGTGGAAAGAAGCGTCAAGGCTGTCTAACTTGCCACGAAGGCACGCCTCTACGAAGCTGCGCATCATCATACCAAGGCAATGCGGCTTCTCATCCCGCGCTTCTAATGGGAGCGGCAGCTCTTCCCACTCCGGGCTCTGAGGTCGCGAGAGCTTCAAGACATCTACCTTGCCCCGGCTCAAGGATGCCCTCAAGGCCGCCTCAGGACCAATGACCTCCACATAGCCGTTTTCTGTGTATCGCGGCGTCACCCGACTTATAAACCACTGCCCCCGAATACCATTCTCGTACCGAAACCACGCTGCCGCCATGTCATCCGTTTCCACGACAAGAGGCACAGCTCCACAGTTTCCGAGTTGCCGTCGCGGCACATTATGAACGAAACCCGTGATTGACTCGATCGGGCCGAGGATGAAACGCGCCAAGTCGAAGAGATGAGATCCTAATTCATAGAGTACACCACCGCCGGCCATATTCCGCTTATCACGCCAACTCGTTTGCCAATCCGGCCGCAATCCATCCCAACCGTCGTACTGAATCCTCAGGTAGTACGGCTTCCCGAGTTGGCCCTGCAAAATTCTCCGGCGCAGCTCCCGGACGCTATATGCATAACGGAACGTAAATGCTACCTGGTGTACTTTACCGCTATCCTCTGCCACACGCACCATTTCTTCTGCGTCAGCGACATTCGTCGCGAGTGGCTTTTCACAAAATACGTGCTTCTTATGCCGTAGCACATCCATCGCATGGAGGGCGTGCAACGGATCGGGCGAGGCGATTGTGACACCATCCACATCATCGCGAGCGCACAACTCCCGGTAGTCTGTATGAACATCGGGCACACGCAACCGATCGGCCATCGCACGAACATGGTCGTAGCGGCGCCCGCAAAGGGCAACGACCTCAGCGCGGGGGTGCGACTGCAAACCAGGCACGTGGCCCACTTGGGCAAACTCGCCTGCACCAATAACTCCAAACCGCAGCTTTCTTTCTGCAACCATTCGGGTTTACTTGAATGTCGCTTGTTCCGCTGTTGGGGGTAAGCCTTTGTTGAACGTCGGTGGTTCGACCACAAGCTCACCGTCCGCAACCGGCTCGGGGGCGTATTCAGTCACGCGGATGGATAGCATTAGGTCAATCCCGAGGGATGGTAATTGCCGTGTGGAACACTTTTTAAGCGGGGAACGTCGGTATAGGTTGTTTCCAGATCGCAGCGCCAATTCTTCCAACAGATTTTGAACGAGTTTCATCGATTGTGGATGATGGACGAATTTGGGCTTGAGTTCGGCCAGGATGGGAACGTATCGTTCAAATAGATCGCCGTTGCAGACTCGCTGCCGTATCAACAGGTCATCAATAGCAGAATCGACGTAAATGATGTTCAAAAGCTTATCCTCCGTTCAACGGCTTCGTGACTCGCGCCTAACTCCTGTCGATGAACTCTGTCACGGACTTCATGATCTCCGAGTGGAATTAAACTCTACGCCTAAGAACTCGGAGACGGCATGACAGTCTCACGCCGGTGCCGGTGGTCGAGTTTGTTGGTCATTGGCAGGTACTTGGATTTAAGTGTTTCGGCGGCAAATCCTGCGGCTACTTCTCTCCCTTCTGAATTCCAATGAGTGTCGATAGGTTCATAAACCATGTTGCCTTCCCGGGCAGCACGCCGAAATACAATCCCTAAATTGACCAACTCCATTCCAACCTCACGGCACAAGGTCAACATCGCGTTTTCCTGATTCCGCGTGCGAGCAGCCTGCTGATGTTGTATTCGGCGCCAATTCTCACCGCTCTCGGCCGTCGAAAATTCTGCATAGATGCTTGCAGCCATGGGAATATAGAGGACTACGGGTACAATACCATTCTCCGCGCTCACTTTCTTGAACTCAAGAAGGATCCTCTTAAGATCCTCCCACGATTCTGTTCGTAGAATCTCGTCGGTCGACAGTGTATCGTGTGTATCGATGAATACCATTTTCTCAGTTTCGCCGTTCGGTAAGCGCAAAACAGCAAGATCCGGGTGGGGCTCCCCATCGTGACTGCTCTTTAGTATCACCTCTGCCGTTGTCCGAAGGCTCGTCGCTAAATATTCCAACGTTGATCCTACTGCGATCGGGTATCTCTGAAAAAAATTGCTCGAGCCCAAGATATAAGAAGTAAAAGGCGTGCCGTGTTTTTGCCATTGCTTGTACGCGCTGATACCGTACAGATCATTACCCTCGAAAAAGGCAAAAAACGCAATTTTCGGTCGCTTCTCTACCCCATATCTCTTCAGAACTTCGAGGTACTGAAACGGGCCATAGCCGCCTATTCCGAAGCTTTTTACCGTCCATCCATGTAGGTGCTTTTCTAACCTTTTACCGAATGTATCAGCTTCATCCCATCCATACTCGATAAAGGAATCGCCAATCACCACAACATCAGAAACCCGACTCCCCGGAACGCCCCTAAAGCCATTTTCATCGGTCGTCCAGTGCACCACCATCTTTGGCATATCAACACCATATAAAGCCCAATTCACGTGCCCTCGGAAATTGCGATCTTGGAAATTAAGCAAGGGTCTACCTCTAAGTGCCAAGGTATCGTCCGGTACGCGGTAAAGGTTGCTGCGATAATAGACGATCCTATCCAGGCTGAACGTTCTGATAAGACTAGGACAAAACTCCAAGAGAGCAAACAGTAAGAACGTAGTTGCCGCTAACGTAAGAGTGGCGAGCGCAAGTTTAATAGGATTTCGAATAAGCATTACCGCTATCGCGAATACCGATAAAACTCCGAGGACTCGGATACTGTAACTAATGACGAGGTCATCTGCGCGACGATAATAGTTCGACAGCGTGGCAGTGTGTCTTCCTGAAATGAGCTTGTTGACAATCGTTATGGATGAGCTGTCGTAAATATGCGCGATAATTCGATGTCCAAGCGCCGCATAGAGAACCCACGTCACTAATATAAGACAAAATAGAATCGATAACGTAGGCGCTATTCTTATTCTGTAATCTGCTGAGTCGATCACTTCCGTTCCATCTGAAATCGTATTGTCCATTGTTTTTAGCCACTACTATTTATTTAGCGTGCCAATCTCCACCCAAACCAAAAGCGCATGACTCGACTGCTTCGAGAACCTTCATTACCAAGGGCGTTATCGCTGGGCACCGGCGGACACTCCGGCCCAATTGAAAGGACACATCTACCGGCACGATGACCGATTATTGAGGAGTTCGATAAAAGCGTAGCCTTCGACAATGCACCACTGTTTGGCACCTACTTCCGACAAACCAGCGCCTCTTTCAGATTATAGGATTTCAGACATTTGCGAAGCTCATAGGCAATTGTTCCAACTTGTGGAAACATCAGAACGGGAGACTGGATTTATCATCTCTATCTCAAATCCGCCCGATACACTCAGCTGAAGGCTACTCAACTATCAACTAACGCGCGGCAAAGCTATCACCGCGCCTAACAGTGCATTACTGGCAATTCGGACCTGGAGGATGACAACCTCACTGAACTGTGGAGCTAAGCTGGTCGCCTAAAGCCGTTTCGGGACTCACGCCGTAGATACTAGGTATGAGACCCATTCGTATTATGAAGTAGGCTAATTCGATGCCCGCTACACGTGCCCCGTTAGTATTGAAATGAACGTCGTCGTAAAAGTGATCAGACGACTTGGTCATCAATCGGGCCAGGTCATAGGTCGGAACACCATGCTCAGCGGCAAGTTGGCGCATGACATCATTGAGCGATTCTAACGCCTCATTCATCACGTCCTCTCTATACGTTACTCCAAATCGGTACAATATCCACTGCCAATCTTTGACCTTCGGATCCGAACTATTCCAAGTAGATTGTTGAGTCATAAACACGAGTGTTACTGCATGAGCTTTTGTTATACCTATAATTGTCTTGAGATTGACTCTATAAGCTTCAAGGTCAAGCCGGGGCTTCCGATTAGAAATGGGCGTTGATTTTCGCACTTGAACCTTTTCTCTGTAATTTGACTGCCGTGGTATCTCCTCTATCACTTCTGTCGGCGGCTTCGGAACAAGCCGCCGGACTGCATAATAGATCAATCGTGGAAGTTGGAATTCGGTACTTGCAAACTTCAACAAAGTCAAGAGAGATAATTTTTCACTTCCGTCGTCTATATAGTGCAAATAGTCATATTTGTAGATCGATCTTGTTAAATCGTTAATACCAGAAAAAAGAATAATAACATTAGGTTTCAGATGAACAATTCGATGAGCTATCATAGAAATATGATCAGGAAGCGCATCGCCCGATTTTCCTGCGTTATAGACCTTGGCCGTGGTATTCCCCGCAATGTGCTTGTTCAACTCCTGTTGCAAAATCGTATTAATAGATTGAGAGTCGTCCAGATAAAGGCATTCTGTCGTGCTCCCCCCAACCATAAAAATGCGAAATTCCTGATTTGGTTTCGGCGACACTATGTGGTCTCCTCGAAAACCCATATTGTTCGTCGTAAATAGATTACTTCCGATGACACCCGGCAGTCCTTCTTCCGCCTTGGTGCGGTGATGAAAGTTCCGCGGGAATTCCGATCTAATGTATTGATTTAAATCCTTCTTGGTTTTTTTCAACTCATAAGGATCAGGAAGGGGTGCAAAATACCGAACAACATATTCAGCAATTACTATGCATACCACGAGCGTAGCTAAGCTGACTGCTGGTCCTGCCCACCTAGTCATAGTAAACATTCGGGAAACGACTTATCGCCATCTCCTTTTAGAGTTATCCCGGAGAGAATTGTCGCTGAACCCTCAGCGAATAGTTTCGCTTGAAGGCAAAGAAAATTTAATAACGGCAACGAGTGTAGTACGGCGAATCTCGTCTAGGGACTGAACTTCGATACTGTGCCAAATCTCTCAGTGAGGATTTCGGCAACAAAAGCAGCGGCCAACTCGCTACCCTCAGAGCTCCAGTGAACATCGATGGGATTATAGACGAGCCTTCCTTCACTAGCTGCGGGTCTAAAAGCATCGTTTAGGTTCACTGACTCTAGTCCGACATCACGGGACAAGCTCAATAGCGCGTTTTCGATATTTTTGCTCCAGAGGATCTGGTTTTCTCTAATCAGACGCCAGTTCATTCCGCTCTCTTCCGTAGAGTATTCTGCGTAGACACTCGAGGTCATTGGAATATAAAGGATGACCGGTGTTATGCGATGCTTTACACTGATGTTTTTAAACTGACTAAGGATTTTTCTTAACTCTTGCCACTCACCTGTCCTCAACAGTTTCTCGGTGGAAATGGCGTCGTGAAGGTCCGCAAAAACCATCTTGTGAATATTTCCGTTTGGGAGCTTTACAACTGCGACATCCGGATATAAGTACTGGCTTTGGGTGATCTTTTTGAGAACTAGCTCTGCAGTCGTCCAAGCCCTGGTCTCGAGAGAGCGCCATGCCTCGGATAACACAATAAGGTATCTTCCCCAGAAGCCCTTTGATCCTGGCGCATAAGCGGCAAGCGAGCTGCCGCTTTTTTTCCACCGCTGATACTCTCCGATATTCCAGGGATCGTTTCCTTCATAGAAGCAAAAGAACACTATTCTCGGGTTTTGCTGGATTGCATATCTTTTTAGGACTTCGAGGTATTGATAAGGGCCGTATCCTGATATTCCCAGGTTAGCTACTGTCCACCCGGGCAAGTGCTTCTCAAGCCTTTTACCGAATGTATCTGCTTCGTTCCAGCCAGATTCGATGAATGAATCCCCTATAAGGACTACATCCGAAAACTGGCCGTCAGATCTATCTCTAAAGCCATTACGATTGATTACCCATTCCAACGTCCTCGGTTCTTCTTCGACGTCATACAAAGGCGAATCCAGCTGCGTCTTGACGTTATGAATTTTTAGGTGCAGGAGCGGTTTATTCCTGTACCCAAGTGTCTCGTCTGCAATGCGAAAATCACGATCACGATAGTAGTCAAATATGTGCAGACGCAGTGGTCGAGCGAGACTAGGAAATACCTCGAGGAAGCAGAACAGGAGAAATGAGCACAGAAAGAAAACAAAACATGATAGCGTCAGTTCCCCCGGTTTTTTTATGAAGGCGACCAAGAGCAAAAGACTCAAAAGGAGCGTAATCAGCGAAAAGGTAATAACCAAAACCTTTCTATCCGCTCTTACTAAATAGTCCGCCAAAGGGATAAGGCGCCGTTCTCCCATGACAAACTTGATGGAATCGCTTTGGTACAGACTTTCGATGACGCGGTGCCCGAAGAATCCGTACAAAACCCAAAAACCAAGCATGCATGCCGTCAGTATGAGCGCACCCTTGACGATCGCTCTACTGCTAGTCAACCGATTCACGTTCATCGACTCTCCGGATTGGATCTTCTCTGAAGGATTATTAATACTTGCACTGGCTTAGGTCCTCGATTTATTTTCACCAGTCAAACACACTGGCTCCGCTCATGACTTCTCTGATTTCAATTGTCAGGTGGGCTTTAAGGAGCTCAAAGGTGCGCCGCTCTCCGTCCCCGGTGATGCTTCGACAGATGGGTATAGTTTCGACACTAAGCCATGGATATCCCGGTCCATACCCCTAGATGTTACGCAGTCCTGGCGGTGGGCTACACACGTCCGTCAGATTATCCTCACGTCTGGAACTGGGATAATGAATTTGCCACCCTGCCTGCGATATTCGGCTTGTTGATCAACGATTTCGTCGGCAAAGTTCCAGGCCAGTAACAAGACGTAGTCTGGTTGATCGGTCAGCAAGCGATCCGGCGGAACAACAGGGATATGCATCCCAGGTGTATAGCGTCCTTGTTTCAATGTGCTCCGATCGGCAATGTAAGGAACCAGATTGGGACCGATATCCAGGTAAGACAGAAGAGTATTACCTTTCGCGGGAGCGCCATAGCCCACGACCGTTTTCCCCGCCCCTCGAAGATCTTGCAATTTGTTTTGCAAATCAGTTTTTATCTTTTGCGTTCTCGCGCCAAATCTTCTGAACGTTGCGAGCTGATCAATCCCTAAATCACGTTCTGTCTCGAGTACTTTTGCCACAGTAGGCCGAACCCAACCCTCGCCTTGTCGTTGCACAAACACGCGGATTTGCCCGTGATGAATAGGTAGCCGCTCGACGTCAACAATCTCCATGCCTGCCCGTTCGAAAATCCGTATCATCGCGCCGAGTGACCAGTAAGAAACGTGCTCGTGATAGATTGTGTCAAAAGCGCATTGCTCAAGGAGATCCACCAAGTAGTGAGCTTCGATCACGAATACACCTCCGGCCGCAAGGATCTTTTTGATTCCGCTAATAAAGTCTTGAAGTTCGGGTATATGTGGGAAGGTGTTTGTCGCGGTAATCGCCGCGGCCGGACCCCAATTTGTTAAGATCTCAGATGCGGTATTCGCGTTGAAAAAACCGACATAACGGTCGATCCCGATATGATGGGTGAGCGCTGCCAGGTTGGCGGCCGGATCGACCCCGAGGACTCGTACACCATGACGTCGGAATCCGCTTAGGAGCGTGCCATCGTTACACCCGATATCCACCACCAAATGCTCAGGGCCCAAGCCGAACCTCTTTACAACGGTATCGCTGAGATCGTAAAGGTGGTTCTTTAGCGTATCGGAAGCAGAGGATACATAGAGATACTCTTCAAACATTTCCTTTGGCGGCACAATTTCGGTTAACTGGATATGATTGCAGGAATGGCAGAAGCCGACAGTGAGAGGATAGCTTGCTTCAGTACAGGACAGCTCCTCTTTAGTAATGAACTTATTCGCCAAAGCTGTTAACCCTAGGTCCAAGAATGGCTCTACGCTTCGCAAGCCGCATAAAATGCAGATACTTCGTGCCTCTCGATTACTCTTGGACTTCTCCATGGATGCCATCCTTATCACTCCGACATCAGAATCTGTGAACCATGGACCTCCGAGTCGACGGTCACATCTCTCAATTCTGCCAATGCTTTCCGGATTCGGCCGTGAGATTCAGTAGGGGCGATAAATAGCAGGAATCCGCCACCTCCCGCTCCGCATAGCTTGCCGCCCAAAGCACCGGCCGTGCGCCCAAGATTGTACCACCTGTCAATTTGCTCGTTTGATATCGCCCTTGCGAGCTCGCGTTTGAACTGCCAACCAACTTCTAAAATTCGGCCGAAAGCTTCCAAACTGCAGGTCCCATCGTAAAAGAGTTTCTGCAGCTCTAGAGCCTGGCCTCGCATGGCTAGGAGCAATTCCATTTTATCGGCTGTGTTTTGCTTCTGCTCTGATAAGACAACGCTTGCATCTCTCTGATGGCCTGTCCAAAATAAAAGCATCTGCCTAAACAATGAACTTAAGCCGCCATTACTCAGGCGCACTGGTTCTACTGTCACGTTGCCTCCGCGCCTGAAACGGAGCACGTTAAAACCACCATAAGCAGCCGAATACTGGTCTTGTTTACCGATTGGTTCTTGAAGAATCTTGATCTCGATATGGCAAGCTTCTTCGGCCAGCTGGCCGGCGGCGACGCGCTCACCTTTGTAAGCGTGCAATGCGTTAAGCAACCCAACTGCAAATGCGCTAGAGCCTCCCAGGCCAGTCGAAGCCGGCAAATCTCCAACCGTACTAACGTAAATTGGCGGATCTATTCCTAAGAAACGAAGGCATTCACGCGCAATGTTATTTTCGATTTCATCGATGCGGTTTACTTGCTCACTTTTCGAGTAATTGAGTCGGATGGGTTCATTGAATATCGCACCGTGCCGTTTCACTGTTACATAGATATATTTGTTGATTGCGGTACTGACGACAGCGCCATACTGAGACTCGTAAAATGCCGCGAGATCAGTGCCTCCACCGGCAAAGCTCACTCTCAGCGGTGTTCGGGTTAATACAAACTCTGGCGTCGATCGTCCTATCATATGATCAACCCTGTTTTAGACTCCAATCGTAGGGAATTTCTGAAGCAGACGGGTCCATGCGCAGCATTTCTTTGGGATCGTGAGGCTCCGTTGCGCAATTCGCGAGGATGACCATTTTGTCGCCGTATGCCTTGTACCCGTTGGCAATACCGGGTGGAATCTGCACAAGGCAGTAATTGTCCTCGCCAAAAAACACTTCCTGCAATTCGCCTTT
>Ga0137369_10005651_pt1 | contig 12692 bp, 10 predicted proteins | sample SagtaG_12_FD_104918 | JGI IMG/M metagenome (GOLD analysis project Ga0137369, IMG submission 104918) | Vadose zone soil microbial communities from Sagehorn Ranch, Mendocino, California, USA - Sage1_L_113_16 metaG | ecosystem: Environmental > Terrestrial > Soil > Vadose zone | place: USA... | reverse complement strand
GCCACCAGGTCGTCACCCGGCTGGATCGTGCCCCCCAGGTCGGCGGCCCCCACGGTGAGGACGTACGGGTCGTCGCCGGGCTTGTCGATCGTCCCGGTGTACGGGCCGCGGTTCCCGGCGGCCACCACCACGAAGATCCCGGAGAACCAGACCCGTTCCACCGCGAAGTCCAAGGGATCCTTCCGGTAGCTCTGCACGGAGTCCGTGCCGTAGGAGAGGTTGAGGACGCGGATGTTGTACTTGGACCTGTTGGTGACCACCCACTGCAGGCCGGCCAGCACCACGGACACGTCCGTCGAGCCGTCCCACCCGGCCACCTTGATCGAGACGAGGTTGGCCCTCGGCGCCGCCCCCTCCCACTTGCCTCCGGAGAGTGTTCCGTCGCCGGCGATGAGGCCGGACATGTGAGTGCCGTGTCCGTATCGATCGTAGCCGTCGTGGTCGGGGGTCAGGTCCACTCGCGCGAGAACCCGGTTTCCCAGATCGGTGCTCTTTGAGACACCCGTGTCGATGAGGGCGACCGTGGCGCCCTTCCCGGTTGGTCCGCCGGTCCGGAAGTCCTTGGGAAGGCCGATGGCCTGCCGCCAGATCTCGTTCGCCCCCTTGCTGTCGTAGCCGTCGAGGTTCGGGGCGCCGTCCATGTGAATGTCGCCGTCCGGCCAGGCTTTCAGGACCGCCGGGGCGGTAAGGAGGTCATCCACTCCACTCGCCGGGACGCTCGCGGTGAAGCCGTCCACGATCGGCAGCTCGTCGACGATGTGGCCACCGAGCGCTCGGACGAGGTCCTCCGCGGCCGAGGCGTGCGGGCGGCGCTCCCGCACGATCACCGTGAGGTCGGTGTGGGGCTTGGATCGGGCCTCGCTGAGGAGCGCTGCGCTGGCCCGATCGTGGGGAAGGATCACCTGGATCGGGCTGAGGACCGTCCCGACCACGGTCAGGGCCAGGATGGCCGTGACCAGAGCTGGGCCCGTTCGCCAGCCGGCGCTCCTGACTGGCGGAATGGGCGATGACTTCGGCATGCGTGGTCCTCCCCCTGGTCGAACCCTCACTCTCGGTGGGCAAGTTTTCCCCCGGCGAGGCGACGGACGCATCGGATGACAGGCCACTCCTCGCCAACGGCCGGGGGATTGTTGTCATGAGACGAAAGAGCCATGGAATAGGTCGGAGGTCGTACCCTTGGACCCCGCAGTTGCTGAGGAACGTGACCATGAGTGCCCCGGATCGGCTAACGTCCGCGTCGCTGACATGGGGCGTTACCTCGTTGTGGCCACGGCCGGAGCCGGCGGCGACTTGCAGCCGCTGATCGCGTCGGCGATGGGCCTTCGCGACCGAGGCCACGAGACGGTGTTCCTCGGGGATATCTCGGTGCAGCAATCACTGGGTGGCCTCGGCCTGGAGGTCCGGGCCCTGCCGGAGGAACTCGATCTGGGACCGCGGCTCATCGCCGCCATCGGGGAGGCCATGGCGGCCTCGGGTGATGACGCCCGAGCGGCCGGGCCGATCGTGCAGGAACGGATGTCTGCGTGGGCTCGAGACGTCGCGGGGCGGGTGGCGGAGGAGGTGCGCGACGGTCGCCCGGACGCCCTGGTGACGTCGCTGTTCGGGGTGGAGGTCCTGGACGCGGTCTCGCCCCCATGCCCCTGGGCGGTGGTGAACAGCACGTTCTACGTGGGGCCGGGCTCTCCCAGGTCGCTGGAGGAGGACATGGCTCCGCGCGCCATCCCGCTCCTTCGACACTATGCGGCGCTCCTCGACTCCGCCTCCCTCGTGTTGCACGCGACGGATCCCGTGTTCGACTTCGGCTTCGAGCACCTGCCTTCCCGCCACCACTACGTGGGACCTCTGGGGATCTGGGAGCCCCCGACCGAGCCGAGTCCGTATCTCGACGAGCCCGGCGACCCGTGGGTGCTCGTGACCATTAGCTCTCAGCTGCAAGACGACACCGCGCTCGCCGAGGCGGCGGTCGCTGCTCTTTCAGATCGTCCGCTCCGCGTGATCGCGACCGTCGGCCCCGGTCGGGCTCCGAAGGACCTGTCGATGATGCCGGGCAATGCGCGTGTCGAGCGTGTCGTCTCGCACTCGGCGGTGTTGGAGCGGGGCGTCCTGCTCGTGAGCCATGCGGGCCATGGATCGGTCATGAAGGCCCTGTGGCATGGGCGTCCGATGGTGCTCGTGCCGTGGGGGCGTGACCAGCCGGGCGTCGCCGCGAGGGCGGATGCGCTCGGCGTTGCCCGCTTCGTTCGCCGTGAAGATGCCTCACGCGAGACGTTGTCAACCGCGATCGACCGGGTCCTCGCCGACGAGACGATGAGAGAGCGGTCCGCCCGGCATGCGGCCCGGCTGCAGGCCACGGATCCGAATGCCACGGCAGCCACGCTGCTGGAAAAGCTGCTCTGAACTCCGACCCGGCGTCCTGAGGACCTGCCGGTGCTGCACCCGACCGAATACGCGCTTCCCCGGCGGGCACCACCCGAGCCTCGGATTGAGGCTCGTCTACGAGCCAACCGAGCGAAAGGTGCTGGTAGAAGCGGACCTCGGAGGTGTACGTCCGGTTCGTGTCGGAGGACCGACACGAGCGAGGATCCCGAGCTCCCGCTGCCGGTTGGCGTTGGGATCGATCGCGGCGCGGCCGTCCCTGTGGAAGACGGCTACCGGGGCAAGGCGCTCAACATGGCAGCCAGGCTTTGCTCGAAGGCCGCCGCCGGCCCGCGGCGATTCACGCGCGTCGTGTTTGCCCCCGATGGCCACCGGATCGCCGTGCCCGTGGCGACGACTGCACCGTCCCCGTCCCTGGTCCCGACGGCCGAGAGACTCCTCCTGCTTGACGCGCCCCGACTGGTCCGGGCTCATGCGCTTCGGAGGTACATCAGGACCGCGAGCACCCGCCGATGATCCTCCGTTCCGGGAAGCAGGCCAAACTTGGAGAAGATCGTTCCCACGTGCGTCTCGACGGTCTTGGGCGACAGGAACAGCCGCTCGCAGATCGCTTGGTTCGACCGGCCCTCGGCCATGAGCGCAAGGATCTCTCGCTCCCGACCGGTGAGGTTTCCCACCGCGCTGTCCTCGCCTCGTCGTCGCAGGAGGTGTGCCACGACCTCAGGGTCGATCGCGGACCCACCTCGTGCGATCCGCCGGACGGCCTCGACGAACTCGCCGATGTCGGATACGCGATCCTTGAGCAGGTACCCGACGCGTCCGGGGCTCTCCTGGAGCAACCTGATGGCATATCGGGTTTCGACGTACTGGGAAAGGACCAGGACGCCGACGCCGGGGTGCTCCGCCCGGATGCGCCGTGCTGCCTCGAGTCCTTCGGTCGAGTATGTCGGCGGCATCCGGATGTCGGTCACGACCACGTCGGGCAACTCCCGCGCAACGACTTCCAAGAGCTCCTCGGCATCGCCCGCCTGACCGATCAGGAGGAAGCCGTTCTCGGTCAGGACCCGCGCGACGCCCTCACGGAAGAGCATGGAATCATCGGCAAGCACCACCCGGGTCGGTCGAGTGGTCGCCGCCGTCATGGCCCTGAAGCTGTCAGCTGGATCGTTGCCCTCGGGAAGGATCCGGATCAACCGCACAGAGTGGGGCACGTTCTTGACGCGGACCTCGCCACGATCCTCGAATGTGACCTTCTCCATGGCCCCCGCCAGATGCGCGACCTCCTGTGTGGCGAGGACCTCCCCGGCGGCCGCCAGGCCGCACAGACGGGCTGCGACGTTCAGCGCGCCTCCGAGGAAGCCCTCCTCCGCGGACACCGCCTCACCGGCGTCGAGGCCGATGCCGACCGGGATCGGCGCTCCCTCCTCGCCCGCCACGTAGGCGGCCTGGAGATCGACCGCGGCGCGAGGCGAGTCGAACACCGCGAGCGCCTCGTCACCGCGGAAGTCCGCGCCGCCCGCCCAGGCGGCAACGACCTCCTCCGTCAGCCGGGCGAAGGACGCCACCAGTGCCGCCGCCGCTTCGTCGCCGGGCTCGGCCGTGAAGAGGGAGTACCCGCGGACGTCTGCGATCAGGAACGTCTTCAGTCCAGCCGGGCGCTCATGCATCGCATGGGATCTCCGCGATGACGCGTGTTCCCCGACCGGACGGGCTCTCCACGCGGAGGGTACCGCCCACCGCGGAGACACGGTCCCCGAGGCCCCGAAGCCCCGAACCTCGGCCCGCGTCCGCCCCACCCTTCCCATCGTCGCTGATCTCGACGCGAAGGCGGCCGTTCCGCTTCGAGATCTCGACGAGGGCACCGGAGGCACACGCGTACTTCGCCACGTTGGCGAGGGCTTCGGAGACGACGAAGTACGCGGTGGACTCGATCGGCTCTGGCAGCCGGCCGTCGAGGTCAGCGAGCACTCGGACCGGAACCGACGACCGGTCCGCGAGCGACTCGACGGCGGCGAGCAGGCCTTCCTCGGTGAGCATCGCCGGATGGATCCCGCGTGCCAGCTCGCGAAGCTCCTCGATCGCCTGCTTCAGCTCAGCGGACGCGTCGGCGAGCGCCACGGCCGTCGCCGGATCGCCGTCCGGGCGATCACGCAGCATCGCGAGGGCGAGCGAGAGCGTCACCAGCCGCTGCTGGGCTCCGTCGTGGAGGTTCCGTTCCACGCGCTGCCGCTCCCGGTCCCCCGCCTCGACGATCCGCTGCCGGGACGCTCGCACCTCCTCCAGCTGCGCCCGCACCTCGGCCCGCAGCCGCTCGTTGGCGATGGCCATGCCGGCCGCGGCTCCCGCCGCGCGGACCAGTCCAGCGTCAAGCGCCGGGTCGTGGATCAGCGCCGCCAGAGGCTCTCCGTCCCTGTCGACAACCGTCACCGCCCGAGGAACGCTCCGTTCGCCCGGCCCGGGGAGCGAGACCGGGATGCCGTCGGCGTCCACCCACCTGCCCTCCCCTTCGAGCGCGTAGGCGACGTCAAGCGACGGATCGCCGAGGGCGCGCGCGAGCGCCGCCCGGAGGCCACCCGGCGGCAGGGCGCGCTCGAGCTCCACCACCAGGTCGCCAACGGCGCTGCGAGCGAGGCGCGTGGAGAGCAGCCCCCACACGAAGATGATCGGCGCGGTGATGTCGAGGACCGCCCGAAGCTCCCACAGCAGATACACAAACGGGTCGTTCGGGTCGGGAGAGGCGAAGGCCCCGATCAGGTAGACGACGGCGAGGATCGTGGCGGCCACCCACAGCGGGGTGAGATCTCGACGTTCGGCTCTCGAGCCGCGCCGCCATCGGAGAGCGATCGCCGCGAGGAAGAGCGGCACGAGGACGACCGCAGAGTGATCGCCGGCCCAGAGCGCCGCGGTGAAGACCGTTCGGTTGGGGAGGAACAGCGGGGTCCAGGGACACCGGCCGCAGCCGGGGCCCCGACGAGGGAACGTCACGAGACCCACCACGCCGACGGCCGTGGCGCTCGCATAGAACGCGCCGAGGACGAGCCGATCGAACGACGTGCGCAGACGCCCGCTGGGGTAGGCAAGGGCGATGTGCGCGAGCAATGGCGCCCCGAACAGGCCGGCCACGAAGATGAGCGTGGGGAACACCGGGATCCGGGCCTGGTACCAGTTGCCGAAGAACCACGTGACGGCGTACCCGATCAGGAGCGGCCCGATCGCGTTCCCGGGACGGCGGTCGAGCGCCACGATCCCCCCGGCGAAGAACGACAGCCCCACGATCACATCGAGGAAATGGCTCTCCCGAGCTCCCGCATGGATGCTCGCCCACTCACTGCCCAGGGCCCACGCGAGCGCCGCGACACCCAGTGCGACGAGCGCCCACCGCCGCGGGGTCATGGCTCGCTCCCCCGGAGCACGGCCCGCAGCGCTGCTGCGGAGAGCTCGGCCTTCGAGATGAACCCGAGCACGCCGCTGCGCTCGACGCCACGCCCGTAGTCGGAGGCCTCACGGCTGGAGACCAGGATGACGGCAGGCGGGTCCGGCTCCTCGTGGATCCGCCGGGCCACCTCGAACCCCTTGATGTCGGGGAGCTGGACGTCGAGCAGGACCACATCCGGCCTGAGGTCGCGGGTGGCATGCACCCCGGATTCCCCGTCGGCGGCCTCCCCGACGACCTCGTAGCCCGCGGCCACGAGCAGGGCCCGGACCTGATTCCGGAACCCGGCGTGGTCGTCGACGATGAGCACGCTCCGCCTCATGCGCGGGATGCTGGCATTCCAGCACACCGGCCACATCAGGGCCAGCCCTGATTCGAATCCAGGGACGGCCCCGATGTGTCGGGGGCCGTCGCCCTCCTACCGTCTGGCCATCGACCCGGGAAGGAGACAGCGATGGAAGCGGTGACGACCGAGCGGGCTCCGGGGGCACATTCGAGCGGCCCGGGGAGCGTCGTGGGTGCCTCCACGGTGGTCGTCGCGGTGCTGCTGTTCGCCCTGGCCGCGTGCGGCGGCGGTGGCGCGGTGAGCCCGGGCTATTCGGCCTCACCGGCCCCCCCGCCCTCGGCAGGCGCGGTCCCGTGGCCCCTGCCGGCCGACCCCATGTCCCTCGTCCGGCAGGCCGGACTGGTCCCGGGGACCCACGAGTTCTTCACCTACCACGTGCACGCCCATCTGGACGTGTTCGTGAACGGCCGTCGCGTCCAGATCCCCGGCGGGATCGGCATCGACATCGCCGATCCGCGCGTCCAGCGGTACGTCGTGGAGGGGGCGCCCGCCTACGGCAGGATCCCAGGATGCCCCCGACCCTGCATCTCGCCCCTGCACACGCACGATGTGACCGGCGTGATCCACATCGAGGCGCCGACGAAGGGGCAGTTCACCCTCGGCCAGTTCTTCGAAGAGTGGGGAGTGCGGTTCGACGGCTCGTGCGTAGGTGGCTACTGCGAACCCGATGCGAGTGTCGTGATGTTCATCGACGGCAAGCGCCATCGGGGGAACCCGGCCGCCATCGGGCTCGTGTCTGATGAAGAGATCGCCGTGGTCATTGGCACCCCGCCCAGCTCGATCCCCGCAACGTACACGTTCCCGACCGGCGGATAGCGACGGCACCCCGCCACCACGGATTCCAGCGAGAGGCAGAAGGGAGCTCGAACATGAAGATCTTCACGTCAGGACGATGGGGCCACCTGGTGATGGCTCTCCTCGCCGTCGGGGTAGTGGCAGGTGGTTCAGTGTCGAAGCCGCCTGTCGCCCTGGCGGACAACGGTGACCCGATCCTCATCGGGAAGGGCAACGCGACCGGTCCCTTTTGCGCCTGTCCCACGTCGCTCAATGACGCACTCAACTTCTTTCCGTATTCGACCCTCGTCGTCCACAACACGTCGGTCGACGGGGCCAATTACGCCGCGGGCTTCGGGATCACCGGCGAATCGGACGACGGGACAGGGCTCTTCGGTCTGGCACACGGCAACGACCCCGCCGTCGTCGCTCGGAATGACTCCGGTCCGGGCGTGAAGGGTACCGGGCTGCACGCCGCGAGTGCCTACGGCGACGGGGTCTTCAGCACGACCAGGGGGATCGACAGGAGCGGGGTCTACGGGGAGAATCTCGGCGGCCAGGGGTTCGGCGTGGTCGGCCGGACGAACTCCTCCATGAGGCCAGCGGTGTGGGGCGACAACACCGGCGGCGGCGACGGGGTCCAGGGCTTCACGGGGGGCTCCGGTGCGAGTGGTGTGTTCGGCAAGAACACCGGCGGTGGCAAGGGCGTGTTCGGCTTCTCCGCCACCGGCAACGGGGTGGAGGGCGGCTCGACCAGCGCCAACGGCGTGCAGGGCGAGACTGGAAGCAACACCGCCAGCGGGGTGTACGGCCAGAACTCTGGCACCGGCTACGGCGTGGCCGGCCGGGCCCCCGGCGGAATCGGAACCCTCGGGGACAGCGCCAACGGCATCGGAGTGTGGGCCAACAGCCAGAACGCCGTGGCGCTGAAGGTGAGCGGCAAGGCGCAGTTCAGCCGCAGCGGGGTGGCCTGGGTGGCGGGCACCTCCACCGCGCCGAGGATCGCCGTGCGGGTCACTCTGCCCATCACCGCCAAGAGCATGATGACGGCCACCCTGCAGAAGTACGTCCCCGGGGTGGTCGTCGTCGCGGCCGTACCCAACGTGACCGGGGGCTACTTCACCATCTACCTGAACAAGGCAGTGACCACCACCGTCGGTCCAATCGCCTGGGTGGTGGTGGAGAGGCCGTAGCTCTCGGCGGGTGATCGACTCGGGCAACTGCGGAGGACCCGTGCTGGATCTGCAAGGCCCGGCGATCGGCATCGATACCGTCAGGTGCTCAAGGGGGCTGACAACATCGGGGTTCGCCATCCGCACGTGCTGATCAGCGACGTCGCCCTGAGGGACTCTTCCCGGCGGGTTGATGGAGACGACACCTTGTCGATTGTTGGTGTCGGAGGGGCGACTCGAGCCATAAGCACACCGCCAGTCATGCGGGGCGAATTGACCCTCGCGGCCTGACAGATTTCGCCGGCGGTCTCGGGTTATCCGACGCGTCTCACGGCGAGGTCTCTGACTTCAGCGATCCGCTCGAAGTCCCGATCCACGTGGACCACACCCAGACTGTGGAAGAGGGCCGTCTCCGCGATGAGAAGATCGGGGATCGGGGTCCGATGCCACATGCCGTGGTGGTGCGCGAGATCCCGCTGGAGCGCCAGTGCGCGATCGAGGATGCCTGCAGGCGCCGTGATGGCCTCGAAGCTCTCTGCGAGCTCGGATTCGAGGCGGTCGTAGTCCCTCACCGATCGGGCTGAGTAAAGCTGTTCCAGCCGGCCCACCGGACAGACGTACAGGTCGCCCGCGAGCTCCTGCAAGCGGCGTGCGACCGCAGGGTCCTCCGCGCGAACCGCCGCGCTCTTGTCGAGAACCCAGCCGCTTACCGCCACATCTCCTCCAAGGCGAGCACATCGATGTCGACACGCTTGTGCAGCTGTCGGAGGTACCTCGTCTGGCGCTCAGCACGCTGTCGGTGCTCGCTCTCGGCCTGATCCGACACCCGGCGAAGCGCCTCCTCGACCGTGGCCCGGGTCGTCGTCCTCCCCAGGGCGCGTTTGGCCCGAGCCAGCAGCTCCTCGTCCAACTCGATCGTCGTCCGCTTCGGCATGGTGTGTACATACTACATCACAGATATGTATGCACCCCAGCCCATCCCCTCGAGCCGAGGGACGGCTCGAACCGTACGTACACCGCCACCCGTGAGAGTCCGGCTTGCCTTGGGCGGCCTGACCCAACTCCGAAACGCGCCGAGGCTACTCAGAGAGGTAGTCGGGGATCCGGAATGACCCAAGGACCTCGTCGCGGTCCTCGTAGAGTCGGGCGTTGAACTCCGCGATCCACTGGTCCACCGCATCCTGATCGGTGAGATCGACGCCGGAGGCCAGCATCGCGTTCGCGATGGCCTTGGCCGGCCCGAAGTTCCCGTGATCGGTGACGGCCCGGCGGAAGTGGTCTGCAGGGAGAGTTCATCCTCGCAGCTTGAGCGGCGGAATATGAGTCCAGTCCAGAGGACGAGCTGCTACCTTTGGAAAGCCTTGCGGAGGCTTCACCGAGGCAAGCGGCAACCCCGAGCACTGGGGCAAGTGGAGAGCCCAAGTCCGTGTGCGGGATCGCGGATTCAGAGCAGGGCGGGAAGGAGGAACGCGCGCTTAAGGGCCGCGCCCCGAGTTCGACCGGGTAGCCGCGGTCCTCAATCGTGGTGGCCTTGCCGACGATCACGAAGCAGAACATGGTCTGGCGTTGGGGTTCACGTCGGGTTGGGATCCCTCAGACCTACCGACCTGCACAATCGACAAGTCTCGAGCAGGCCATCCGGAGCGAGTTGGCTGGTACGGGAGGGAGGGCGATTCGGCGAATCGGTTTGCTCGCCTTCCTTGTGTCGGAGGGGCGACACGAACAGTATCTCCACGCTTGGTCGTGACTGGAGAACTCGGGCCGGGGCGTATGACGCGCGGCTGGTGTCCGCGCTGACCAGCGGGTCAGACCGGCCCTCCATTCGCATCACTGACCTGTCAGCCAGCCCCGGCCGGCAGCAGGTAGTGGCGCGGGGACACCTGGTGTCCGTGTGATCCGAGCCTAGCCATGCCGGATCGGGAAGCGGATACTTTCGCGCATGGAGGCCGGGGCGGCGATCAGAACCTTCCTCATCGCGGACGTCCGCGGGTACACGCTCTTCACGCAGGAGCGCGGCGATGAGGCGGCCGCCAAGCTCGCCAGACGCTTCGCGGACGTAGCCCAGGAGGGCGTCGAGGCCCGGGGTGGATCGGTGATCGAGTTGCGGGGAGACGAGGCCCTCGCCGTCTTCGACTCCCCCCGGCAGGCCATCCGGGCCGCGGTCGAGCTCCAGGAGCGCTTCGTCGAGGAGACCATCGCGGACCCGTCCCTCCCGCTCACCGTGGGGATCGGGCTGGACGCCGGCGAGGCGGTGGCGGTGGGAAGCGGCTACCGGGGCGGCGCGCTGAACCTGGCCGCGCGCCTCTGCGGCCAGGCCGGGCCGGGCGAGATCCTGGCCAGCCGGGAGGTTGTCCACCTGGCCCGGCGGGTCGAGGGGGTCCGGTACGAGGACCGGGGCGAGGTGGTGCTAAAAGGCCTGGACCGCCCGGTCCGGTTCATCCGCGTCGCGAACGAACGTGAGGACGCGGCCCTCCGCCTGAAGGCGTACGCGCCGCCCAAGCCTCGGGAGCCGGCCGCGCCGACGCGGCCGGGCTTCCCTCGCTCGCTGCTCCGAGGCCGGGGGCTCGTCGCGTTGCTCGTGGCCGTGGCGGTCGTCGCGGCCGGCGTCGCCGTGCCGTTGCTCCTCACCGGCAGAGCAGAGTTGGGAGAGTTCGCCCCGGACTCCGTCGGTCTGATCGACGCTCAGAACGGGTCGCTCGTCGCGTCCATAGACCTCGGGGCGAGACCGCACTCGATCGCAGTGGGGCACGGGGCGGCGTGGGTGACCCTTCCAACGCGTGGCTCGGTCGGCCGGATCGACCCGAAGACCGATGCCATGCAGTCGATCCCGGTGGGGCAGGAGCCCGCGGGGATTGCCGTGAGCGACGAGGCCGTGTGGGTGGCCAACAGCGGCGAGCGGACGGTCTCGAGGATCAGCCTCAAGACGAACACGGTGGTCGACACCATCGACGTGGGGAACGGGCCCACGGGGGTGGCGGTGGGGTTCGGCTCCGTGTGGGTGGTCAACGCGGTGGATGGCACGCTCGCCCGGATCGATCCCGATGAGGACGCCGTGACCGACCCCGTCTACGTGGGCGACGGGCCCACAGCCGTGGCGGCCGGGAACGACGCGCTATGGGTCACCAACTCGGCCGGGGCGACCGTTTCGAGGATCGACCCCGAGACGATGGCGGTCGTTCAAACGTACAACGCGGGCAACGGTCCCGCCGGACTGGCCGTCCTGGCGGATGGCGTGTGGGTGGCCAACCGCCTGGACGGGACGGTCTCCAGGATCGATCCTGGCACGAATTCCGTGACCGCCCTGTCGACGGGTGAGGGCCCGAGCGGCGTGGCCGCGACCGCCGACGTGGTGTGGGTCGCCAACGAGTTCGACGGCACGATCTCCCGGATCATGACGGGGACACGCGAGGTGAAAAGCATCGCCGTCGGCAACGCTCCCTCGGCACTCGCGGCGGCCGGGAACACGCTGTGGGTGGCCGTCCGGGCCCGGGCCCCGTCCCACCGGGGAGGGACGCTCCGGGTGGTGTCCGAGCAGCCGCCCGGGGGCGAGGAGCGCCCAACCATCGACACCGCCGTCGCGTACGACAACCTCGCCTGGCAGATCTTCGTCATGACGAACGACGGCCTGGTGGGGTTCCGGAAGGTCTCGGGCGGTGAGGGCTCCCTGCTCATCCCCGACCTGGCCACATCACTCCCCCGCCCCACCGACGGGGGGACGACGTACACGTTCCAGGTCCGGCCCGGCATCCGATACTCGACCGGCGAGGTAGTCAGGCCCGAGGACTTCCGCCGGGCCATCGAACGCGTCTATACGGCGGCGCCCGAGGCGAGCGTCCCCTTCTACGACGCCATCGTCGGCGCCGACCGGTGCCGGAAAGATCCGGCCCACTGCGACCTCTCCGAGGGGATCCAGACATCGGAGTCCGCGGTCACGTTCCGGCTGACGAAGCCCGATCCCGACTTCCTCTACAAGCTGGCCCTTCCTTTCGCGTCCGCCGTGCCGTCCGCGACCGGCGACGCCGAGTCGCGCGCGCCACTCCCCGCGACGGGCCCCTACATGATCGAGTCGTATGACCCGAAGGAAGGGCTCGCCCTGGTCCGCAACCCTCATTTCCGCGAGTGGTCCCCCGTGGCGCAGCCCGACGGGTATCCCGACCGGATCGAGTGGACCTTCCGGGTCACCGTGCGGGAGGCCAGGGACCGGATCCTCGAAGGTGAGGCGGACTGGGCGGACTTCGGATTCACGGGGACCGTGCCGGGACTCGACGAGGTGATGCGCGAGGCTCCGGAGCTCGCCCATCTCTATCTGACGACCGCCGCGTTCTACATGTCCCTGAACACGACGAGGCCGCCGTTCGACGACGTGCGCGTCCGCCGGGCGTTGAACCTCGCGGTCGACCGGAACAAGATCGTGGAGCTCTCCGGCGGGCCGGACCACGCACGCCTCACGTGCCAGGCCCTCCCCCCAAGCTTCCCCGGCTACGAGCCGTACTGCCCGTACACGGTGGATCCGGATGGGGACTGGACGGCGCCGGACTTCGCCCGGGCCGAGGAGCTCATCCGCCAAGCCGGTGCGAAGGGGATGGAGGTC
>Ga0137369_10005641_pt1 | contig 12707 bp, 12 predicted proteins | sample SagtaG_12_FD_104918 | JGI IMG/M metagenome (GOLD analysis project Ga0137369, IMG submission 104918) | Vadose zone soil microbial communities from Sagehorn Ranch, Mendocino, California, USA - Sage1_L_113_16 metaG | ecosystem: Environmental > Terrestrial > Soil > Vadose zone | place: USA... | reverse complement strand
CTTCTCTTCGCTGCGCAGGAGCGCGTCGCGAGCCGTGCGCGCTTCGGAGCCCTTGAGTACCTCCCACCGGCCGGAATTGCAGACCAGCGCGAAGCGGTGATCCTGCACGCGTTCCATGAGGTCGACGACACCGAGCTCCGCACGTGGGTAAGGGAAGGCCGCGATGACGGTGAGCCTGCCGATGCTCTCGACGACCGCTGCGAGCTCTCGCGCGTTCGTGCTTCCCCCGCCGTGCCGTACGAACCTGAGGCCATCGAAACCGGCCAGGATCGCCCGGTCGAGTCGGCTCTCGAGCGCCTCGTACGGCCGCAGCCGCGCCGCGGGGTCCTCGGACGACGACACGAGCTCGACCTGTCCTCGAGCCGCGTACCTCGCGAAGTCAGGCACGGCCCCGACGAGCGCGCTCGTCGCCTCGGCGACCGTGAGCGGTGCACGGACCTCCCACGAGCAGAGCTCGTTGCTCTCCAGTCCCGCCCGGATGAACGGAACCAGCACGTCGAGCAGCTCCCGCTGTGACGTGTAGAACACGCAGAAGTGGCTGCCCCAGGGCAGCTCGCCGATGGACCGAATGCCCGAGGGGCGCGGGTCGATTTGCGTGCTCATCTCTCCTGAAGGCCCGCGTTGCGACGGGCTTCGATCGCGGCAGGGGAACGACTACGCGGCGAAGCAGGGCGCAGGCATGGTGACGACCTGCCATGTGCCCTGGTTCATCGCCACTGCGAACTCGTGGTTCTTGACGACGTCGAGAATCTCCGCGACGCCGCACTTCTGGAGCGAATAGGTGCAAAGCACCAGGAGGTTGGTGCCGCCGATCACCTTGTTGATCTCCGCCTCGTAGGCGGCGAAGTCGTCCCAGTCCTTCTTGTTGTCGATCCAGTACGGCGTGCCGCTCACTCGCAGCCCGGCGAAACCGCGCGAGAGCGCCTCATCGTGCTTCGCCATCCACATGTCGAGCGTGCGCTTCAGGTCGAAGGTCCCGCCCTTGAGGTACCAGTCGGTGTGCGGGAACACCTCGATCTGCTTCCTCGCGAGGTAGTCCGAGAAGCCGGGAACACCGCGCTTCAGCGCCTCGAGGGCGTCGTCGGTGGTGAGGAAGTCCGACGTGACCCAGATGCAGAGCTCGCCGTTCTCCAGTCCGGCCCGGAAGTAGGGCACGACGATGTCGGTCATGTCCTTCTTCGTCTTGTAGAACTGGCAGAAGTGGCTGCCCCAGGGCAGCTCGCCGACCACGGATATCCCCGAGCTGCGCTTGCTGGCACTGGCGGTCACCATGGATGGCTCCTCCTCGGCCCGTTGAGCCCGTCACTGTAGCGCGCTGTGCGTTGGACGGCTACGCGTGAGCGAGCGGCTTGATCGATCTCAATCCCGAGCTCACCGCGTCTTCGGGACCACGGCGACGAACTCGATCGGTGCGTCGCCCAGGTTCTCGCCCGCGTGTCTCTGCCGCGAGAGCCACCCGGTGTCGCCCGCCCTCTGCCGGAGATCTCTGGTCGAGCCGTCGGGGAACGTGAGCCGGAGGTGCGCATCCGTCAGCCACACCACCACCCTTGGCGTCACCTCGTGCATCGCGGTCTTCTGGTGCGGCGCCATCTGGAGCCGGATCACCGTCACCTGCTGGGAGCCTGACGAGCGCCAGCCGGAGCGAGCTACCGGTGACCGCGTCCGCCGTGACCGCCGTGACCGCCGTGGCCGCCATGGCCGCCGGCGGAGCGACCGCCACCGCCGAAGCCGCCGTGCGCGGCGAACCCGCGCCCGCCGCCGGGAGCTCCGGAGCGAACGCCACCAGACCCTCGGCCGATCGCGCCGTGCGAAGGAAAGAACCCACCGCCGCGTCCGTGGCCGACGAACGCGGACCCGCCGCCGCCGAACGGTGCCGGCCTCCCCCACCCCGCGCCGGCGCGGTACGTCGGCGCAGGACGGTACGGCGCGGGACGGAAGCCGGATCCCGCGTACCCGCCCCGAGCCGGCGCGTAGTGCCAGCGCTGCGGGGAACGCCACCAGCCGTGCCCGTACCATGCGAAGCGCGCCGGACCGAACACGCCGAAGACCGGCCAGGGGCCGATGCCCCACACCCACGGCGCGGCGAGCCACTCCCAGCCGTACGCCGGGTAATAGACGTAGGCGTAGGGCTCGCCGTAGCCGTTCGCAGGCACGCGGGTGTACGCGTCCGAGTACGGCATCCAGATCCAGCCGTACTGCTGCGTGTAGACCCATTGCCCCGGAGGAGCTGGCGCGGCCGGCTGTGCCTGCGCTTCAGGTGCGGGAGGCGTCTCCGCCGGGGGTGCGGGCGGGACCTGGTACTCCGGCGGCTCCGCCTGAGTCGCGGTTCCGCCTTCCCACTGAGCTTCCCACCCGCCCTCGGGGTCGTCCGCGTCGTACTGCGCACGCGCGAGCGCCGGAACGAGGACCATGGCCGCCGAGACCGCAAGAGTTCCGATGAGCTTCGTCATGGCGTTCACCCTGGGCCGGGTTGAGCATCGACCGTGCCACGGGCGATCGGCCGCCTGACGCTCACTTCCGTTCCGCACTGTGCGCGGGTGCCACGCCCCGAGTGGCGAGCGCGCACACCCGGCATGCGAACGCCTCTCCGGCACGCGGTGTGGTGAGGAAGCGGGGCTCCGCCTGCCCTCGCGGCGCATTCGGCTACGCCTCCCGCACGGCGCGGAGCATGACAGCGAGCGAGCGCTCCACGTCCGCGTCGGTCGTCGCCCACGACGAGACGCTGATCCGCATCGCGACGTGGCCCTGCCACGTCGTGCCGCCGCACCAGCACGTGCCGTCCCGCTGGATGGCGGCGATGACGCGACGCGTGCGGTCGGCGTCGCCGAACGAGACGATCACCTGGTTCAGCACCACGTCGTTCAGGACGCGGTGGCCTGCCGCCGCGAGCCCGTCCGCGAACCGCCGCGCCTCGCGGCAGTTCCGCTCGACGAGCTCGGCGAGCCCGCTGCGGCCGAGCGCGCGCAAGGCGGCCCACGCCTCGACGCCGCGGGCACGGCGGGAGAGCTCCGGCGTGTACTCGGCGGGATCGCGCAGGAGCCCCTCGGGCAGGTACGCCGCGCTCATGCTCATCGCCGCCCGCAGCGCGCCCTCGTCACGCACGAGGGCGACGCCGCTGTCGTACGGGACGTTCAGCCACTTGTGCAGGTCGGTCGCCCAGGAGTCCGCGTCCTCGAGGCCGCGGGCGAGCGCGACGCGGCGCGGAGCGGCCCGCGCCCACAGCCCGAAGGCGCCGTCGACGTGCACCCACGCGCCGCGGGCGCGGGCGCGCGGGACGAGCACCTCGGCGGGGTCGAAGGACCCGGTGTTCACGTTCCCGGCCTGCAGGCACACGATGGTCCGCGGGCCCACGGCGGGAAACGCGTCGGCGCGCATGCGCCCCTGCCCATCGGCGGGGACCACCGTGACGCGGGACCTGCCGAGGCCGAGCAGCGCGAGGGCCTTGAGCACGCTCACGTGCGCCTCCTCGCCGATCACGACCTCGAGCTCGGGGGCGGAGAAGAGCCCTCGCGCCTCGACGTCCCAGCCTTCGCGTGCGAGGAGCGCGTGGCGCGCGGCCGCGAGCGCAGTGAAGTTCGCGAGCGTCGCGCCCGTGACGAACCCGCCGGCGGTGCCCGCGGGCAGCGCGAGCGCCTCGACGATCCAGCGGAGCGCGACCGCCTCGACCCGCGCCGTGCCGGGCGTCACGTCGGAGCGGGCGGAGTTCTGGTCCCACGCGGTGGCGAGCACGTTCGCGGCGACCGCGGCGGGGAGCGCGCCGCCGATGACGAACCCGAAGAAGCGCGGGCCCGCCGTCGCCATGGTGGCGGGTCCGACGATCTCGTCGAGGTCCGCCAGGATCGCCGTCGCGTCGGCCGGTTCCGCGGGCAGGGGCACCTCGAGCGCGGCGAGGCCCTCGATCGCGGCGGCGGACGGCGCGACGGGCCGGTCTCCTATCGTCTCGAGGTAGCGCGATGCGCGGAGGGCCGCATCGCGGAGGAGGGCGGCCGTGTCGGACGTGGACATGGGGCGGTTCTATCCGAGGTCGCGACGCACGGCACGGGGGCGGGAGGTCCGCAGGGCGCTCAACGTTTCGTGACAGTCGTCTCCGTAACGGGGATCATCCAGGCCCAAGGAGATCCCCGAATGCCGTCGTTCCGCCTCCTCAGCCTCCTCGCAGGGATCGCCTCGGCCAGCGCGCCCACCCTCGCCCGCGCCGAGGAGAAGGAGCTCACGCTCTACACCTCGCGTCACTACGAGACGGACGAGAAGCTGTACACCCACTTCACCGCGAAGACCGGCATCAGGGTGAAGCGGATCGAGGATAAGGAGGACGAGCTCCTCGAGCGCATCAAGCGGGAGGGGGCGAGCTGTCCCGCCGACCTGTTCATGACGGTGGACGCGGCGCGGCTCGGACAGGCGGACGCGCTCGGGCTCTTCGCGCCGGTGAGCTCGAAGCTGCTCGAGGAGCGGATCCCCGCGCGCCTGCGCACGGGCACGTGGTTCGCGTTCTCCACGCGCGCGCGCGTGATCGTCTTCGACCGCCTCAGGGTGAAGGCGGCCGACGTGAGGAGCTACTTCGACCTCGCGGACCCGAAGTTCAAGGGGAAGGTCTGCGTCCGCTCCGGTGGCCATCCGTACAACCTGTCCCTCGGCTCGGCGCTCGTCGCCCACTACGGCGAGGCGAAGACGCAGCAGTGGGCGAACGGGCTCGTGGCGAACCTCGCCCGCGCTCCGAAGGGAAGCGACACGGACCAGATCCGCGCCGTGGCGGCGGGCGAGTGCCAGGTCGCGCTCGCGAACTCGTATTACGTGGCGCGGCTGCTCCGCTCCGCGAAGAACGAGGACCGGGAGCTCATGAAGCACGTCGGCGTGGTGTGGCCCGACCAGCGCGGCAACGGAACACACGTCAACGTCTCGGGTGCCGGCGTCCTGAAGACGGCGCCGCACCGGGACACGGCGGTGCAGTTCCTCGAGTACCTCGCGAGCGACGAGCCTCAGGCCTACTTCGCGGCCGGCAACAACGAGTGGCCGGTCGTGAAGACGGCGAAGGTGGACAACCCCGCGCTCACGTCGCTCGGAGCGTTCAAGGCGGACAAGCTCGACGTCACGATGCTCGTCCGGAACGCCGGCCTCGCCCAGAAGATCTTCGATCGCGCGGGGTGGCGGTAGTCGCCCGTACGCACGGGTCAGAGACCGAGCGCCCCGACAACGTGCGGCAGCGCCTTCCTCGGCTGCGCGTCCTCACGCCGCCATGCCCCACCGTCGGACGGTCCGGGCCTCGAGGGGCGCGAACACGCCGCTCTCGACCCCGAGCCCGATGACGACGACCGCGAGCAGCCCCGCGAACACCTCCGGCATGTCGAGCTGGTTCTTCTTCTCGTAGATGAACCAGCCGAGCCCGCCCGACCCCGAGCTCACCCCGAAGACCAGCTCGGCCGCGATGAGGGTGCGCCATGCGAAGGCCCATCCGACCCGCAGGCCCGAGAGCACCTGGGGAAAGGCCGCGGGCAGCAGGATTCGCACGGCGAGCCCGGGGCCGCGAAGCCCGAGGCTCCGCCCGACGCGCCGGAGCGTGGGGCTCACGGCCGAGAACCCGGCGTGGGCGGAGAGCGCCATCGGCCAGAGGACCGCGTGGACGATGACGAAGAGCAGGCTCGGCGTCCCGATGCCGAACCACAGGAGCGCGACGGGGAGGAGCGCGATGGCCGGGAGCGGGTTCATCGTCGCCGTGAGGAGCGTGAGGACGTCGGCGCCGAGGCGGGTCGTCGACGCGAGGGTCGCGAGGAGCGCAGCGAGCGCCGCGCCGATGCCGAAGCCGACGACGAGGACCTCGAGCGACACGGCGACGCGCGCCAGGATCTCGCCGGAGATCATCTCCCGGACGAGCGCACGCGCCACCGCTGATGCGGCCGGCAATACGAGCGGGCTCGCGAGCCAGCGCGCGTAGCCCTCCCACGCACCGAGGATCACGGCCAGCACCGCGCCCCGCCGGAGCCGGCCCGCCCAGCGCGCCCGGGCGTCGAGGTCGGTCGGGATCAGATGCACCAGTCGCCTCCGTCCGAGTGGAGCAGCTCGTGGACGCGGCGCGAGAGGGCCGCGGCCTCGGGCCCCTCGGCGCGCCCTTCCCGGCCGACGGGGAGGTCCGCCCGAACGCGCCCCGGGTGCGGCGACAGGAGGACGATGCGCGTTCCGATGCGGACCGCCTCGTCGATTGCATGCGTCACGAACACGAGCGTGGGGCTCGCGTCGTCCCAGAGCGCGAGCAGCTCGTCCTGCATCCTCCGGCGCGAGAGCGCGTCGAGCGACGCGAAGGGCTCGTCCATCAGGACGAGCGCCGGGCGGAGCGCGAGGCAGCGCGCGATGGCGACCCGCTGCTTCATGCCGCCGGAGAGGGTGTGCGGGTAGGCATCGGCGCGATCGAGGAGGCGGACGCGGGCGAGCGCGCTCTCGGCGGCAGCGTGCGCCTCCCGCGAGCCGAGGCCGCGCGCGGTACGGAGCGCGAAGGAGACGTTCTCGCGGACGGTCTTCCACGGGAGGAGCTGATCGAGCTCCTGGAACACCACCGCCCGGTCGGGCCCGGGTCCGAGGACCGGGTGCCCTGCGATCGTGATGCGGCCGGACTCCGGCGTGAGGAAGCCCGCGATCGCGCCGAGCAGGCTCGACTTCCCGCAACCGGACGGACCCACGAGGGCGAGCCGCTCGCCGCGCGCGACCCGGAGGTGGATCTCCTCGACCGCGGTGACGGTTCGACCACCGCTGCGGTGCCGGAGCGTGACCCACTGCACGTGGAGCAGCGGCGGCTCGTCCGCGGTGGGCGCCTCCGGGATGGTGGCCTGGACGGCTGCGGGTTGGGCGGCGGGCACGGGTCAGCTCCCCGGCTGCGCGTGCACGGTCGGGAAGAAGAGGTCCTTCCAGCTCGCCGGCCGCGCCGGAATCGTCCCGATCCTCGCGAGGAAATCCGCGAACGCCCCGATCCGCTGCGGCGTCGTCCCGTAGGAGATGGCGGGGTCGTCGAGCTGCGCGAGGATGGACTCGACCGGCTCCTTCGTCTTCGCGGCGCGGACGTACAGCTCGGCCGCCGCGCGCCGGTTCGCCCGGATCCATTCGACCGCCTCGCCGAGCGCCCCGTACACGACCGCGAAGGTGCGCGGGTTCGCGTCGGCGAAGCCCTGCGTCGAGCTGAGGACGTTGAAGGTGTGCGGGCCGCCGAGCAGCTCGAAGGAGTTCAGCACGGTGCGCACCTTCGGGTCGGTGAGCTCCTGCGCGACGTACGGAGGGCTCGCCGCGTGCGCGCTGATCGCGCCGCTGCCGGAGAGGAGCGCGATCGCGGCGTCGGGGTGCTTGAGGGCGACGGTCAGCGGATCGAGGCGCGTGTACCCCGCGTCGCCGAAGGCCTTCGCGGCGGCCATCTGGAGCACGACCGCCTGGATCGACACCTTCAGGGCGGGCACCGCGATCCGGTCCTTCTCGGCGAAGTCGCGGATCGTCTTCACGGCGGGGTTCGTCGTGTTCACGTACACGGGCACCGCGTCGAGCGCGCCGACGCCCTTGACGGCGCCGCCGGTGCGCGCCCACAGGAGGACGAGCGGGGCGACGCCGGTCGCGACATAGTCCACGCTCTTCGAGAGGAGCGCGTCGGAGGCCGCGGGTCCGCCGGAGAGCGTCACCCAGCGCACCTTGACGTCGCCGAGCCCGGCGGCGGCGGCGCGCTTCTCGATGAGCCGCTGCTCCTCGAGGACCACGAGCGGGAGGTAGCCGAGGCCGTACTGCTTGGCGATGCGGACCTCGGCCTGCTCGGCACGCACCGCGGGCGCGGCGGCGAGGAGGGCGAGGGCGATGAGCTTCGAGAGATGGCGGTTCACGGTGTCCTCCGGCCCGGCGTGGGCCGGGTGAGCTGGTCGAGGTGCTTGAAGAAGGGGCGCTCCGTGTCCTGGCGGGCCCGCAGCGTGGCGTAGCTCTCGTCGGAGACCTCGAGCGGCTCGATCTCCCAGACCGCCGCGAGATCCGCGCCAGGGCGCTCGGCGCGGAGCCGCTCGTACCGGTCGCGGAACAGAGGACCCGCGACGTGGGCCTTGCGGACCCGGCCCCGGATCCTCCACGTCGTCCCGTCGCGGTCACCGACGACCACCGCGACCGGCCGGTCGAACCAGATGGAGGCGACGAGGTCCCGCTGCGTGCGCGAAGCCTCGAGCGGCTCGAGGTAGAGGAGGCGCCCCGCGTCGTCGACCTCCAGGGCCGGTGCGAGCACTGCGTGGGGATCGCCGTGTGGCCCGGTCGTGGCGAGCACGCGCGTCGCGTGCGGTGAAGCGAGCTGGGCGCGGAGAAGCGGTTCGAGCGAGACGGTCACGGCAGGACTCCACTCAGGCGCGAGAGGTCGGTGTCGGGGTGGTTGCCGCAGTGCCGGTAGTCGTCGAACTCGATCGGGAGCCGGTACTTCACGCGGAGCCCGTGCAGCCCCTTCGCGAGCCGCACGTAGTAGTCGAGCGACGCGTTGCGCTGATCCCCGAGCGCGCTCGCCGGACGGGGCGACCAGACGATGAAGACGGTGGAGACCCCCTCGGCGGCGAGCCCCTCGGCCTCGGAGAGCACGGAGTCGAGCGCATCGTCCTCGCGGGCGAAGCCGTGCGGCTGCGCGAGCTCCACCCCCGCGACGATCCCGGTGTTGACGCGCCCGCGCCCGAAGATCCCGGCCGCTGCGACGAGGCGGCGCTTCCACTCGCGGTACCCGATCCAGCGCGCCTTCCCCGGGCAGATCCACCCGAAGAGCCGTTCGTCGAGCACCTCGATGTCCGCCGTGTAGGACATGAGGCCGGTCTCGCGGTGCAGGCGCTCGAGCTGCGCCTCCGTGAACGCCGTCCCGATGAGCTGGCTCGGAAAGCGGCGCGGCTCGAACGACGCCCCGATCGCACGGAGGATCTCGACGTAGTAGTCAACCTCGTCGTCGAACGGCGCCTTCCCGCGGGTGTTCGAGCCTGCGGTGAGGCAGATGCCCACGAACCGGCCCGGCTCCTTCAGCGCCTCCGCGATCGTCTCCCGGACGTCCTCCGGATCGAGGCGGGCGGGAACGCCGAGATCGTCCTTGCCGCGCCGGAGCTGCGGAACGATGTCGCAGAATAGGCAGCCCTCGTCGTCGTTCCAGAAGTGGCAGTGGCGGTACGGGAACACGTTGAGCCGCTGCGGCCTCGCGCTCGCGACGAGCCGCATCGGGAGGCCCGACCGCGTGGCCTTCCCGTAGAAGTCCGGGCGCGGCCAGTACTCGACCTCCTCGATCGGCCCCCCGCCGTCCACCAGGGCGAGCCGGCCGTCCACGAAGTCGACGACGTACGGCTCCTGCTCGAGGGGCGTCGGCGTCGTCACGATCGAGGAGCCGTCGCGGAGCAGCAGGGACTCGGGACGGGCGGCGTTCCGGCCGTCGCGAGCGCCGAAGATGTGCGTCCCCGTGGTCTGGTGGCGCTCCGGGTCGAGCCGCTCGAGGGCGCCGGCCGTGTAGAACACGCCGCGGCGCTGGACGTCCGTCTTGATGACGACGACCCGCGGAACCTCCGGGTGCTTCGCGCACACCTCGTCGAGCGACAGCTCGACGGGGCGCGCCTTCATCACATGAGCCAAGTTTCCCCTCCCCTCCCGTGTGCGTGCTAGCCGACGGGCTCGGCGTAGGTCATGACGAGGAACAGGCGTGCGATCCGTTCGCCGCCGTTCCGATACGCGTGCGGGACGTCGGCCTCGAACACGACGGCATCGCCCGCGCCGAGCGCGACGCGCTCGCCTGCGACCTCCAGCTCGAGCGTTCCCTCGCTCACTGCGAGGTACTCGGTCGTGCCCGCGGCGTGCGGCCTCGCTTCTTCCTGCGCGCCGGCGCCGAGCCGCAGCTCGTAGAACTCGACCTGCCGGGGCGAGCCGAACGGGAAGAGGGCGCGCGACGTGAAGCCGCCATCGCGGTTCGCAAGGATCTTCGAGTCATCCGCCCGAAGTACCTCCACGGACGACGAAGACCCCTTCACGGAGATGAGCGCGGAGAACGGGACCCGCAGGGCCGTGCAGATCTTCCAGACCACGTTGATCGTCGGGGACGAGCGGCCGAGCTCGATCTGCGAGAGCATCGCGCGCGACACCTGGGACTCGCGCGCGAATTGATCGAGCGACAGCCCCCGCCGCACTCGCAGGCGCCGCAGGTTGGCGCCGAGGATCGGCGCGACGTCCCTGGCGAGACCTTCTGGCGCAGCCTGCTGAGTCATCGGCACCCTCCTCCGCGTCACGGCGGACGCTCATCCGTTTTAACGGATGAGCGTTCAAGCCGTCAACTCCTGGAGCGAAGGCGAACCTGGCGCCGACGGCGCCGCTCCTGCGCGGGCATCACCACCTTCTCGACGATGCAGCAGCGGAAGGTCGCGCAGGAAGAAGGAGGCGGTCCTGCGGACGAAGCAGGAAGCGTTCCGTCGCCTGTCGGGTCAGCCCGCCGTCGTCAGGGAAGAAGGTCCGTCATCACATGCGTGATCTGAAGGTCTAGTCACGAGGAGTGCACACGCGATGCATCTCGACCACTACATCACCCTCGGCCGCTCCGGCCTGCGCGTCAGCCCCTTCTGCCTCGGCGCCATGACCTTCGGCGAGGATCTCGGCTGGGGCTCGAGCATCGAGACCTCCAACGCGATCCTCGACCGCTTCCTCGCCACGGGTGGCAACTTCATCGACACCGCCAACGTCTACACGAACGGCCACTCGGAGAAGATCATCGGCGACCACATCGGCCGCACGCCGTCCAAGCGCGACCGCGTCGTCATCGCCACCAAGTTCTTCGGGAACCTCTTCCCGGAAGATCCCAACGGCGGCGGTGCGGGCGCCAAGTCGCTCATCGCCGCCGCCCACGAGTCCCTGCGCCGCCTGCAGACGGACTACGTCGACCTGCTGTGGATGCACGCGTGGGACCGCAACACTCCGATCGAGGAGACGATGCGAGCCCTGGACGACCTCGTCCGCGCCGGCAAGGTCCGCTACATCGGCTTTTCGGACACGCCCGCGTGGAAGGTGGCGCAGGCCCAGCTCCTCTCGGAATTCCGCGGGTGGACGCCGCTGGTGGCGCTGCAGATCGAGTACTCGCTGCTGGAGCGCACGGTCGAGGGCGAGCTCATCCCGATGGCCCAGGAGCTGGGTCTGGGGGTCACCCCTTGGTCGCCGCTGAAGAGCGGCGTGCTCAGCGGCAAGTACACACGCGAGAACGTCGGCAAGCTGAAGCCCGATCGCGGCGCGTGGGTCGAGAGCAGCCTGAACGAGCGCGCCTACTCGGTCATCGACGTGCTGCAGCGCGTGGCGAAGGAGCTGGGCGCCTCGCCGGCGCACGTGGCCCTCGCGTGGGTGAGCAGCCGCCCCGGCGTCTCCTCCACCATCATCGGCGCGCGCACGCTGCAGCAGCTCGAGGACAATCTCGGTGCGCTCGAGGTGAAGCTCACCCCCGAGCAGCTGGCCTCGCTCGACGAGGTGTCCAAGCCCGCGCTGAACTTCCCCGCCGACTTCCTCCAGAACGCGCCCGTCTTCATGCACGGTGGGCTCACGGTGAACGGCGTCACCGCGCCGCCCTGGCCCCTGGCGCCGAAGCCGGGGGCGCAGCGCTACTGATCACAGCGCCGTCACGGGCAACCGGCGGCTCAGCTCCAGAGCTCGTGCATCCGCTTCCGGATCGCCGCGCTCGCGCCCGACTCCACGGCCGGCGGCGCGTCTGCCCGAACCGCCTCGGGGGCGGCGGCGCGCTCGTCGAACGCAGCGCGCACGGCCGGCGGGAGGAACCGCGTGAGCTGCGCGTAGCTGTGCTTGCCGCCCACGCCGGCAGGCCGGTCGTACCAGCGGAGCGGAAAGAGCACCGTCAGGTGATCGCGTGCGCGGGACAGCGCGACGTAGAAGAGCCGCAATTCCTCGTCGATCTCCTCGGGCCTGCCGGTGGCGAGGTCCGAAGGGATATTGCCGTCGGCGGCGTGAATCACGTACGTCGCGTCGAACTCGAGACCCTTCGCGGAGTGGATGGTGCTGAGGACGAGGTAGTCGTCGTCGAGCGACGGGGGCCCGGCGAGCTCCTGCGTGGACCGCGGCGGGTCGAGCGTCAGCTCCGCGAGCATGGTCGTGCGATCAGTGAACGCCGCCGCCGCCTGCTCCATCTGGTCGAGGTCGCGCAGGCGCGCCTCGGCGTGGTCGTAGCGCGCCTCGCACAGCGGCGCGTAGAAGTCGCGGACGCGGTGCACCTGCACCGGGAGGGCCGGGGCGTGCGGGGCAGAGAGCTCCTCGCACATCGCCACCAGCGCGGGCCAGCGCGGCGCCGCGGCCGCCGGAGGCCGCGCGGCACGCCAGGGCGCGAAGCCACCGTGGGCGACGACGGGGTCGAGCAGTGCGCGGGCGACGTGCGGGCCGATCCCCGGGAGGAGCGAGAGGACGCGCGTGCCGGCGACGAGGTCGCGCGGGTTCTCCAGGAGACGCAGGAACGCGAGGAGATCGCGGACGTGGGCCGCCTCCAGGAACCGCAGGCCCCCGTACTTACGGAAGGGGATCCCGCGGCGGCCGAGCTCGATCTCGAGCTGCGCGCTGTGGTGCGAGGCGCGGAAGAGCACGGCCTGGCGCCGGAGGTCCATCCCCTGCTCGCGCCGCGCGAGCACGCGCTCGATGACGAGCTCGCTCTGCTGCTCCTCGTCGCGGCAGGTGACGAGCTCGGGCCGCTCCCCACCCGGACGCGCGGACCACAG
>Ga0137369_10005629_pt1 | contig 12723 bp, 6 predicted proteins | sample SagtaG_12_FD_104918 | JGI IMG/M metagenome (GOLD analysis project Ga0137369, IMG submission 104918) | Vadose zone soil microbial communities from Sagehorn Ranch, Mendocino, California, USA - Sage1_L_113_16 metaG | ecosystem: Environmental > Terrestrial > Soil > Vadose zone | place: USA... | reverse complement strand
GCTTGGTGATGGTGTCGGCGAGCAGCTTCTCGGCCAGCACCGCGGACTCGGCCTCGGCGATCAGCCAGCCGACCACGTACCGGCTGTAGATGTCGATGATCACGTACAGGTAGAAGTAGGACCACTTCGCCGGGCCGTGCAGCTTGGTGATATCCCAACTCCAGATCTCGTTCGGTGTGGTGGCAACGAGTTCGGGCTTGACCCGGGGCGGGTGGACCGCCTGGCGGCGACGCTCACGCACCTCGTCGTGGGCGCGCAGGATCCGGTACATGCTCGACACTGACGCCAGGTACACGCCCTCGTCGAGCAGCTCGTGATAGACCGCGGCCGGGGCCTTGTCCACGAAGTCCGGGCTGTTGAGCAACGAGCGCACCGTGTCGCGCTCGGCCGCACTCAGCGCCCGTGGTGAGGCCTTGCGTTCCCGCCGGGGCCGCGCCGGCTTCGGGGACTGGCGGTGCCGGCGGTAGTGGCTGGCCTGCCCCCGGCCGGTGGCCCGGCACGCCGCCCGGACACCGATCAGCGGCTCCAGCTGCCCGATCGCATCGTCGATCATGGTGTCGGCTCGCTCCCGCTGTTCTGGCTGTCGGTCGCGAGTTGCCCCAACAACGCGGAGAGTTTCCCCTGAACCTCGATCACCCGCCGAGCCTTGTCCAGGTCGGCTTCCAGCCGCGCCACCCGCGCCCGCAGCCTCGCGTTCTCCCGATCAACCGGATCGGACTGCGGCCGCCCGGCCGGCTTCGCCAGAGCCTGCAACGCTCCCTGATCGCGTTGCATACGCCAAGCCGAGATCAGCGACGAGTAGATGCCTTCCCGGCGCAGCAGCGCACCCTTACCGGCCTTATCCAACGACTCGTACTCGACCAAGATCCGAGCCTTGTGCGCCGCCGACCACGACCGCGTTCGGGCCTTCGCCGGAACCTCGGGGTCAGGCACCTGGTTGCTCAAACTCACGAGAGAGGAACTCCGAACTCGCCCTCAAGGACAACGTTTCAGGTTCAAGACCTGCCTCACGAGATCTTGGCACAGAGGGACTCGCAAGGTCAGCTGTTGCACCACGCCCAGTGCCGGCGTACTCGTGGACGTGCCCAAGTAGGTACGCCGGAACGTGCCCAGATCGTGATCTTGAGGACGTCGCGTGCGGCGGGCCGGCTTGGCCGCCGCGTCTGGGCTCCGTCATGATCCTGCCGTGAGCAACGACGAGGAAACGCTGGCCGGCAACGCAACGACCGGGGTGGTGCGCGTCGGGGACACCGTTCGTCGCCCGGCCGGTCCGTGGACCGATTCGGTCGATGCCCTGCTGGAGTACTTGTGGTCGGTCGGCTTCACCGGGGCTCCGCGGCCGTTGGGGCGAGACGAGCAGGGCAGGCAGGTGCTGGAGTATGTCTCTGGCCAGGTGGGCGCAGAGGGCGGCACATACTCGTTGACGGAGTTGTCCTCGATCGGTCGGATGCTGGCAAGGCTGCACGAGGCGTTGGCCAGTTTCACGCCGCCGTCCGACGCGGTCTGGAACCGGCTGATCCCACCCGATCGGGAAGAGATGATCTGCCACAACGACGTCGCCCCGTGGAACCTGATCCGATCGGGTCGGGGCTGGGTATTGATCGACTGGGACGCTACCGCGCCGGGATCGCGGCTATGGGACATCGCCTACGCGGCGCAGAGCATGGCGGGACTACACACGCAGCGTCCAGTGGCGCAGTCCGCGGCGCGATTGCGGACGTTGGTCGACGGGTACGGCCTCGAACCGGCCGCAGGACCCGCACTCGCGCAGATGCTGGGCCGTCGGGCCAGAGCCATGTATGACCTGCTGCGCGAGGGGGCACGGCAGCAGCACCAGCCTTGGGCCAGGATCTGGACCGAGGACGGCCCCTACTGGTTGGCCACCGCCGAGTATCTCGACATGCACCAAGAGGCGTGGATCGCGGCGCTGCGGTAACCACATCACCAGCCGCCAAGGACGGGCCACCAGTCGGGTCCAGTCGACAGTAAACACTGGCCACGCCGCTCACCTGGGCACGTTCATCCATCCACGGCCGAGCACTTTCACACCTACCCCGACACCCAGGATCTCCACCGGGTCGGACCAATAACGTGAGCCGACCCCGGGTCAATTACGTGAGCGCCCACATAACCGATGCCTTGCGCCGGGTTGGCGGTCACATCGGCTACGACATCGTGCCATCGGCTCGCCAACGCGGACACGCCACCGCCATGGTGCGCGCGGCTCTGCCTATCGCCGCAAGGATGGGCATTGATCCGGCCCTGGTGACCTGCGACATCGACAATGTCGCCTCGCGCAAGGTCATCGAAGGCAACGGCGGACGCCTGTGGCAGGCAGGTGACGGCAAGCTCCGGTTCTGGCTGCCCACAAGCCGGCCGGTGCGACCCACCGACGACGTCCGGCTGGCATCGGTGGACGCCCATACCCCCGTCGAACCATGAACGGCGGCCAGGGCCGGCGGCCGCCGGCGCTCACTCAATCCACAGCGTGCTAGCCACCCGGGTGGCGGCACGGCCAGGCATGGTGGTCGTCGACCTTGGCTACGGTCCGGGCGCGACCCTCGTCGCGGTCGCAGGCCAATGCCCGGACGCGGTGTTGGTCGGCGTTGACCTCAACCACGCGGCCCTGCAGGCTGCGGCGAGTACGTTGCGTGGGCGGTACCTGATGGTCTGCGCCGACGCCACGCGACGCCTTCCGCTGGCCGATGAGTGCGTCGACGTGATCGTCTGGCCCAGTACGGCTATCGGCCGCCGTCCGATCTGGCATGACAGGGCAATGGCGCGCCACCCGGACGGAGGTGCCTGAGGTCTGCCACTATCGGTAACCTGACGGGCGCCATACGGTGAGGTTAAGACTTGGACCTGGCGCCGATCAGCGTTACAGGACCGCGAGCGGGAATCGGGGAGGTGATCAGGATCAGAGACGACTCGACGCGCTGGAAGGAAATCAATGCCAGCGCGTGGGAGCACGAGCGGGCCGGTCTGCAGCACATCAAAACCCTGCTGCCCGACGCCGATCCGTACTTCGCCTGGGCGAATGTCGAATTCGTGGCGCCCGATGGCTCGGTGAACGAGGTTGACCTGCTGATCCTGACACCGAGCGGCCTGCACCTGCTGGAGCTAAAGCACTGGCAGGGTGAGATCGGCGGAGACGGCAGCCAATGGGTGGTGCGGTCGCCAAGCGGGCGTACCCGCCGTACCGACAATCCGCTGATCCTGGCCAACCGTAAGGCCAAGCGGCTGGCGAGCCTGCTGCAGCACTACGGCCAGCAGTCCGGCAAGCGGGTCCGGGTGCCGTTCATCCGGGCCGCGATCTTTCTGCACGCCGCCAACATGCGGGCGCGCCTCGATGAGGTGGGCCGCCAGTGGGTGTACGGGCTTCAGACCGACCGACACTCCGGCCTGCCGGGCATCCTGACCCTGCTGACCCAGCAGCCGACCGATCAGCGTGACCTGGTCGACCGTGCCCGGGCTCGGGAGATCGTGGCCCTAGTAGACGGGGCCGGCATCCGGCCCTCGATCGCCGACCGGACTGTGCTCCAGCTCCTGCTGCACCCGAAGCCGTATGCGGAGGGTCAGGGGTGGCAGGACTACCTGGCCGGGCACAAGCTCGACACGAGCGTCGTGCGGCGGGTGCGCTTCTATCTCACCTCCAAGGCGAGCCCGGACGATCGGGACGTGATCCAGCGCGCCGCCGAGCGGGAGTTCCGGCTGCTGCAGGGCATCCATCACCCGGGCATTGCACACGCCACTGACTTGGTCGATCACGAGTTCGGCCCGGCGGTTATCTTCGAGCATGACCCGGCCGCGGTGCGCTTCGATCATTGGCTGGCGGAGCGTGGGGACCGGCTGACCGTGGAGGACCGGCTCAACCTGGTCCGCGACCTCGCCGAGATCGTGCGGTACGCGCACTCCCGCCACCTGGTCCACCGTGGCCTGAACCTGCGCTCGATCCTGGTCTGCGACCCCGACAAGCCGCACCCGCGCCTCGTCATCACCGACTGGCAGACCGGCGGACGGGCGGGCACCAGCACGACACAGTCGACCTTGCTGGGCGGCACCCAGCACCTGGACCAGCTCGCCGACGAGGCGACCCGGCTCTACCAGGCACCCGAGCTGGCCACGAACCCCGACGCGCCGGGCCATCTGCTGGACGTGTTCGGGCTCGGCGCGTTGACGTACCTCATCTTCAGCGGCCGTCCACCCGCGGCCAGCGCCGCGCAACTGCGCGCAACCATCGCCGAGCGTGGCGGCCTAGAGCTGACCGCGGCCGCCGACGGCGTACCGGACACGCTGGCATACCTGGTCTACGACGCGACGGCGGGCGACACCGCGAAACGTACGCAGAGCGCTGCCGCATTCCTTTCCGACCTTGACGAGGTCGAGGACGAGCTGACCGCGCCCGAGCCCGGGCCGGTCATCGATCCGCTGGAGGCGCGCACGGGTGATGTGCTCGACGGCGGGCTGATCGTGGAGGACCGGCTGGGTTCCGGCGCGACGGCGTTGGGTCTGCTGGTGCGCCGCCAAGACGAGGACACACCGCTCGTGCTGAAGGTGGCCCGCGATGAGGATAAGCGCCGCCGGCTGCTCGACGAGGCAGAGAAGCTACGCAACCTAAAACACTTCCGGGTCGCCCAGCTCGTCGGCGAACCGGTGACCGTCGGCGGGCGTACCGCGCTGCTGCTGGAGTTCGCGGGCGTCCCGACGCTTGCCGAGGAGTTACAGTCGCACGGCCGGCTCAGCCTGGAGCTGCTGGAGCGGTACGGGCGCGATCTGCTCGACATCGTCGCGTACCTGGACGGCCAGGGCGTGACTCACCGCGACATCAAGCCGGCGAACCTGGCCGCCCGCCCGCGCCCCAAGGACCGGCAGAAGCACCTGTGCATCTTCGACTTCTCGTTGACCGCCACCCCGGCCGACCAGATCGGTGCCGGTACCCCGCAGTACCTCGACCCTTTCCTCGGGCCGCCCCGCAGGCTGCGGTTCGACCTGGCCGCCGAGCGGTTCGCGGCGGCCGTGACGCTCTATGAGATGGCCACCGGCACGTTGCCGCGCTGGGGCGACGGGATCGCCAACCCTGCGGCCATTTCCGACGAGGTGACGCTCACGCCGCAGCTCTTCGACCCGGCGGTGGCCGATCGGCTCGGCGTCTTCTTCGCCCGGGCGCTCGCGCGGGACGCGCGCGAGAGGTTCGACACCATCGATGAGATGGCCGATGCCTGGCGACTCATCTTCAGGGATGTCGAGGCCGCCGAGCCGGAACAACCGGGCGCCACGCCGGCCCGGCTGGTCACCCGGGATACGCCGGTGGACCTGGTTGGGTTGACCGCCCGCGCCCGCTCGGCCTTGGAACGACTCGGTGTGCGTACCGTCGGCGATCTGGTCGACTACGACGCGATGGCGCTGTCCCGGCAGGACGGCATCCCGCAGGCTACCAAGACGGAGATCCGGCGCCGGGCCAAGGAACTGCGCGCGCTCGTCACGACGCACGCCGGACCCGACACCATGGTGGAGCCAGCCGGGGAGGAACTGCGGGCCCAGAGTGTCGACAGCCTGGCCGAGCTACTGGTACCCAGGCAGACGACGAAGAACCGCTCCGACGTCGCGGCGCTGCGGGTCATGCTCGGACAGGAGCCGGCGGGCGAGGATCGCGGTTTTCTGTACTGGCCGGCGCAGGCCGAGGCGGCAGCGCTGATCGGCACGAACCAGTCGCAGCTCAGCCGGACGATGGCCAGCCGAGCCCAGCGGTGGGCGGGCAACGATGACTTGACCCAGGTACGCGATGAGATCGTCGAGCTACTCGACGAATCCGGCGGGGTAATGTCCGCGGCCGAGCTGGCGCAGGCGCTGATCGGCTCGCGTGGCACGGTGGCCGTCGAGCCTCGGCGTACCGCCCAGGCGGTCGGGTTGGTGCGGGCGGCCGTCGAGGCGGAGCTGAGCCGGGGCGGCGACGCCCGGGTGGGCACCCGGAAGTTCGGCACGGAGGTTCTGGTCGGCCGGGAGCCGGACGACCCGACCGCCACCCATACAGGCGAAGACCTTCTGCGGTACGCGGTGCTGCTCGGCCGGGTCGCGCAGAAGCTGGCCGCCGCTGACCCGCTGCCTACGCCGAGCCGCGCGATCGAGCGGCTGCGCCACACGGCTCGACCCGCGGCGATGCCCGAGCTGTCCGATGCCCGGCTGGTGCAGCTCGCCGCCGCGGCTGCCGCCGGTGACGTGGCCGTCAACGCGCAGCTCCAGCTTTACCCGGTCGGTATGGCCGCTGAGCGGGCGATTCGGCTCGCCGCCGGCAGTCTCGTGTTGACCCGCGACCAGACGCTGACTGTGGAGAACCTGCGCAATCGGGTCGCGGCCCGCTTTCCGCGGGCCACGCCGGTGCCGGACCGGCCGGCGCTGGACCGGCTGCTCGCCGCGTGCGGCGTTGCGCTGGAGTGGGACCAGCAGAACAAGGTGTACCGGCCACCCGCGGCAACCTCCGGCAGCCTTTTCGCCACGTCGACCCGAATCGGCACGGTCGGCGCGCTGGTGCCGGCCGGTGCCGATGCCGCCGCCGACGCGCAGAGCCGGTTGGCCGCCGCGCTCGACCGGGCCGCGTTCCTCGCCCTGTTGGTCGCCCCGGCCGACATCACGAAGGCGCGGCGGGCATTGCTCGACGCGCTGCCGCTGACCGAGGTCGACGTGACCCGGCTGCTCGTCGAGACGCTGCGCACGATCGGCGTGCCTTGGGAGCTCGTCCTCAACTCCGACGCGCAGCCGGCGAATCACCCCGACCGGCGCAACCTAGAGAACGCGGTACGCCACGAGGTGCAGCCGCGCGTTACGGCCGCGATCGACGCGGCGCCTGGTGCGGTGCTGCTGACCGAGGCCGCGCCGCTGGCCCGGTACGGCTGCATGGACCTGCTCGCCCGGCTTGCCGACAACGGGGTACCCCGGCCGGCGGCCAGGCTGCTGCTTGCCGCAGCCCGTCGTCCACAGCCGGTGCTGGACACCGAGCCGATCCCGGTGACCTCGGCCGCGCAGTGGATGTGGCTTCCTCAGCCGTGGTATGTCCCGGTGCCCACGACGTAGTTACTGTCGCCCACGGCAGTGCGTACGCACTGCGTCCCAACGCGGCCGTGTAAACAGCGCGACAACGAATCGACAGTTCGTCTACTCGGGTACTTCCGTTGGGCTATCTCACAACGGTAAATTCGAGTTCCATCACCGTCCGTTGTACCTCGGTGACAATCGGAGGCTGCATTGGCCTCACCGCGGGACGAGCTTGTCAAGGCGCTGCAGCGTCAGCTGAAGGCAATCAAAGCTGACCTGCGTACCCAGTCTGCAATCCTAACCGAGTTCCGTCATGGACTCGAACAACAGTACGAGGCTGCCCGGGGTCGCCGCACCGATACTACTTTCGAGGTTTGGCGGGACGAGCAGCTCGACCAGGCAGCGGTAGCGTGGCTTCTGGGCACTGTGTTCGTGCGATTCTGCGAGGTCAACGACCTAGTCTCGGGCGTGTGGCTGGCCGGACCGAACGGACGCGCAGACGCGGCGGTGCAGGCGCAGACCGCGTATTTCATCAAGAACCCAGCGCACAACGACCGACACTGGATCCTGGTCGCCTTTTCTCATCTGCGGGACCTGCGCGTGACGGCTGGTATCTTTGACGACCGTAACCCAGTGTGGCGTTTCCCGATTTCCGGCGACGCGGCGGCGGATCTGCTCGACTTCTGGCGGCACAGCACCGCCTCACGCTCCATTGAGGACAATCGGCTAGACACCCAATTTCTCGGGGACCTCTACCAGGATCTGTCCCAGGAGGCGCGTAAGCGATACGCCCTGTTGCAAACACCGAAATTTGTCGTTGAGTTCATCCTCGACCTGACCTTGACACCATCTCTGGCGGAGTATGGCTTGGAGGAGACTTCGGTCATCGATCCGACGTGCGGGTCGGGGCATTTCCTGCTGGGTGCGTTCGCGCGGCTGTTTAAGGCATGGAAAGCCAAGGAGCCAAGAACAGATCTGCGTGTATTGGTGCAAAAGGCCCTCGATCAGGTAACCGGTGTGGACATCAACCCGTTCGCGGTGGCGATCGCGCGCTTCCGGCTTCTCGTAGCGGCGTTGCAGGCGTGCAGGGAACGGTCGCTGGAGACTGCGCCGGGGTTCCGGATCCGGCTCGCGGGGGGTGACTCACTGCTGCATTGGGACGCAGGGTCGGCCGTCCACCAAGGTGATCTTCTTGCCCTGGTCGAGGGGCGTGAGGAGTTCGCGTACTTCACCGAAGACGCCGACTTACTTGCCACCTACCTGCGGCCGGGTCAGTACACCGTGGCGGTCGGCAATCCGCCGTACATCACAGTCAAGGACAAGTTTCTCAACGAGCGGTACCGGGAGATGTATGAGACATGCTCAGGGAAGTACGCGCTGTCGGTGCCGTTTGTCGAACGCTTCTTCGAGCTGGTTCGGAAGCCGGATGAGGCTGGTCGAGCAGGTTTCTTCGGCCAGATTACGGCCAACTCGTTCATGAAACGTGAGTTCGGCAAGAATCTCATCGAGAAGTACCTTGCCGGCCAGGTCGAACTAAGTCACATCATTGATACGTCAGGCGCCTACATCCCCGGGCACGGCACGCCTACAGTGATCCTCGCTGGTCGGCGAAGATTCCCGAAGCTGAGGACGGTCCGGGCAGTCCTCGGCATCCTCGGCGAGCCCAGCGTTCCGCCAGAGCCAGAGAAGGGCCTCGTCTGGAGTGCCATTGTCCAAAACTATGACCGTCCGGGTGAACCGAACCACTACGTTACCGTGTCCGACCTGCCGCGGTCAGCCTTCGCCCGCTATCCATGGAGCTTGGCGGGCGGTGGCGCAGGTAGCGTGAAGGCCGCAATCGACGCCGCCGCGAGCAAAACACTTGGCTCCATTATCGAGTATTCGGGGTTCGTGGCCATTACTGCCGAAGATGACGCATTCTTCCTGAGCGGGCAGAACAGCGCCGCGAGACTAGGTAGTCTTCCGACCAGGCCTATGGTCGAAGGCGATGCAGTAAGGGATCACTCGATCGAGCCGAAGATCGTTTCAGTTTGGCCATATGACGATCGCCTCCGAGCTGTCGAGCTGTCCTCAAACATGGCGTTAGCCAGGTTTGTTTGGCCCAATCGTCGAATTCTTCAGCGGCGTAAGCGGTTCGGTAAGCTCATCGAGAGCATCAAATTTCTTCAGTGGCACGAGTATGGCGAACTCTACCGAGAAAAGTTGAGGACCCCGCTGTCGATCACCTTCGCTTTCGTCGCGACGCATAACCACTTCGTGCTGGACCGGGGTGGAAAGGTATTCAAGCAGACCGCTCCCGTGATCAAATTGCCGGCTAGGGCGAGCGAGGACGATCACCTCGCGCTGCTCGGGTTGCTCAACTCCTCGACCGCCTGCTTCTGGCTCAAGCAGGTCAGCCACAACAAGGGCGTCGGCGGTATTGGCGGAGGCATCGGCGACGAGGACTGGGAACCGCGATATGAATTCGCCGGGACAAAGTTGCAGGAGTTTCCTGTGCCTGAGAAAGCGCCGCTTGGGCGAGCGCGAGCACTGAACCAGCTGGGGCGGGATCTCGCCGCGGTGCGGCCGATGGCAGTCTGCGCTGAATGCGTTCCGACCCGCAACACTCTCGACGCGGCGCGTTCAGATTACGATCGCACCCGAGGCGAGATGATCACGGCTCAGGAGGAACTCGACTGGGAGGTGTACCAGCTCTATGGGTTGTTGGACGAGGATCTGACGATGCCTGAGGACGCCGTACCGAACCTCAGCCTCGGTGAGCGGGCGTTCGAGATCGTGCTTGCGCGCAAGATGAAGGCCTGCGAGGTCGAGACCCAATGGTTCGCTCGGCACGGGTCGACACCGATCAGCGAGATTCCCGAGCAGTGGCCGGAGGTGTACAAGGCCGTGGTCGAGCGGCGGATCCGAGTCATTGAGGAGCGGCCGGATATCGCGCTCATCGAGCGGCCCGAGTGTAAGCGCCGCTGGAATGCCACGCCCTGGGACGTACAGGAAAAGGTAGCTCTCAAGAACTGGCTCCTCGACCGGCTCGAAGCCAAGAGCCTCTGGCGAGAGTCCGGCCGTGCCCGCGTACTGTCCGTCGCCCAGTTGGCGGATCGGGCCGGTACCAACGAAGACTTCCGCAGCGTACTGGCGCTCTACTGCGGACGCGATGACTACGACGTCGCCGCTGAGCTGACCAAGCTGGTCGCCGACGAGACCGTACCCTTTCTGGCCGCCTTCCGGTACAAGGAGGGCGGCCTGGACAAGCGGGAGCACTGGGAGCGCACCTGGGATCTGCAACGCCGGGAGGACAGGGGCGAGAGGCTTGCCGAGCCGATCCCAGTCCCTCCGAAATACGCGAACGCGGACTTCGCCAAGGTGTCCTACTGGCGCAACCGGGGCAAGCTCGACGTACCCAAGGAGCGGTTCGTCAGTTATCCGAAGGCCGGCCGGGACACCGACAAGACGCCGCTGATCGGTTGGGCCGGTTGGAACCATCTCGACCAGGCGCAGGCGCTCGCCACGCTTTACATCACCCGCAAGACGGAGGACGGCTGGCCGGCGAAGCGCCTGCTGCCGTTGCTGGCCGGGCTGGTGGAGCTGGAGCCGTGGCTGCACCAGTGGTACAGCGACCTGGCGCCGGGATACACCGGCAGCCCGGCCGCCTTCTACACCACGCTGATCGACGCGGAACTCGCTGCGCTCGGTTGCGGCCGGGCCGATCTCGTACCGGACAAGCTGCGGTGACGGAGATGCTGCCATGACTCTGATGCGCGACGTCATCACCATCCCGGAACGGGTGACCGACTCCGACTTCGTGATGCGGCTGTCCGAGGGTGTGGCGCAAGCGCGGCAGACCATCAAGGACTACGTGGTCACCGAGAGCCTGCGTGGCAACTTCACCGACGCGCTTGGCCTGGTGGGCCAAGCGGTGGAGACCGGGCGGTCACAGGCGGCGTTCCTGCACGGCTCGTTCGGCTCCGGCAAGAGCCACTTCATGGCGATGGTGCACGAGATCCTGGTCCGCAATCCGGACGCGCGGGCGATGCCCGAGCTGGCGCAGCAGGTGGAGGAGGCGGACAAATGGCTGGCCGGCGCGAACGTGCTGCCGCTGACGTACCACATGCTCGGCGCGCGGTCGGTCGAGGAGGCGGTGCTGGGCGGGTACCGGGCGCAGATCGCACGGTTGCGTCCGGACGCGCCGCCGCCGGCGGTACACCGGTCAGACGCGCTGCTCGAAGACGCCGCGAAGATCCGGGCGCAGCTCGGTGACGGGAAGTTCTTCGGGCTGCTGTCGGGTGGCGCGGCCGGTACCGGGTCTGCCGGCTGGGGCGCCTATCGCGGTGGCTGGGATGCCGCGAAGTACGCCACGGCGGTGGCCGGTGCTCCGGGCACCGAGGAGCGGGACCGGCTGGTCAGCGACCTGACCGCCACGCTGTTCTCCGGCGCGGTCCACAGCGGGGAGTACCTGGACCTCGAAACCGGGCTTGCGGTGCTGACCCAGCACGCCAAGTCACTGGAGTACGACGTCGTGGTGCTGTTCCTCGACGAGCTGGTGCTGTGGCTGTCACAGCACTTGTCCAACCTGGAGTTCGTCAACGAGGAGGGCGGCAAGCTCGCCAAGTTCGTCGAGTCGGCGGACGCGCACCGGCCTGTACCGCTGGTGTCGTTTGTGGCGCGGCAGCGAGACCTCGTCGACTTCCTCGGCCCGCACGTGCCCGGTGCGGAGCGGCAGGCGTTCTCCGACGTGTTCCGGCACGGGCGCGGCCGGTACCAGGAGATCACGCTCGAAGAGCGCAACCTGCCGCTAATCGCGGAGAAGCGGCTCCTGGCGCCGAGGGACGCTGCGGCCAAGCGGATTCTCGACGACGCGTTCCGGGCGGTCAGCCGGCGGCCGGAGATCTGGGACGCCCTGCGGCTGGGCGCGCAGTTCGAGGACGCCGGGATCGGCTCGGACGAGGCGGTGTTCCGCCGGCTGTATCCGTTCAGCCCAGCCCTAGTCGCCGCGCTGGTGGCGCTGTCGCAGGCGCTGCAGCGCGAGCGTACCGCGCTGAAGACGATGCTCCGGCTGCTGGTCGAACGCCGGAACACGTTGCGGGTCAACGATCTCATCGGGGTGGCCGAACTCTTCGGCGAGCTAGTCGGCAAGGGGGAGCTGCCCGACGAACCGGCGCTGCGCAAGCACTTCGAGACCGCCCGCTCGCTGTACCGCACGCACCTGCGCCCGCTGCTGCTGCGCCGGCACAGCCTGGACGAGGCGGGCGCGGCGGCGGTCGGCGACGCGCATCCGTTCCGGATCGACGACCGGCTGGTCAAGACGCTGCTGCTGGGTGCGCTGGTGCCGGACGTACCAGCGCTGCACAACCTGACGGCCGCCAAGCTGCACGCGCTCAACTACGGCAGCATCGCCAGCCCGCTGCCCGGTATGGAGCCGCAGATCGTGCTGGGGCGGCTGCGGGAGCTGGCCGAAGGGGCGCCGGAGATCCGGGTGGGCGACGGTCCCGACCCCGTTATCACTCTGGAACTGTCCGAGGTGGACTATCAGGCGATCCTGGAGCGGGTACCCGCGACCGAGGACACCCCGGGTGCGCGCCGCCGGCTGCTGCGCGACCTGGTCTGCGGCGAGCTGGGCGTGAAGGCGATCGACGGGGTGACGCCGGAGTTCAGCCACCCGCGCGAGTGGCGCGGCCGGCGGCACCCGTTGGATGTGCT
>Ga0137369_10005625_pt1 | contig 12728 bp, 9 predicted proteins | sample SagtaG_12_FD_104918 | JGI IMG/M metagenome (GOLD analysis project Ga0137369, IMG submission 104918) | Vadose zone soil microbial communities from Sagehorn Ranch, Mendocino, California, USA - Sage1_L_113_16 metaG | ecosystem: Environmental > Terrestrial > Soil > Vadose zone | place: USA... | reverse complement strand
GAAGCCGGTCATCCCGAGGATCAGCGGATGGTCGTCCGGCAGCGCACCTTTGCCCATCAGCGTGTGCGCAACCGGCAGCGACAGGTGCTCGGCCAGCTCGCGCATCTCCTCGGCCGCGTCGGCCAGGAGGATGCCGCCGCCGACGTACAGCAGCGGCGTCTTCGCCTTTAACAGCGTGTGGATGATTTCCTCCGCCGCCATGTCGTCGAGCGAGGGCTTGTGCAGCGACTTCGCGTTCCTCAGTACGCGCTTGAACAGGCTGACGTCGACCTCCTTCGAGAAGATGTCCATCGGCACGTCGACCAGCACCGGACCGGGCCGCCCGCTCTCGGCCAGTGTGAACGCCTTCTCCAGGATCTCGGGGAACAAGTGCGCCGAATCCACGCGCCACGCCCGCTTCACGAACGGCCGGTAGATCTCGTACTGCGACGCGTCGGCGTGCAGGTTCACTTCCTGGTGCGGATGCTTGCCAAAGTAGTGCGTCGGCACGTCGCCCGCAATCACCACCATCGGAATCGAGTCGAGCCCGGCGTTCGCCACACCGGTCGCTGCGTTGGTGAGCCCAGGCGAGAGGTGCGTCAGCACGACGGAGGTCTTCTTAGTCGCCCGCGCGTAACCATCGGCCGCGTGCGCAGCGATCTGCTCGTGCCGCGTGTTGACGAACTTGATCTTTTTGCTCTTCGATAGCGCCGCCAGGACGGCGATGTTCGTATGACCGCAGAGGCCGAAGATGTGCTCTATGCCGCGCGCCTCGAGGTACTTCACCAGTTGGTTCGCAATCAGGTCTTTCATCGAGCGTTCCCTCAGTCCCTTTCTGCCCGCGACTAGGCCCGCGGCGAGTGGCCGTTCAGTCGTTGCCTGCCATCGGTACGGCGCGCAGCGCCGGGCCGCTGTAGCGGTACGGAATTTCCTTCGGCATCGGCCCCATCATCCGGCGGCCGCGCTGCTTCTGCTCCCATGCGTGGGCGAGAATGCCGACCGAGCGCGACAGGATGAACAGGCCGCGGCCGAGTTCCGGCTCGAAGCCCAGTTCGCAGAAGATGACGGCCGTGATGCCGTCGATGTTCATCGGGATGTCGCGGCGGGTGATCGTCCTCAGCGCATCCTCGACCGCGTGGCCGATCGCTGCCCAGCGCCCCGACACCGTGCCGGCGCCGACCGCCTTGGCAACGAGAGCGAACAGCGGCGCGGTCCGGGGGTCGACCGGATGGAAGCGATGGCCAAAGCCGGGGACTATCTTCTCGCCTGTGTCCCGGTGGCGCTGGATGACGGCGGTCGCGGCTTGGGCAACATCGCCATCCTCACCGGCCTCAGCGGCAATTTCCCGGTAGAGTTCCATGCACTGTTGGCCCGCGCCGCCGTGCACGTCGTCGAGCACGTTGACCGCCGAGGCCATCGCGCCGTTGACCGGCAGTCCGCAGCTCACCGCCATGCACGAGATCGCAATGGACGGCGCGTGCGGCCCGTGGTCTACGCCAGGCACCAACGCTGCTTCGAGCAAATCGGACTGGCCGCGTGTTGGCAATTCACCACGTAACATTAGCCAGATCATGTCGGGGAAACGCACCCGACCGATCAACTGCTCGATCGGGTAACCGCGAATCGCGATCTTGCCCGGATGAATGTCGATGATGGCCGTGTCCCACCAGGCACCGCATTCGGCAATCAGCTCTTCCGGTGTCTTAGTCGTCATAGGAATCTCGTCGCGAGACGGGTTGTGCGTGGTGTTGCCATGATTCAGGTGGTGATAAATTCGACTTCGGCTTCCATCGACGGGTCATAGAACGTGCCGAACAGTTCCTCATCTGAGGGCTTGTCCTCCTTGATCGGCACCGACACCCAGGTAGTGTTCATGTAGTGTTTCAGGTGCACGTTTTCGGAAACGATGTTGCCGCCCCATGTACCGCAGCCGAGACTCGAGGTCATGGGCATCCCATTGTTGAACGCCCCGGCGTTGGCCTTCGATTGCGGCTGTCGCACCATGATCCGGGACACCGGTGCAGCGAGGGCGAGGCGATTGATGTGGTCCTGGTCGAACGAGTAGATCCCGCAGGAATGACCCTTGCCGCCCACTTCGTAGACGCCGCGCATCATCGCAAGCGCCTGATCGAAGCCCTTGTACTTGTACACGGCCAGCAGGGTGGTCAACTTCTCGCCGGAGAAGGGATGTTCTTTGCCGATTCCGTCCCCGTGGACGATGATGAACTTGCGGTCGGATGGGATCGTGAAACCTGCGGCTTTCGCGAGTTGCTGCGGCGCAATTGCTACGGTGTTCGCCGTACGGTGCTGCTCGTCGTCCCACATGACGCGGCGCAGCTGCGCCTTTTCCTGATCGTTCGCGACGTATCCGCCCTCCTTCTGAAGCTGTTCCAGCAGCTTGTCGAAGATCGAAGCTTCGATGAGCAGATTGCCGTCAGCCGAGCATCCCGACCCGAAATCCGACGTCTTGGACAGGCGAGTGTTATGTGCGGCTTCCGCGATGTTCGCCGTCTCATCAATGATCATCGTCGAGTTGCCTGCTCCCACGCCGTAAGCTGGCGTACCCGAGCTGTATGCGGCGCGGACCATTGGCTGGCCGCCGGTAGCCACGATCAAATCGGCCCGCGCCATCAGCGCCTGCGACATCGGAATGTTGACCTTGGTCAGGCACTGCAGGATGTCGGCAGGAGCACCTTCTCGCTCCAGCGCTTCGCGCATCAGGCGCACCGTTTCAAACGACGTCTTCTTTGAACGCGGGTGTGGCGAGAAGATGACTACGTCACGCGCCTTAATCCCGTAGATTGCATTGCCGGCGGGCGTGAGGTCCGGGTTCGTCGTGGGGACTATGCAGGCGACGATCCCGGCCGGCTTGCCGTACTTGACGATGCCCTTTTCAGGCAGTTCCTCGATTACGCCTACGCTCTTGTGGCGGAGCGCGTCGCGCAGCACGCCACGAATCTTCATTCGCTTGCCCATTCGGCTTACCGCGTCGCCCAGACCACTCTCGGTAATACCCATCTCGACCAGCCGCGTGAAGCTCTTCTTGTTGGCGACCGCCCAGGCCACGGCCTGGCAAAGGCGATCGACCCGTGCTTGATCGTACGTCTCGATAATCGCAAGGGCTTTGCCCGCACGCTCGAAACCCGCATCCAGTTCCTGTTGCTGTTCCTCGGTGATTGCCTTCTTCATTTCGGTAGCGACCATGGGTTGCACCCCGGCTGTCTAGGTGTGAAAGAACGGCTGCGCTACCTTGCGCCAGCCGGTTGAAATCGGAAATCGATGAGCGCTTCCATGCGCGCGAGCACCTTCTTCGGTGCCGCCCTAATTGAGCAGACGCATCGAGCACGAGCACACGATAGGGCGTTGCGTTGTAAGGAGCAAGGGCGTATATCGGCAATGTGTGCGCTAGACGCCCAAAATTCTAGCATGGAGTACGATTGTGGGATTTTCGAACCGTATCCTGTCGTGCTCGGACGCTATGCGCCCACAATGACACACTTAGTTGGATGGTTAATCTGCGCACCTCGTCGAAGCTGAATGCCAGAGTTGGACCTACGAGGTCGGTATTGAAACGGCCGTAGCGCAAGGTTAACTGTGAGGAAATCGAAGCACGTACCGTGAAGTGGTCAAGGGGTCGAAGTTATATGGGCCCTATCCACCAACGCGCCGATCGATCCTCAAGTCCGGCATCTCAAATGGAAGAGGTCAAGAAATGCACAGTCCTACCCGGGTAATCCAACAATCAGGAATCGTTCGAGACAAGTCCGAAACCGTAACGTCGGCCAAATCCACACTTCCGGACCCGAGCGGATTGGTGACCGACAAGATCGCTGCGTTCGGCGATGATCCGGACTTCGTCACTGCATTGGCTCGGGGACTAGGTGTCTTGTTAGCCCTTTCGGACAAGAAGCGGCGGATGACGATCGCACAGGTCAGCCATCGTACGGGGATTCCGCGGGCTGCGGCGCGCCGCAGCTTGCATACGCTTGAGAAGCTGGGATTCGTAGCGGCGGACGACGCACGGCGGTTTTACCTGCGTCCCCGCGTGCTGTCGTTCAGCCACGGTTACTTGTCGGCATCTCCGATCGCCGTTCTCGCGCAGCCCATTCTCGATCGCCTTAGCGACTCGTTGGGCGAGGCGTGCTCGCTCGCGATGCCGGATGGAGAAGAAATCGTCTATATCGCGCGCTCGTCGTCGTCTCGCATCATGTCACCCGCCCTCAATGTTGGCCGTCGCCTCCCGGCCTATTGCACGTCTATCGGGCACGTCATGCTTGCGCATTTGCCGCAAGACCAGTTGAACGATTACCTAACGTACGCGAGGTTCCATCCCTATACCGATTACACCCCCACCTCGGCCGAGAAGCTGCTGCCGCTGCTCGCCGCGATCCGCGAATCGGGATTCGCATTCGCGAGCCAGCTAATGGAACCACGCATTTGCACGCTGGCGGTTCCAGTCCGTGACGTGGCCGGGCACTACGTCGCAGGAATCAACGTTATCCTGCAGGGACGATTGCTTGGCCGGGCAGAAATGGCAGAGCGCTTCTATCGACCTTTGCACGACGCCTCCCTGGAACTCGGTTCGCTGCTGCTCCCCTGATCAATTGCGTCACCCGCGAAAGTCGCCGCGCAACGGATCCCGCTATCATACGAATGATTCTTTGGTATAGTCTGGCCGATGATTCGCACTAACACTCGGGCGTCGACGACAGAAGACGAGAATCCAAAATGACCAACGTGTTAGAACACGAAGCGGTCCCCGAAGAAGGCCCCAATCCCCTTGGCATCAGTGGCATTGAATTCATCGAGTTCGCCACGTCTAAGCCGCAGGCGCTCGGCGGCCTGCTTGAGAAGTTGGGGTTCCGTCCGGTCGCGCGGCACCGATCCCGAGAGGTCGAACTCTACCGGCAGGGATCGATGAATATCGTCGTCAATTCCCAGCCAGCCGATCGTCCCCACACGGTGCATCCGGCCGAGACGCCAGTTCTAAGTGCATTCGCGCTTCGCGTACGCGATGCAGAAGCCGCGTTCCAGCGGGTTCGGGATCTGGGCGGGTGGGAGATCCCTGTACGTGCGCGAGCCATGGAGCTCAACATCCCAGCAATTCATGGCGCTGGCGAGAGTCTCATTTATTTTGTCGATCGCTATAACGAATTCTCGATCTATGACATCGACTTTCGCGCCATCCCTTCAGTTGAAACGAAGCCTGCCGCGATAGGCGACCTGCACTTTTTCGGTATCGTTCAGTACATCGGCCCCGACCGGACCGCAGACTGGGTGTGGTTCTATTCGCAGCTCTTCGGTTTTACACCGCTTCCGGATCGCGTCCGTTTCGGCATCATGCCCAAGGGTTTGCTCCTGCAGAGTCCCTGTCGCAGTTTTTTCCTCCAGCTGATCGAACCCGAAGACAACGCACGTCATGCTGCCATGGAAGAACACTTGCAGCGTATCGGCTTCGGAACACCGGATGTAATGGCAACGGTAGCGTTGCTCGAGAAGCGCGGGATCGAATTTCTTACCTCGGAGAAGGTCCACTCTAACGACCGCGGGGCGCTCACCAAGCCTTGCCTTGGCAGCGTCATGTTCGAGCTCGTGCATGACGAACCCAGTATCCACACAGCACGCCGATGATCATCCGTGACTTCGGGATGAGCACCGTTTCGCTGGCGGGTCCTTTGGACGCCAAGCTCGTCGCGATACGGCGTGCCGGCTTCTCGCAGGCGATGATCTCGGCCAGCGAGATCGTTGGGCATCCAGGCGGCGTAGCCGCGGGGGTTTGCGCCGTACACCATAGCGGCGTCGCTGTAACGGGGCTGGAAACGCTGCGCAATTTCGAAGGTCTCGACGGACGGTTGCATGACTACAAGGTGGACGTGGCAAAATCCATGCTTGACCTCTGCCAAGATCTTGGTGGACGCCTGCTTATCGTCGAGGCCTCGACGTCGAGTCATGCCAATACAAATGCTGACGAGATAATCCGTGACTTGCGCACGCTGGCGATCCTGGCGATTCCGAAAGGTGTGCGCATTGCGTTCAAGGGAGTTTCATGGAGTCGGACAGCCAGTAATTTTGCTGCAGCTGGCGAATTCGTGCTTCGGGCCAACTGTCGGAACTTGGGACTTGCGATAGATGCTTTCGACATCGTTGCGGCACAGGCACCGCTTGACGATCTTGATGCGATCGACCCTGAACAGATCTTTGTGGTCCAGTTGTCCGACTTCACTTGGCAAACGGTTCCGTCGATCGCGGAGAACACGGCGACTAAAACGCGATTCCGCGTTTTCCCGGGCGAGGGCGCTCACAGCGATGAACTCGCAGCATTCGTCAGCAGGCTCGACGTACTGGGTTATAGCGGTGTCTACAGTTTCGACGTCTACAATGACGATTATCAGCAAATGCCTCCGGATGCCGTAGTCACTCGGGCGCGGCGTGCTGCCGAATGGCTTGAGGAAACGGTGCTGCGACAGTCCCTGCCCGTGCCCAACATCGAGCGCTCGCGGCGTACGGCTCAGGATTGACGTCCTGAGCCGCTGTTTCGGGCCAATTGTCGGGCACTGATGTCGCGTGCATTGAGCCGTTTTCGTTCCGGAATCATTGCGCGCTCGCTACTCGACATCCAATGCGCGCCCTGACTGGAGACAAACCCGCGTCGGAAGATCCAGAGGTATTCCTCGCCATTCGACCGACAGTGGTGGATTTCTTTCAAAGCCACACCTGGAGAATCGCCTAATACGTCGCGCGTCCTCCGGAAGCGTCGAAGGTAAAGCCCGTCGTGAAGGAGCATTCCTCCGACGCCATCCATGCAATCAGCGCGGCAACTTCATGGACCGTCCCGGCACGGCCAAGTGGGATGCGGCTCATCGCGATTTTCTGGCTATCCAGGGGTAGCGCCGAGAACAATTCGGTATCGACCGCAGCCGGCGCAACGGCATTGATCCGAATGTCACCCAGCAGCGATTCCTTGGCCATGGCCTTGGTCAGCGCCGTAACCCCCGCTTTGGCCGCGGAGTAGTGCGCGGCAGTCGCATTGCCCTCCTTCCCGGCGATCGATGCCAGGTTGACGACACGTCCATAGCCGCGTTCCTGCATGTGCCGCACGACAGCGCGACTACAAAGGAACGTGCCCGTAAGATTGACGTCGAGCACGCGCTGCCACTCGGACAGCGAACAATCGACTGCGGGCACGCGCGAGCCCGCAATGCCCGCTGCATTGACCAGAATGTCGATGCTGCCAAGCGTCAGTACGCTCGCTCTCAGTGCGGCGTCGATGGCCGTTTCGCTGGTGACGTCGACCTGCTGCCACGTCCAATCCGGGTGTTGTGCGCATGCGCGCTTCATTGCGGGTACATCGACATCCCATATCGCGATCCTGGCGCCCGATCTGGTGAAGCGATCGGCAGCCGCAAGTCCGATTCCCCGGCAGCCACCCGTAATCACGGCATTCCTGCCGTTGAGATCGATCTGATTCATGCGCTCGTTCCCTTCCTGGTCATGCGACGTCTATTGGCTGCCGTTCATGTCTGACGCAATTGCGCACGAGAAATCCCCTTGCTACCTCACCAGCGATGCGGCCCCGTTCGAGCGGCGGCGGAAGGTGCGCGTTGCACCGCACCGGGACCTCGAACGCGACGGGAAGGTCTTCGGGAAGAACATTCAGCGACCGATTGAGCCAAAGCGTTCCTCTCGGATACAGACTCCGGTACGTCCCCAGGATGCTGGGCGACCGCGTCGCAATACATCGTGAGCGCTCAGTTGAAATTTCTGGGCGTTTTGACTAAGTATCTTGCCGTCTTGTCTGCCGGGTCCTTAGGAACTGCACATTTGTTCCGGCAAATGCCTCCTTAAACCAACTTGGCTCAGGATGGTTGGACAGAATTCCGACTGGATTTCCGGCGGCGCGTACGGTTGCCAAGACCTGCGCAACGTCAACGCGAACTCCGCCTGGTGCAACAGCGTCCGGCGAGCTCTTCAAAATACGCATGATTGTCGAGTTATTGCACCGCAGCCGCGAACCTCTGCCAAGTGGCAAGGCATAGGCAGTAAACGGCCCGCGACAGCCATCATGCGCCCAGAACTAAGTGCCGCTATCGCCCGCTTCGGGTAAGCGAGCCATTGCCCTCCGTCCGTCCTTGGCGCAACGATCGCGACCCGCTAAGGAAGCTCTGCGAAACCGGTCATTTTGAATGTGAGTGGCGGCGATGAACTCGATGGAGCGGATGCGAGACGCGAAACCGGCGATTTTTAGGTCGCCAAGTGCGCTTTGGACCGCTATTGCTCGTGCATCAGGCGCAACTCTCCCGCTGTCGTCGCAACAGGTAACTTCGCACCAGGTACAGATTGGCCAGCGCGGCGGTCACGAACAAACGATGCGCGTTCTTAGCCAAGCCACGGTAACGCACTTTGATGAAGCCGAAGATGCGTTTAATGACGCCGATGGCGTGCTCGACCTTGGCCCTGACCCGCGACTTGGTGCGATTCTTGGCCCGATCTTCTGGCGACAGGTAGCGGTAGCCACGCCCACGCCGTTGGGTGAAGTCCTTGGCCTGTGGCGCATGGTGCCGAATCAGTTCCCTTTGTCCAGCATAGCCAGTGTCGCCGTAGACCCGCCGCTCGCGGCCGTGCAACAGGTACGGCAGAGCATGCTTGTCATGCACGTTGGCCGCACTCGCGGCTACCGCATGAATCAGCTTGGTCTTGCTGTCCACGCCGATGTGCGCCTTCATCCCGAAGTACCACTGGTTACCCTTCTGCGTCTGCTTCATCTCCGGGTCGCGCTCGCCCTCCTGATTCTTCGTCGAACTGGGCGCGTTGATGATCGTGGCATCGACGATCGTACCTGTGGCAATCTTCAAGCCTTGGGCTTGCAAATGAGCATTGACCGCGGCAAACAGTTGTCGGCCCAGATCATGGCTCTCGAGCAAATGGCGGAAACGCAGGATCGTGGTCTCATCGGGTGCCGGTTCGCGCCCCAGATCGATGCCCACAAACTGCCGCATCGCCATCGAGTCGTACAACACTTCCTCCGCCGCCGGATCCGACAGATTGAACCACTGCTGCAGGAAGTAGATCCGCAGCATCCGCTCCAAACCAATCGGCGGCCGTCCCGTGGCGCCCTTGCTGTATGCCGGCTCGATCAACGCACACAACTCTTTCCACGGCACTACCCGATCCATCTCCGCAAGAAACTGCGCCCGGCGCGTCGCCTTCGCGTGTTTCTCGAACCCGGTGCTGCCCAGCGTCATTTGTTTCATCCGTCAGGTCCAGCGCAACTCGATGCTTTCACTGTAGATGCTCAGGGCCGAGTTGCAAGGACTTTTGCAGAGTTTCCCTAACGTCGGGCATCTAAGATACTCGCGACTTAAACCAAGTTATCCCCATTTTGCGGAGCAAAGCCGGAATTGCGGAGCAAAAAGAAACGGCCTGCATCGCTGCAGGCCGCATTGCCCTTCCTGAGAGAATATAAGGGACTTCCCCTACTCGAAGCGGTTGAACCGCACGGCATCGAAGTGCCAGGATTGAAGCGTTGTCCATCAATCTAGACGAGAGGGGAAGTCATGGACGAGATTACTACTGTCGGTGTGGATTTGGCAAAGGAAGTGATTGCAGTGTGTGGTGCGGATCGCGCTGGTCGAATCGTGTTCACGCGGGTGTTTCGTCGCAACGCATTCGCCACCTGGGCGGTGCGTCTGCCGCCGTGCGAGTTCGGGTTGGAAGCTTGCGGGGCTTCTCACTATTGGGCCCGGTGGCTCGCTGCGCAGGGGCATAGACCGCGCATCATGGCGGCGGAGTTCGTAAAGCCATTTCGCAAGAGCCAGGGGGCGAAGAACGACCGCAACGATGCGGAGGCGGTGCTCACTGCGGTGCGCCAACCCAACATGCGCTTCGTGGCCATCAAATCGGTGGAGCAACAAGCGGTGCTGGCGTGGCACTGTATGCGCCAAGGTTGGATTGAGGAGCGCACAGCGCTGATCAACCGGATTCGCGGCCAGCTCGGAGAGTTCGGTATATGGGTCGGTCGGTCGGCGGAGGTACTGACTCGGGCACTGCCGCGATTGGAGCAGGATGAAGCGCTGCCGGTGTTGGTGCGGCGCCTGCTGAGGCAAGCCCACGAGCAACTGACTGTGCTCAATGGCCGCATCGGCAGCTGTGAGGCGGAAATAAAGCTGCATGCCAAGGCGAGTCAGGCTGCAAGGCGTATCGAGGCGATCACCGGCGTTGGCGCGATTACCTCCGGGGCGATCGTCGCAACCGTGACCGATGCTCGTGATTTCAAGAATGGCCGCCAATTCTCGGCCTGGGTGGGGCTTGTCCCCAAACAGTCCAGCACCGGAGGCAAGAGCCGCTTGGGCAAAATTACCAAGCGCGGCGATACCTATCTGCGCTGCCTGCTGACACAAGGCGCCCGATCAACCCTGCAAGTGGCTTTGCGGCGTTTACCGGACAAGCGCTCCCGGCTCGAACAGTGGATCGTCGCCCTCTTTGCGCGCGTTGGCTACCACAGGACTCTGGTCGCGATCGCCAACAAACACGCGCGGATTATCTGGGCCATCCTCGCCAAAGGCGAGGCCTACGATCCGGATGCCTGGCAGCGCACGACCGCAGCACCCTCGGTTGTCAGCGTCTGACGACCCAATTGCTCTCGCGACGGCAGTAGTGAGATAGGAAACGAGGTCGGACCGAGCGCTGTCAGATCCTGGATTACCCATGGGCGCACACTTCCCATGCGGGTGATTGATCGTCATCCCATGGTGACGCCGATGAGAGAATGAGGGGGCAGCGCGCGGCTTATATCTTGGCCCGGATGAGCATGATGAAACATCCAACAAGGCCGTGTAGAGAGATGCAGTCATTACCTCGTCTTCCAGCGACCCTGCCATTGCGCGCCACTGCAGCGAAGGACCTGCTGATGCGACCGCCTTGAACGTTCGGCCTCGTTGACGCCGCATACCGGGCACTTGCTTTTACGGGGAAGTCCGTAGAGAAGGGTAACACTTTATTCCGGACACATAGGTAACACTTCTGCACTTTGCGGGAGCGCAAAGTGCCCTGGCAGGAGTGTTACAAGATGGATGAGCGGCTCCGATTCGTGGCCCGCTTGCTCGACGGCGAGAAGATGGCGGCGTTGTGCCGCGAGTTCGATGTCTCGCGCACTGACACAGGGGGCCGGTATAAACCGTTACCCATGTGTCCGGAATGGACCCTGATTGAATTGGCTCCCCAACCAGGGCTCGAACCTGGGAGCTGCGGATTAACAGTCCGCGAGGAGCATCCGTAATTTCATTGCATCATCAACTGCTTACGGCGTCCGCGCATCTTCGCCATCGCAGTCGAATGCAGTGCAACGCAAGGGCATGCAAAGCGGCGTTGGCACATTTTTGGGCACACCTCTTTCGAGCGTCGATACGCGATCAGGATGATTGAAATACCCGGCCGGAGTCCTACGGACTACGGGTCCTGCTTGAATTGGAGCACAGCGGAAAATCACAGTTTTGAGTGCGCGCGGTGCGAACAGGGCATCATGGGGCCAAGCGATTCGAGCGGAATACCCGATAAGCGACACAAAAACTCGGCATCGCTTCCGTACTTAGCGCCACTGAGCCGCACTGATTTAGGCGATTCTCACGCACAACTTCTCGAACACAACAATGGGCGTCGTGTGACCCGCCCGCCATCATGCCGTCTGCCGCGGCGATATCTCTCACTCGATTCTCGCGGCTGCCTGGCCTTCGGCCGCACGCAGATCTTCATGCTGGTTCCTTGCGAGGCGAAGGCAGCTTTCTCCATGATAGGCCGGTTGCAAAAGCCACCAAATTGACAACGCCGAACAGAACCAAGCTGGCGGCGATGATCCAGAACAAGCCTTCGAGCGAGCCGTGCAACACGGTGATCCAATACCAGCCGCCGATGGTCACCACGGCAAGACGCACGCAGCCGGCGATGAACGGCCAGAGCACGCTGCCTGCTCCTTGGCTCGCGAAATAAAGCGCCATGCCGAAGCCGTAACAAACATAGAACGGCGCAGCGCGATGAAGATAATCCACGCCGACTCGAATCACTTCGGGTGAATCGCTGAAGAGGCGAATCCAACCAGCGGGCGCCAGTGCAGCGGCGAGTCCGATGAGTCCCGTTGCTCCCGCCGAGATCAACGCCGCGATCCAGGCGATATGCCGCGCGCGCCGCATCTGGCCCGCGCCCACGTTGGTGCCGACCATCGTCAACGATGCGGTGCCGAGCGCGAACAACAGAGGGATGAGCAGATAGTCGAGGCGCGACGCCATACCGTAGCCCGCGATTGCAGCGCCGCCAAAGCCGCCGACGAAACCCGTTGCCAATACGACCGTAAGATTGGCGACGACGGTGCCAACCGCCGATAACGTCCCCACACCGAGAATTTCTTTCATAAGACGCCAGTGGATGCGCGTGCGGACAAGCCGAATGGGCGTGTGTGGCGAACGCAGATACGCGATCAGCGCGGCTGTTGCGATGACGTAATACACAATCATCGCGAGGCCGGCACCGGCCACGCCAAAGCGCGGAAACGGTCCCCAGCCGAAGATCAGCAGCGGTGAAAGGCAGAGCGTCATCGCGGCGCCTACGGCAGTGAGCATCGCCGGAATACGAACGTTGCCGGCGCCACGCAAAGCCGCGGCCAACAGATTGACGATCCAGATCGGAACCGCTGCTCCGAACACCAGACTGGAATAGCGCAATGCGTTGGCGAGAACTTCGCCGCGGCCGCCGAGTGCACT
>Ga0137369_10005619_pt1 | contig 12739 bp, 16 predicted proteins | sample SagtaG_12_FD_104918 | JGI IMG/M metagenome (GOLD analysis project Ga0137369, IMG submission 104918) | Vadose zone soil microbial communities from Sagehorn Ranch, Mendocino, California, USA - Sage1_L_113_16 metaG | ecosystem: Environmental > Terrestrial > Soil > Vadose zone | place: USA... | reverse complement strand
TTGGCGGGCTCCTGCATGAGTACCGGCGAGCTGCATGAACGGGTTTACGCACCCTACGAGCCAGGCGTCCCATACCGCCCAGGCGATCGGCCTCGCAGAGGGTGCGGTGGCTGTGACAGGCGTACCGGCCCGCCTGACGAATGCGCCGTGAGCTGGCAACATCCCCGGGACTGCCCCATGGGATAACCAGAACGGCGATCGCGAGGGCAACCTCGCTCGTGGCCGACAGACTCCGGCAGGCGCGATCGGTCAATGCTGGCGCGAGGCGGCACGGGCATCCCATTGCCGCTGTCAATCCTGTCAGCCCGGGGCGACCCCGGAAAGGGTGATGCAGCCTGGACTGACGGGTCCCTACTCGATGATCTGATCGGTCTTACGGTGTTCTGCGGAGGCCCGCAACGGGACGAGGCGCGCCTGGATGAGCTGGGTCATCGGATGGTCAGCTCCGAGGTCGCGGATGGCCTTGGCGTGTTCGCGCTGCCAGTATGTGAGTGGGTCCGCGAGCATGCTGTCGACGTCGACGCCGGCCCCTCGCAGAATGTTGGTGATCTCGCTCAGGGCGGCGCGCTTGCGGATATCGTCGAGCCGCTGTTCGACCCGCCTCGTGTGGGGATGATCTGGGCCGAATACCCGTGTGATGTCGTTCAGGAGGCACCTCAATGCGGTGCCGGCACCCGCGTCATCGCCAGCCGCGTCCAGCCAGTGGGCGGCGTTGTATCGCGTTATCAGGGTGTCTAGATGGTTGGGGCCGAGAACGCGGCTGTAGTCGCGGACGAGAGCCTCGTGGGCTGCTGCGGTCGCGCCAGGGTCACCCGCGTACCCGTGTGACCGGGCGAGGTTGGCGCGAACCCGCAGTGTCATCGGGTGATCGGGCCCGAGGACCTCTTCACAGTCTGTGACCAGCGTTTTGTGGGGTGTCGGATCGCTGGGGTGACTGAGCGAGTTGACCTCGCCTCGGGTGGCAAGCGTGTCCGGGTGTTTGGGGCCCAGTGTCCGCACGCAGTCGGCGAGGATTCGTTGAAGGTCGACGGCTGCGCTGGTGGGGTCGTGGGTCTTGGCGAGTAGTACGGCGAGGTTGTTCCGGGTGGCGATGGTGTGCGGGTGGTCTTTGCCGAGGATCCGGATCTGGTCCGGTAGGAGTTCCTGGTATGCCGTGGTGGCGCCTGCGGGGTCGCCGGCCTCGCCTCGCATGCGGGCGAGGTTGTGACGGGTCACCAGGGTGAGTTCGTGGTCGGCGCCGAGGATGCGGAGTTGGTCGGCCAACAGTTCGGCTAAGGCGGTGGCGGCGCCGGCGGGGTCGCCGGCGAGGCCGCGCCAGTAGGCGTGGTTGGCGCGGGTTTGTAGGGCGTCGGGGTGGTCGGTGCCGTGGATGCGCTCATCCTCACGAAGCAGTTCGCCGTACTCGGCGGCGGCACCCGCGGGATCGCCGGCCTGTCCTCGACTTCCGGCGAGGTTGTGTCGGATGGAGAGGTTGGCCGGGTGGTCGAGGCCGAGTACGCGGTGTGCGGTCACCAGGGCGTTAGTCCAGTAGGTGACGGCGGCATGGACGTGGCCGAGGCTGTCGAGGCTGTGGCCGGCGCGGAAGAGTACCGGGTGGGCATCGGGTTGCCACAGCATGTCCCCGCTGTAGTCGAGGAGCGCCTCGGCGTTCGCGCGCAGGCCTTCCTCCGCGACGGGTTTGCCGTTGCTGCTCGGCCAGATCCGGACCAGGGCGTCCGCGGCGGTGTGGGCGATCGTTCGGGCCTGCTCGCACGGTAGGGCGTCCCGGGTGGCGCGCTGGACCAAGCGGTGCACGCGCACCGCCTCGCCTTCGATAGTCAGCAGGCTGAGCCGTTGAAGGTTGTGCAGGCCGTCGACGATATCGTCGGTGGTCGGCTTGGGATCGTGCCCTCGCGGGGCGGAGAACCAGGCTCCGGCAGCGAGCACGGTCACTGGGATGCCGTTGGGGTTCAGGAAGCTGGCCAGCTGCAGCAGCGGTCCCGCCCGGCCGGCCGGGGTCAGCCGGTCGGCGGCCTCGATCGACAGGGACCAGGTGACGGCGATCGTGGCGGTCTGGCTGTCGGGCAGCGCCTCGGTCTCCGGTACCAGGTCGGCGAGTTTGCGCTTGCGTTCGGCGAACCTTCGCCGGTATCCGGCGCAGGTCAGGCGCCGATCGAGGAGATAGGCGGCGGCCTGCGCAAGCGCGAGTGGTAGGTACCCGAGGTCGGCGGCCAGTTGCTCGGGTTCGTCCAGTCGCGTCGGATCGTCGCTGAGCTTCTGGCGGAGGTACCGGTGCGCCTCGCCGGGTGTGAACAGGCCGACGTTGATGATGCGCCGGCCTTCTGCGGCGAGGGCGGCGTCCTGCCGGCGGGTGGTAACCAGCACGCGGCCGCCGGCCGTGCTCGGTGGCCACAGACCGGCCAGATCCCCTGGTGCGGCGAGCTCGTCGACAACGATGAGCCAGCGTCGACCGTGTGGTTCCGCGAGCCAGGCGAGGAAGCGGGCGGCGCCCTCGGCCGGATCGGCGGGTTCGACGCCGGTGAGGTCGGCGAACGCGCGGGAGTACGCGCTCAGGATCGCCACACGGGAAATGGCGCTGACCCACATGAGCAGGTCGACCTTGCCGTCTCGCCACGCTTGCTCGGCGAACTCGGCGGCCAGCTGGGTCTTGCCGACACCGCCGAGGCCTGACAGCACATGGCAGCGCACCAGTGTCGAGCCGTCCCTCGCCGTGGCGCGCAGTTTCTCGGCGATCTGCCGGCGCTGCCGGCAGTCTGCCGGTGCCGGGACCACGCCGATGCGCCGGGGCCAATTCGACGCGGCGCGGGCGGCGTTCGGCGCGGGGTGGACGTGGACGGTTGAGCCGTAGAAGAAGCCGGCCGCCCCTTCGTTGCTCGTCATGTGGAGGATCGCCGGAACTGGGCCGTTGGAGTCACCGGGGACGGGAGACCCTGCTACGCCCTCCCCGGCTGCGCTGGGGGGTCGGGCCTACCCTCGCTCGGCGCGTGATTGGTGATCGTCACAGGCGCGTTGAACGTGCCGACCGCACCGAGGTTGGCATCGACACGAACGCGACCGATCGTGCCGGTAAGGTTCGCGTCAACCAGGTGCAGCAACTGCTGTGCGGTGAGGACAACCTCCCGGTCGGCATCGGCGCCACACTCGACCAGTGCCTCACGCAGGCGGACCGGATTCACGCCCGATCCCGCCTCCAACACACCGGAGTCTGACTCGCGACGGGCCAACAGTCGAGAAAGCATGCTCTTCAACGTCGCATACGCATCGGTAACCGCGCTGTTCGCGGCCGTCGAGCCTGCCGCCGCAGCGCCCGCGTTCAACGCGGTGAGGATCAGTTCAACGCCGGTCACGACCGCCTCCCATGGCCCAGGTTGCCCCATTGTGTCAACCCTGCGGCGAAGGTGCAGGATGGGTCCACGGGCCACGCCCTAGTCCTGCCCTGGTCCAGAGCTGCCCGACCTGGCCTCGGCGTTGGGCTGGTTGGACACCGAGCTGCACAACCTGCTCGCCACGCGGGGTGCGCCACCGCAGAACGGGCTTGCAGAGGCGCCAACCTGCAATCAGCCCGAGGCGGCGAACGTGCAGGTCACAGCCGACGAAGCGGCAGGTCAGGCTCGTGTGAATGATGGCAAGCTGATACAGGTTCGTCTCTGCGCCACGAGGATGGGCCTGGTCGAGATCGACCACCCTGCGGATGCCGTCGTCGAGGACACCAGCAGCATCGCCTCCACTGCAGATGCCGACACGCCACGCCCGTTGGAACCTGGGATTACCTGCTCGGCAGAAGCCTGCGAGTGCCGGGATCCCCCCGGCGACCGAGATGCGACGCGCGTCAGTCACAACACCGGCACACATTCCCTACTAGTCCCTTAGCAACTCAAGTTATACGTAGAACCTTATGACATACTGGCGTCCTTATGGCAAGACGACTCAAGAACTTCCCCACAGACGACGTACCGAGCACGCGCCGCTACCCATGGTCCGACTGGACCGACGGCAACCCCTGGGAGATCCGACGTGGCGAGGACTACGACGTGGCGACCGAGAACATGCGCGTCAACCTCCACATGAAGGCATACGGGCTCGCCATGAAGGTGCGGACCAAGAAGCTCCGCGACGAGCAGGGCGAGGGGTTGGTCTTCCAGTTCTTCGACCCCGACCCGGAAGCCGAGGAGGCGAAGTTGAAGCTGGCCACGATCCCGCCCGACGAGGCGCAGTCGGCAATGGAACTCCTCCACGAGGACACTCTGAGCATCTATGAGCGGGCGCGTCACGAGGTCACCATCCCGCGAAGCGACGGCAAGCGACAGAGGTATGCCGCTGTCCGTTACCGTCAGCAGATCGAAAGGGGTTGGGAGAACAACGAACTGGTTTCGACGATCGCGCGGATCATCCGGAGGCCGACGCTCGGCTTCGGCCACCTCAAGAACGCCGGCCGCCCGATCTCATGCTCGAGACGCTCGTTCTCGATACGGGCAAGCCGTACCACCGGTTCTTCACCACAGAGACGATCGAGACAGCCCGTCGGCGTATGCAAGGGTATGGCTATCCGACCGACGGGTAGGCCGCGCGGCGATCGCCACGACCCGGTCCCGGACCCGACGTGGAGAAGCCGACGAACCCGTCCGGAATTCCCCACCCGGCCGATCACGGAACTCCGTGATCGCCGACATGCCGAGGGTGGCGGCCGCGCAACGGCTCTGGGAACGGCTGGTCACCGAGTGGGGGCCATGCGCCAAGTACCTGCCGACAACTCTGCAGTCGACAGACGACGAATCCCAGGCATAGCCGTCGACTCGCCAGAGCAGATCTCGTCCACGTCTGTTACCCATGCTTTGCGGGTCCCCCTGTGACCCCCGCTAGGCAAGTGACTGATCTGCACGTTGCTGCTGGTAGCGGCCCTGTCGAGCAATGATATCCGTAGCCCGACCGGTACCATGGCGCGCGTTCCTGCTGGTCACAGGCGCTTGCCGATAGTCGTACCCCCCGGTACGACGAAAGGATGGGTAACCCCGTCAGCCGCGCAGCCAGGTGCCATCCTGGTCATCCATGGCGGCTTCACGGTCGGCGACGGCCGCACCCGGCGCCTGGAGCGGCGCGCCCGCCAGCTCGGGTTCGACGACCTGCGCAGCTACCTCCAAGCCCGCTGCGACACCGGCGTCAGCATCCCAGCGCTCGCCCAAGAACTCGGTGTCAGCGACTGGACGGTCAAGCAGGCACTCCACGCCCAGGGCGTCGTGCTGCCGCCCCGGCCACAACGGCTGGCCCGCCAGCGACGCCGCTACACCGAGCAGCGGATCGCCGCGCTGGTGGCCGAGCTCGGCTTCGCCGACGTGAGGGCGTACCTGGCCGACCGGCTGGTCGCGCGCGGGTGGCTGCTGGCCGACGTCACCGCCGAGCTTGGCGCGCATCGGGTGACGGTGCGGCGGCTGCTTGATCAGCATGGCATCCGCCGGGGCCGGCGGACCGCCAGCGAGCTGGCGGCGGGCGAGCGGGGCCGGCGGGTGCAGGCGGTCTCCTGGCAGGCGCGGCGGGCTGCGCGGCTGGCCGAGTTGGGCTTCCCGGATCTGGCCGTCTATCTGCAGCGCCGGCATGTGGAGCAGGGCTGGCCGATCAAGCGGATGCGGGCGGAGCTTCGGGTCGGCCGCCGCTGGCTGCTGGCCGAGCTGGCACGGCTTGGCTTCCGGCAATGACCAAGGGCACCGCAGGGGCATCGGAGGGGCACCACGAGGGCGCGACAGGGGCTGTCGTGCTTTGGGTGATGCTTGACACATCGGCTTCACCTGATCGTTGACAGCTGTCTCGTCTGATCCTTTACGGGTTCGGCTGATGGTTGACGGTCTCGGCTGATCTTTGACACCCAGATCGCCGCTGCTTGGGCTGCGCGCATCCAACAGGCGGATGCGACGCGGGCTCGGGAGGCGGCTGGGTGCTCCGGGAGCTGAGCGTGACAGAGCAGCGCTATCAGGCGGTGCTGGAGGTGCTGCGAGAGCAGGTGGCGGTGGTCGAGGTGGCCAAGCAGTACGGCGTGACGCGTCAGAGCGTGCACAACTGGGTGCGCCGCTACCTGGACGGGGGCCTGGAGGGGTTGGCCGACCGCTCGCATCGGCCCCGTGGCTGCCCGCACCAGGTCAGCGCGGAGGTGGAGGCCAGGATCTTGGAGCTGCGCCGCCAGCACCCGCGGTGGGGACCCAGACGGCTGGAGCATGAGCTGGCCCGCGAGCTGGAGGGCGACCTGGATCGGGTGCCGTCGCGGGCGGCGATCTACCGGGCGCTGGTCCGCAACAACTTGATCCAGCCGCGCGGGCGTGGGCGGCGCCACCAGGACTACAAGCGGTGGGAGCGGTCGGCGCCGATGCAGTTGTGGCAGCTGGACATCACCGGCCAGGTCATGCTGGCCGATGGGCGCGAGGTCAAGCTGATCACCGGGGTGGATGATCACTCGCGGTTCTGCGTGATCGCGCGAGTGGTCGAGCATGCCAGCGGCCGGGCGGTGTGCGCTGCGTTCGTGGCGGCGATGGGCCGCTACGGGGTGCCCGAGGAGGTGCTCTCCGACAACGGCAAGCAGTTCACCGGCCGCTTCAACCGTCCGCCTGGTGAGGTGCTGTTCGAGCGGATCTGCCGCGAGAACGGCATCACGGCTCGGCTGACCAAGCCCCGCTCGCCGACCACCACCGGCAAGGTGGAGCGGTTCCACCAGACCGTGCAGGGCGAGCTGCTGGACGAGCTGGTCGAGGGGCTGGGGCCGTTCCCGAGCCTGGAGGTGGCCCAGGAGCTGGTGGACGCCTGGGTAGAGGACTACAACACCCGCCGGCCTGTGGGGCGCGGCAATCCCGATTCATCATGCTGCAACCTCGTGATACTCGCGGATGAGGCCGCCGAGCACATCGCGACGCCTCACTTCTCCAGGTCGAGGGTTGCCCTGCGGTGAACGCTGTTCCCCGCCTCGGGAACCGCCAACGCCAGGCCGCGGTGCGGTCGCTGCTGGTTGTAGTGGCGAACGTAGCCGCGCAGCAGCCGCAGCAGATGGCGCCGGCCACACACCAGCGTCCAGTCCAGACACTCCGCCCGCACCGTCTGGACCCACCGCTCCGCATACGCGTTCGCCTTGGGCGCCCGAATCGGCGTGCGGAGCACCTGCCCACCCTCGCTGCCGAACACCTCGTCGAAGCCGCGGGTGAACTTGGTGTCGTGGTCGCGGAGCAGAAACCTGACCGACACCCCCCGATCATCCAGGTCCATCACGGCATTCCTGGCCTGCTGGGTGACCCACGCCGAGTCAGGGTGCGCCGTCACCCGGCTGCGACGACCCGTCTGGTGCTCAGCTGGATGAAGAACAGCACGTGGAGCGTCTTGAGCCAGATCGTCTCCACCGTGGACACGTCACACGCCACGACCCCCTCCGCGGGGCTCACAGGAACTGCGTCCACGTCGGTCCGCAGCGTCGAGGCGCCGGGCCCAGGCCGTGGCGTCGCAGCAGCGTCCTGATGGTGGTGGCGCCACCCGGATACCAAGCTTGCGCAGCTCCCCGCAGATCCGCACACAGCCCCACCGGGCGTTGTCCCTGGCCATCCGCAGGATGAGCGCCGCGGTCTGCGGGTCGATCGGTGGCCGGCCAGGCGTGTGTTCCTTGCCGTAGGTCCATTTGCGTCGAACCAGGGTGCGGTGCCAGCGCAGCAGCGTCTGCGGCGTGACAAGAAACGATGTCCACCGCTGTCGGGGGAGCGCACGGCTGGCGGCAGCGAGCAGGGCCCGGTCGCGTGCGGTGAACTTGGGACGGCCGGTCTTGCGGCGCAGCACCCGAAGCTGATGTCGCAGCACCAGGATCTCCAGGTCCGTGGTGCCGTCGTCAGCGTTTGGGAGGACCAGCAGGCGGGTGAGCAGGCGGATGGTCAGCCAGAGCATGAAGAGCATCGATCGATGCTACGGAACGCCTGCTCACGGCGCGAATCCAGGTTTCCGCGCCCCACACACTCGCCATCCCGCCCGGCCGGCGAGCGTCCAGGGCGGCGACCGAGTGGCCGGCCGCATGCACGACCAGACCGCCGGAAGACCGAGGGCATCTGTGACGTGCTCGAACGGCACCCCGGATCAACGTCGGGTCGACGCGTTGGACAACGCGATGGCCGAAAGCTTCTTCGCCACCCTGGAGTGCGAGCTGCTGGACCGACACCGCTCCCAGACCCGCACCCAGGCGCGCATGGCAGTGTTCGACTACCTGGAAGGCTTCCTACAACCCCGCCGTCGAGCGCTCCGCCCTGGGCTACCTGAGCCAGATCGAGTACGAAAGGAACCACCAAACCAACGGCACCGCAGCCTAGCCACCCGCTGTCCACCGAACTGGGGGCAGCTCCAAACCCGCCGGCTTCAGCGCTTCTTGGCCGCCGCCTTGCCGCCCTTGCTTCCGGCGGCCTTCTTCTGCGCCGTGGTGCCGCCCTGCTTCGGGTCGCCGCCCTTGCCCGACGACTCGCCACCATGCCTGGAGGCGTCCGGCGCGTTGGCGATCCTGGCGGCGCGCTGCTTGGACATGCCCTTGTCGCGCAGCGCTTCGTACTGCTTCTCGTTCTTCACGTTCGCCGGCTTCGACGGCATCGACCCCACCCCTCTCGAACCTGGACGCTGCCGAGGCTGGATTTCCCGCCAAGCACAGCGGCCAACCGGGCAGAGGTCGGTCGCCGAGGTCTAATCTCCAGCCTCACCAGGCGACCCCGCGAACACTCCGAGGAGGTCCGATGCGCCGGTTCGTCCGCGACAACAGCCTCTCGATCACCTTGTGCGGGCTGTTCCTCGTCTTCCTGCTGCTGCAGAGCGTCACCGGCTGGCGGACCAGCAACCAGGACAATCAGGAGCACCGGCAACCCACGCAGAGCTACGGCAGCTACCTGACCAGCGCCCACTTCGTCGAGGCGACCGCTGAGAACTGGGAGAGCGAATTCCTCCAGATGGCCAGCTACGTCGTGCTCACCGCGCTGCTGATCCAGCGGGGGTCCCGAGAGTCCAAGGATCCCGACGCCGAGGAGCCGGTCGACGAGGATCCACGGCGGGCGAGAGAGCGCGGCGACGCGCCCGGCCCGGTCCGGCGCGGCGGGCTGGCGCTCGTCCTGTACCAGCACTCCCTGTCGCTGGTGCTGGTGGCGCTGTTCCTTGTCTCGTTCGTGTTGCACGCCCTCGGCGGCCACGACGAGTACAACCAGCAGCAACTCGAGCACGGTGAGGCGCCGATCTCGCTGATCGGGTTCATGACCAGCGCCCCGTTCTGATTCCAGTCGTTCCAGAACTGGCAGAGCGAGTACCTGGCCGTCTTCGTGCTGGCGGTGCTCGGCATCTTCCTGCGCCAGCGCGGCTCACCCGAGTCCAAGCCGGTCGCCGCGCCGCACGCCAAGACCGGAAGCTCCTGACGTCAGCGGTCCCAGCCGCCCGGCGGTGGCTCAGCCGCGAGGGTCTGGCTCGTCGAGCCGGCTCTCCTTGTCGAACGGGACGGCATCCTCGTGCGCGGTGTCGATCTGTGCCGTGTCCCGTTCGGCGTGCTCGTCGGCGTCATCCTCCGCACCGCGTCGGTGTTCGGCGTCCCGGCGCTCCGCATCCGGTCCCCGCCCCTCGTCGCGACCCATGCTCCCTCCTCGCAATTGCCTTGCGAACATGGGCGCGGTGTTGCCGCCAAGGCGACGCTGGAAACAGTCCCCTCGACCGGCGCGTTTCGCGCTGCCCGCCAGTGGTAGCCCCACAGCCGTCGCGCCCAGCGAGCGGGGCACTGAGGAGGCATCATGGTCGAATTGGGCTACACGTTGTCGAGCGAGGAGCACCCACCGAACCGGCTGGTCGAGATCGCCCGGCTGGCCGAGGACGCGGGCTTCGGGTACGCGCTGGTCTCCGACCACTTCCACCCCTGGATCGACCGGCAGGGACAGAGCCCGTTCGTCTGGCCGGTCATCGGCGGGGTCGCCCATGCCACCCGGCGGATCCGCCTCGGCACGGGCGTGACCTGCCCGACCATGCGGATCCACCCCGCGATCGTTGCGCAGGCGGCAGCCACCTCGGCCGCGATGCTGCCCGGCCGCTTCTTCCTGGGGGTCGGCAGTGGCGAGAACCTCAACGAGCACGTCGTCGCGCCCAGATGGCCGGAGGCCGCCATCCGGCTGGAGATGCTGGAGGAGGCCGTCGAGCTGATCCGCTCGCTGTGGCAGGGCGAGCTCGTCTCGCACCATGGCACCCACTTCGAGGTCGCCAACGCCCGCCTCTACACGCTGCCCGACGAGCCGCCGCCGCTGTACGTCGCCGGCTCGGGCGAGCGGGCGGCGTCGCTGGCCGCCCGCGCCGGCGACGGCCTGATCGGCGTCGCCCCCAGCAGTGAGATCGTGGGGGCCTACCGGGACGCCGGTGGAACCGGACCGCGGTACGGGCAGCTCCACGTCTGCTGGGCGGAGACCGAGGAGCAGGCCCGCAAGACCACCCGCGAGGTCTGGCCGAACGTGGCGATCCCGGGCGAGCTGAGCCAGGAACTGCCGCTGCCGCGGCACTTCGAGCAGGCCGCCTTGACGATCACCGAGGACATGGTCGCGGAGCTGGTTCCCTGCGGGCCGGACCCGGAGGTGCATCTGGCCCAGCTCCAGCGGTTCGTCGACGCCGGCTACGACCACGTGTTCGTGCACCAGATCGGCGACGACCAGGAGCAGGCGGTGGAGTTCTACCGGCGCGAGATCATGCCGCGCCTGGACCAGCTCAGCAGCCCGACCCGCTGACCCGCGAGCGCATCCCAGAACGCAGCTCGACCGGATCATCCGGGCCGATCGGGCGGTCGTCGCCGCCCAGGGATTTCCAGAAACAGCTGGTTGTCGGCTGGCACACCGGCAGCGCGGCCAGCTCCGCGCCGGCCATGACCGGCTGCGGCGCCCGGTAGTGGGTGCCGTTGATGACGATGTTTGATCTGCGGGTTGGTCGCGGCATTGACCGATTCGGTAGAGCACGAACCCAGCGGCTGCCGCAGGCGCGACCTGGCGCCGCTGCTGTCGCGGGGCAGCAGGCGGACGCCGGCGATCAGGCCGCCGGGCCGTTCGCCCAACTCGTTTACGAGCGGAACCTGATCGAGGAACCGCGGCAGCGAGGAACGGCCCATGCCGGTGTCGGTTGATGACCTAGACCGCTGCTCGCTCGGTGCGGTGGCACAGGTCATCGAGGCGATCAACCGCCCGCCGGGGCGCCCGTCTGCGGCTCGCCTTCTCCTGCCAGCCGCGCTCCTCCGTGCTGCACCGGCGGCGGACGCGGTTCTTGCTTGGTCCCTGGCCGGGCCGGCCGGTGATCTGACCCCCTGTGTTTGGTCCACCTAATTTGAGAGTCCTGAACGCCCAGCGTGGGCAGGAGGACTCCATGAAGCGACGCCGCCACACTCCCGAGCAGATCATCCGCAAGCTCCGCGAGGCCGACCGTCTGCTGGCAGAGGGCCAGGAGGTCCCCGAGGTCGCCAAGCAGCTGGAGGTCAGCGAGGCGACCTACCACCGCTGGCGTGCCCAATACGGCGGGATGAGGGCCGATGACGTCCGCCGGCTCAAGGAGCTGGAAGGCGAGAACGCCCGCCTGAAGCGGATTGTGGCGGACAAGGAATTGCAGATCGAGGCGCTCAAGGAGCTCGGCCGGGGAAACTGGTGAGCCCGGCCCGCAGACGCCGCGCCGTCGAGCACCTGCAGGGTTGGGGCTCCTGTTGTGTGCCATGACTCCATCCTGCCTTCCAAGCGACGGAGCCTCCACAAAATCCAGGGCGAATCATCGCCGCGCTGGTCCGCCAGATCGCCGTCCGCAACATCGGCCGCGACCAACCCACCCTACTGATCACCAACGGCCACACCACCCCCGCCAACGACCTGTTCGCCCGCTACGCCGAACGGATGCTCATCGAAAACGAGCTCGACGCCTACATCAGCGGATTCAGCCTCAACGCACTGTCGTCCAGCGTCTCACTCAACGTCGACCTCGACACCACCCTCACCGTCGTCGCCGGCAACCTCTACCGGCTCTTCGCCCGCAACCTGCCCCGCTACCAGCACGCCACCCCCGACACCCTATGGCGGCACTTCCTCGACGACACCGGCACCCTCCGCATCACCCCCAAGGCGTCACCGCCAACCTCACCCTGCGCAGCCACCATCCCGTCCTCATCAACGCCGGCTTCGCCGACCTGCAACTACCCATCCCCTGGTGGCAAGGCCGCACCCTCCGCTTCCGCTTCCCACCCCGCTAACCCCGACCGGCAGCACCAACCTCAATCAGATTCCTGCACCGAAAATCGAGGCTAACGCGGAGGCCAGCTCGGCGGGAGGGTCAAGGACGCTGTAACGCCCACAAGGGGGCGTAAAGTCTTCCTTGTGGCGCTGCCGATTTCCAGGCCCCCCCTGAAGTGGCAGCGCCGCCAGCTAGGTGTGGTCCTCAAGGTCGATCCAGGCATGCTCATGCCGCTCGCCGCAGTCCTCAAGGCACAGCACGAAGGCACAGCACGCTGCACAAGCAGGGCCCCTCTGGCTCGACCATCGAGCAGATCCAGGAGCAGTCGTGGCCGTCCCACTCCGGGCGGTGTTGCTGCCGATGGTGCCCGCAGTAAGGACAGGCGTAGATCTGTCGCTGGCCCCTCAGTCGGGTAGGACCGCCGTATTGCTACGGCGGTCCCCCCTCAGAACCGGCCGGGCCCGTTTCCGAGCAGCCGGCTCAAGCAAGCCCTGTAGGCGTGTGCGGTCGGGCTGGGCCTCGTATCGTT
>Ga0137369_10005603_pt1 | contig 12751 bp, 10 predicted proteins | sample SagtaG_12_FD_104918 | JGI IMG/M metagenome (GOLD analysis project Ga0137369, IMG submission 104918) | Vadose zone soil microbial communities from Sagehorn Ranch, Mendocino, California, USA - Sage1_L_113_16 metaG | ecosystem: Environmental > Terrestrial > Soil > Vadose zone | place: USA... | reverse complement strand
CGTCCAGTACGCCTACCAGCAGGTGGTGCAGAGCAACCTCTGGCAGGCGACCGGGAGCCTGTGGACGGTGCTGCTGACGCTCGTCGCCGTCGAGGCTCGGCTCTCCCCCGCGCTGGTGGTCGGTGCGGCGGTCAGCGGGCCGCCGCTGGCGAACCTGTTGAACAGCGCCTGGTCGTACGGGCGGCAGTGGCGCCTGCTCGCGCCACGACCCACTCGGGTGGACCGCACGGTGGCGAGGTCGCTGCTGCTCCTGGGCGGACAGTTCTTCGTGCTGTCGATCGCGATGTCGATAGCAGTCAACGCCGACAACCTCGTGATCGCCCACGCCCTCGGGCTCGAGGCCGTGACCGACTACTCGGTCCCCGCGCGGCTGTTCTCCGCTCTCGGCCTCCTCGTCACGGTGGTGAACCTCCCGTTCTGGTCGGCCAACGGCGAGGCGCTGGCACGAGGAGACCTGGGCTGGGTCCGCCGGGTGACCGGCCGCATGACACTCGCGTCCGGACTCGTCGTACTCCTGTCGAGCGCGATCCTGGTTCTCGCCGGGGGCCACATCCTGGAGGGCTGGCTGGGAGCACCTCGGCCGGCGCCGGTCTCGCTCCTCGTCGCACTGGGCGCCTGGTGGTTGCTGCTGGCAACTGCTTCACCGCGCTTCATGGTGCAGAACGCGGCCGGTTCGGTGCGTCCGCAGCTCGTCGGCTGGACGGTCTTCCTGGCGGTCTCGCTCCCGCTGAAGTGGATCGCGGCGCGTCAGCTCGGGATCGCGGCCGTTCCGGCAGCCGGCGCGGCCATCTACCTGCTGACGGTCTGGCCGGCGGCTGAGAACGGATTCCGGCGGATAGTTTCCGCGCCGGGCTCGCCAGTCCCAGAGGAGGCGTGATGGTGTTCTTGCGTTCGTTGGCGCGTGCGTTGTCCGACCGCTGGATGGCCGCCAGGGATCCGGTGGCGTTCGCACGGTCCCTGGGCGTCCGGATCAACGGGCGGGTCACGTTCTACGGGATCGACAGAGGGATGTTCGGGTCCGAGCCGTGGATGATCTCGTTGGGCGACAACGTGTACGTGACGGCCGGCGTGCAGTTCATCACGCACGACGGTGGAACGCTGATCCTCCGCAAGGACTTCCCCGAGCTCGAGTGGACCGCGCCGATCACCATCGGCGACGACGTCTACATCGGGGTGCGGTCGTTGCTGCTTCCCGGCGTGACCGTCGGAAGCAGGGTGATCATCGGAGCGGGCTCGGTCGTCACCCACGACGTGCCGCCCAACACCGTCGTTGCCGGCGTGCCCGCGCGGCCCCTGATGACGGTGGACGAGTACCTGGCCAGGATGCGGGCCAAGTCGCTGGGATGCGGACATCTCCCGGCCGATGCGAAGGCCGAAGCGATCAAGGCTCACTACGGGATCGCGCGAGCATGAACGGCACTCACCGGCACCGAGGAGGTTCAGGCATCACCGAGGAACTCGGCCAGCGGACCCGCCCAGACCCGGTAGTCGAAGCGACTCCGGGCGGTGTCCCTGGCCGCGACGCTCATGGCGTCCCATTCCAGGTCCGACAGCGCGAGCGCCCGGTGAAGCGCCTCCGCGATGTCGTCGGCCTCAGCACCTCGACAGACGAGGACCTGTTTCCCGTCGTCGAGGTAGCGGCGCAGATCGCTGCTGTAGTTCAGGATGAGCGGGCACCCGGCCGCGAGGCTCTCGGGCACCTTGGAGGGGAACCCTGCCTTCGCGTACCCGGCGGTGGGCCGGATGAGCAGGGCGAAGTCTGCCTCAGCGAGGTGGCGGTGAACCTCCGCCCGCGACACGACCCCGAGGACCCGGACGGAATCACCGAGCCGCGACAGCAGGTCGGCGCCGACGTCGGCGGCGAGCCGGCGGGGCGTGACACCCGCGATGGTGATGGCGGCTCTGCGCTGCTCTCCGGCCGGAAGCCGATCGAGCCCGTGCAGGATCTCCGCCAGCAGATCCTTCCGGCCGGGAGAGCCGGCGTAGAGGAGGCGCACCGGTCCTTGTGGCTCACGCGACCGGTGCGGCAGGTATTCGTCCAGGTCGATGGCCGGCGGCAGCACCAGCGTGTCTGCTCTCGCACCGAACCGGTGCTGAAGCTCGTCGGAGATCACCAGCACCTTGTCCGGCAGTCTGGCGGCAAGCCAGGAGGTGTAGCGATGGCGCAGCAGGTACGCGTCTCGCCAGCCCCTGGCGAACTGGCTCACGTCGTGCCGCTCGACGACGTCGACGACCAGGCGGCCGCCGAGCAGCCGCCACAGCGTGGCGTGCATGGCGATCGTGTACAGGCCGGACGGAATGCAGACCCAGCGAAGCTGACGCCGTCGTACACCGATGCTGCGGACCGCGGCCGCGATCCGCAGCGGGCGAGTCGATCGCCTCGTAGCACGGACGAGCCGTCCACCATCGGCCTGCTCGAGACACAGGTAGTCGACGCCGCCACAGCTGGTCAGCCGGCCGGGTGTCGTCCCTTCGTCCGGCGACGGACCGTCATTCACGACGAGCGGACGATAGCCGGCGGCGCGAAGTGTCTTCGCGAGCGAGAGCAGCCGATTCGCGGCGGCATCCCCGTGCGGGAAGCTGAACGCGCCGACGAGCAGGCAGTCGTAGTCCGGCCCAACCGTCACGATGTCCACCGTCGCGGTCTCGACTGCATGACACGAACGTATCCGACGGTCATCGGGGAATCCCGCAGTCACAGCCGGCGAGTGCGTCGGCCCCGGGGGCAGCTGTGGTGACAGCTGTCGACGACACGGCACCGCCCGCCACGTCGGTCGTGGTCACCCGGGGCCGGCTCTATGCCCCGTTGACGATCGCGGTCGCGTACCTCGGCGGGACCTATCTGCTCTTCCTCCTGATCGGCCAGGTCTGGGCGGTGTCGAACCTCGCTGACCTCTCGACGTTCATCGGTGCCACGATCCTCGCGCTCTGTCTCGGCTACTTCTTCAAGATCCGCTCGTACGCCGAGCCGGCGCAGGCGCCATCGATCACGGCGGAAGAGGTGCGTTCGGCGCGCCGGTGGGTCCTGGTGAGCGCCGTCTACTTCGCGGCGTTCGGGATCGCGTCGATGGTCGCGTACGGCGCCGAGAGCTTGGCGGATGTCTTTGCGGCGATCACCCATCCAGGCACCGCCTACTTCGCCAAGTTCCGGGTCTACGACATCCAGCAGGCGACCGGTGAGCGCAATCTCACGATCCAGCTGCTCACGATCCTGGCCGTCCTCTACACGCCGCTCATCCCGTTCTCGGTCGTCTACTGGAAGCGGCTGAGTCCGGCGGTGCGTGCCGCCGCCCTCGCCGGCGCCTGCGTCTACGTCATGTTCTTCCTCTTCATCGGAACCTTGAAGGGCCTCGGCGACCTGCTGGTGTTCGGCCTCGCGAGCCATCTGGTGACGACGAAAGGTCAGTGGCGGAGCGCGCGGAGATCCGTCTCGCGAGGGCGTCTGGTGATGACGGCCGTCATCGCGGTCGGGATCTTCGTCGGTTACATGGCCTACAACCAGTCCGACCGTCTCGCCCTGTCGGGAGGCGCGGCACGATTCGAACCGAATCCGACCGTGGCCGCCCTCACCGACGAGCAGTTCGCCCGAGGCCTGGCCGTCGTCGCGTTCTACCCGACCCACGGCTACCAGGGGCTTGCCTACAACCTGCAGACACCCTTCACGTGGACGGCCGGGCTGGGCGGCTCCCGAGCCCTGGACGGCTACTGGGTCCAGTACTTCGGCGGACTAGGCGCACTGCGGTCCACCTACCCCGCACGCACCGAGCTGCGGACGGGCTGGCCGGCCGGGCGTCTGTGGGCCACGATCTATCCCTGGCTCGCATCCGACCTGACCTTCCCGGGAACCGTGCTGTTCATGGGGGTGGTGGGCTGGTTCATGGCCCGCTTCTGGTTCGAGGCCGCGTTCCGGCGAAGCCGGCTGGCGCTGTTGCTGTTCTGCCAGGTGATGCTGCTGATCGCGTACGTCCCGGCCAACAACCAGATCGGAGCCGGCCGGGCCTCGCTGATCGCATTCCTGACGCTGTCCGTGGCGTATCTGAAGCGTCGCGCCTCATCAGGGCGTGCCAGATGACCCGTCCGGTCGTGGTCGAGCACTCGTTCGGTGAGCCCGGCTCGGGGGGACCTGTCACCGCGCTCGGAAGGGTCCTTGCCTCAGAACTGTCGCGGAAGTACGACTTCGTCCGCATGCACCAGGACGAGCCCGCCAGGGGAATCGACCGTGCACTCATCCGCCGTTGGGTGGCGCTGTTGCGGCAGGTCCGTCCCGACCTGGTCCACGTCCGCGGTCTCGGCAACGAAGGCTTCCACGGCGCCCTGGCGGCACGCCTGGCCGGCTGTCCACGAGTCCTGCTCAGCATCCACGGCACCGTCCGCGACCTGCAGGGCAGCTCGAACGCCTGGCGGCGGCGGGTCCTCGTGCACGTGTCGGAGCCGGCGACGTTACGACTGGCGACGCACGTCGCGACCGTCTGCAGGTCCGCGTCCCGGCGGGAATTCCTCGACCCCTACCGTCACAAGCTGGTCGGCGAGATCCCGAACGGCGTCGAGATCCACCAGGCTGCGCCCGACGCCCGGCTCGGCCTGCGCGCCGAGCTCGGCGTGCGGAAGGACTCCCTCGTCCTGGTCACGGTGGGGCGGCTCAGCACCGAGAAGGGTCATCTCGTCCTCGCCAGGGCTCTCCGATCACTGCCTCGGCGGCTGCCGCGGATGACCCTGCTGCTGGTCGGCGACGGACCCGACCGGGAAGTCATCGAGCGGGCCTACCGTGGCGTGCCGGCCGTCGAGGTCCTGGTGCTCGGACGACGTCTCGACGTACCCGCGCTGCTGCGGGCCGCCGACCTGTTCGTTTTCCCGACGCTGCACGAGAACCTCTCGAACGCCCTTCTCGAAGCCATGGCGGCCGGACTCCCCATCGTTGCCACCAGCGTCGGCGGAAACGTGGAGGTGCTGGAGCGAGGCGGCGGTGTACTGGTCCCGCCGGGCGAACCGACCGCGCTGGCAGCGGCGATCACGCGTCTGGCGACAGATCGAGCGCTGGGCGATCGGTACGGCGCCGAGGCGCGATCGGTCATCGAGACCGGCTACACGATCGACGACATGGTGAGCCGGCTCGACGACGTCTACCAGGCGATCTTGAGGGGAGGCGACGGTGGCTTCGCTCGACGTGACGCTGCTCGGCTTCACTCTCCCTGACGAGTTGATGGCCGAGATCCTCGAGCTGGATCCCGCGATGCCGATCCAGACTCACAACTTCGCCTGGCGCCTCGTCGGCGCGCTGCGACATGCCGGCGTCGACGTCACGCTCCTCTCGTCATCGCCGGTGTCCAGCTACCCGCGAATGCCCAGAGTGCTGTTCCGCGGTGGTCCGATCGCCGCGGACGGTACTCACGGCCGGTCTCTCGGCTTCGTCAACCTACTCGGGGCGAAGCACGTGACACGATTCCTCAGCTGCCTGTGGTTCGGCACTCGGGCGCTGAGGCGCTGGCGCCCGCAGGTCCTGCTCATCCACGGAGTCCACAGCCCGCATCTGTGGTTCGGCGTTCTGGCGCGACGGCTGGCCGGCGTGCGCGCGGTCGTCGTGCTGACCGATCCTCCTGGTGTGGTGCTGCCGTCGGACGGGCCGATCTCACGGACCCTCAAGTCGCTCGACGTACGGCTCGTACGCTCGGCCTTGAGAGCGATGGACGGCGTCATCGCGCTGACGGCCCCGCTAGCGCACGACTATGCTCCCCGCGCCCCTCGTCTCGTGCTGGAAGGGATCAGCGACACGCAGCCGAAGCAGCGGCGGCACGCGCCGTCTCGTAGCAGCTCTCGTATCACCCTGCTCTACGCAGGCGGCCTGTCGACCAGCTACGGCGTCGACCGGCTCGTCGAAGCAGTGAAGGGCATCGATCTTCCCGGACTCCGGCTGCGCACGCTCGGCAAGGGCGAGCTGGCCGGGTGGATCGACGCCGAAGCCGGGGCTGATCCACGCATCGCGCCGACGGAGTTCCTGCCCCGCGCGGACGTGCTTGCCGCCTACCGGTCGGCGGACCTCCTCGTACAGCCACGCCCGGTGGACCAGGACTTCGTCAGGTACTCGTTCCCCTCCAAGCTGCTCGAGTACCTGGCGTCCGGGACACCGGTGCTGACGACACGTCTGTCCGGCATCCCCGGCGACTACGAGGGACACGTCAGCTGGATCGACGACGACAGCACCGAAGGGATCCGGACGGCGATCGCCACGGCGCTGGACACCCCGCGGGACGAGCTGATCGAGCGCGGCCGGGACGCGGCCGAGTTCGTCCGGTCGACCCGCGGTCCCGCGGCGCAAGGACGCCGGATGCGCGAGTTCCTCGGATCCGTCCTCAGTCGTGGGGCCGAGAACCGTGATCGTTGAGCTTGGCTTCATGGGCCGCGATCGTGGCGGCATCCCACCGCTCGCGGATCACCCGCGCCGGGTTGCCGGCCACGACGCTGTAGGGCGGAACACTCTTGGTCACGACCGCTCCGGCTCCGATCACCGATCCCCTGCCGATGGTCACACCGTGCAGGATCGTCGCGCCGCCGCCGACCCAGACCTCGTCCTCGATGACCACGCCCTGGTCGTCCTCGGGGCGCTTCAGCTCATCGCCGATCTGGTCGATATAGGTCCCGACCACGTCGAAGCGGTGGTTGCCGCCCCGGATCACGACGCCCGGGCCGAACATGACGTGATCGCCCACGCGGATCGACGCGCGCGTCGCGATCAGGGTGGGCCGCACACCGAGGCTCACGTGGTTGCCGACATGGATCGTCTCGTAGGAGTAGGTGCCGTCGGGGTCGAAGTCGAAGCCGGCACCGCGGGACGCGAACCGGTCCACAGTCGCGTAGCCCTTGATGGCGCGACGCGCCTTCGACGAGCCGACCAGGATCGAGTGTGCCAGCCGCGCGAGCGCCTGGACCACGGTGGCCGGTCGGTGCGGCTCGAAGCGCATGTCCCCCTCCCGGACGACGATCAGCCCTCCGGCCGCGATGCCGGCCGCCGGGCTCCTGGCCTGATAGACGTGTGCCATTCTTGTGACCGGATGACTACAGAAAGATACGGGGAACGGGGGCGATCGTGCGACTCCTGATCACTGGAGGGGCCGGTTTCATCGGAAGCAATCTGGTGCGCAGTGCGTTGCGGCACGAGCAGATCGCGACGGTGACGGTCCTGGACGACCTGTCGACAGGAACTCAGGCGAATCTGGCCGGCCTCGACGTCGATCTCGTCGAGGGGTCGCTGCTCGACGCCGGGGCGTTGGACCGCGCTCTGTCCGGGGCCGATCGGGTCGTGCACCTGGCGGCGCTGGGAAGCGTGCCGCGCTCGGTCAAGAACCCGGTCGCCAGCCATGCGGCCAACGCCACGGGCACGGTGATGCTGCTCGAGGCGTGCCGACGGCACGAGGTCGAGCACGTCGTGATCGCCTCGTCGAGCTCCGTCTACGGAGCCAACCCGGCGCTGCCCAAGCACGAGCGCGAGTGGGTCCGTCCGATGAGCCCGTACGCCGTCAGCAAGCTGGCGACGGAGCAGTACACGCTCGCCTACCAGTCTACCTTCGGCCTGCCGGCGACGGCGTTCCGCTTCTTCAACGTGTACGGACCGGGTCAGCTCACCGGCCATGCGTACGCCGCGGCGATCCCGACCTTCGTCCACGCGCTGCTGCGGGACGAGCCGCTGATGATCCACGGCGACGGGCACCAGTCCCGCGACTTCACCTACGTCGGCACGGTCTGCCGGGTGCTGCTCGACGCCGTACTGCGAAAGGTCAGCGCACCTGAGCCGATCAACCTCGCGTTCGGTGCGCGGGTGACCGTGCTGGAGGTCATCGAACACCTCGAGGACATCACCGGCCGGGTCGCGACCCGCCGGCACGGCCCGGACCGCGTCGGTGATGTCAGGCACTCACAGGCCGACAACACCAGCCTCCGGTCGCTGTTCCCCGGGATCCAGCCCGTGCCGCTGCGGCAAGGACTGGAGGAGACCGTCGCCTGGTTCCTGTCCGCGCTGTCCGCCGAGGTCCGGTCGTGACGGTGACGCGTCTCGCAGTCATCGGGCTGGGGTACGTCGGGCTGCCGCTCGCCGCCGAGGCCGCTCGGGCCGGCCTGCAGGTGATCGGCGTCGACGTCGACGACCGGGTCGTCGGCAGCCTCAACGCGGGGCGGTCGCACATCGACGACGTCAGCGACGCCGAAGTGCAGGCCGCGCACCACCTCGGATTCACCGCCACCACCGACACCGCGGCCGTCGCCACAGCCGATGTCGTCGTGGTCTGCGTCCCGACACCGCTTTCCGGGGAGGGCGGCCCCGATCTGGCCGCCGTGACGTCCGCCGCCCGCGCGATCGCCGAGCACCTGAAGCGGGGCACGCTCGTGGTGCTCGAGTCCACGACCTACCCGGGAACGACCGAGGAGGTGTTCATCCCGCTGCTGGAGCGCAGCGGGCTGGCCGCCGGCTCGGACTTCCACGTCGCGTTCTCGCCCGAACGGGTCGACCCCGGCAACCCGACGTACCGCATCAGGAACACGCCCAAGGTCGTCGGCGGCTACACCCCCGGATGTACGGCGGCGGCGCTCGCCTTCTACCGGAGCTTCGTCGACACCGTGGTGCCGGCGAAGGGAACCCGCGAGGCGGAGATGGCCAAGCTGCTGGAGAACACCTACCGGCACATCAACATCGCGCTGGTCAACGAGATGGCCCGCTTCTCCCACGAAATGGGCATCGACCTGTGGGACGTGATCGACTGCGCCTCGACCAAGCCGTTCGGCTTCCAGGCCTTCCGCCCCGGGCCGGGCGTCGGCGGGCACTGTGTCCCCATCGATCCCAGCTACCTGTCGCATGCGGTCCAGGCGCGGTTGCGTTATCCCTTCCGGTTCGTCGAGCTCGCGTCGGAGATCAACGCGTCGATGCCGGGATACGTCGTGCGGCGTGTCCAAGACCTGCTGAACGACGACGGCCACGCACTGCGCGACGCCCGCGTCCTGCTGCTCGGCATCACCTACAAGCCGGACGTGGCCGACGAACGGGAGTCACCCGCCGTGCCGCTGGCCCAGCGACTGCGCGCTCTGGGTGCCACGGTCAGCTTCCACGATCCCCTTGTGCCCGTGTGGCGGATCGACGGCGAGAAGCCGCTCGATCGGGTGCCCGACCTGGACACGGCGCTCCGCGACGCGGATGTCAGCGTGCTGCTCCAGAACCACCGCGACTACGACCCCGACCACCTCGCGGCCACGGCGAGGCTGCTCTTCGACACCCGGGGCGTCACCGACGCCGACCGAGTCGCCCGCCTGTGATCGCGACCCCGCCCGCGACTGTTCACCGATGCGGGCCGGACGATGCTCAGTGGGTGGCCGCGACGATGAACGGCGAGAGATCGCTCGCCAGGCCGGCGTGCACCCGGGCGGTCAGCAGGGTACCGTCCGCGGTGTGCTCGAGCCGCTCGACGCTGCCCTCGGAGTGCACCCGGGAGACCAGGTCGCCGCGGTCGTACGGCACCAGCGCCTCGACGGTCAGGTCCGGCTGCGGCAGCGCCTCCTCGACCGCGGCCCGCAGTTCGGCGATCCCGGCGCCGGTCCGCGCGGACACCACCACCGTGCTCGGCTCGCGGGACCGCAGCGCCTTCAGCGTGATCGGGTCGGCGATGTCCGCCTTGTTGACCACGATGATCTCCGGCACGTCGGCGGCGCCGATCTCGGCCAGCACCTCGCGGACGGCCTGGATCTGCGAGATCGGGTCGGCGTGCGAGCCGTCCACCACGTGCAGCAGCAGGTCCGCGTCCGACACCTCCTCCAGCGTCGAGCGGAACGCCTCGACCAGGTCGTGCGGCAGGTGCCGGACGAACCCGACGGTGTCGGTCAGCGTGTACACCCGGCCGTCGGCGGTCGTGGTCCGCCGGGTCGTCGGGTCCAGGGTCGCGAACAGCGCGTCCTCGACCAGCACACCCGCGCCGGTGATCCGGTTCAGCAGCGAGGACTTGCCGGCGTTCGTGTACCCGGCGATGGCGACCGACGGGATCGCGTTGCGGCGGCGCTCCTGGCGCTTCGTCGTACGCGTGGTCTTCATGCCGTTCAGCTCGCGGCGGAGCTTGGCGATCTTGGTGTTGATCCGGCGCCGGTCGGTCTCGATCTTGGTCTCACCGGGACCACGGCCACCGATACCGCCACCGGCCGCACCCACCCGGCCACCGGCCTGGCGGGACAGCTGACCGCCCCAGCCGCGGAGGCGCTGCTTCATGTACTGCAGCTGGGCCAGCTCGACCTGCGACTTGCCCTCCTTGGACTTCGCGTGCTGGGCGAAGATGTCCAGGATCAGCGCGGTCCGGTCGACCACCTTGACCTTGAGCCGGTCCTCCAGGTTGCGCAGCTGCGCGGGGGCCAGCTCGCCGTCGGCGATCACGGTGTCGGCGCCGGACGCGGCGACCAGGGTGCGCAGCTCGTCCACCTTGCCGCGGCCGATGAACGTCGCCGGGTCGGGCCGCTTGCGCCGCTGGATCACGCCGTCCAGCACCTCGGAACCGGCGGTCTCGGCGAGCAGCTTCAGCTCCGCGAGCGAGTTCTCGGTGTCCTCGGCGCTGCCCTCGATCCAGACGCCGACCAGCAGCACCCGCTCCAGCAGCAGCTTGCGGTACTCGACCTCGCTGATGTCGGTGAGCTCGGTCGACATGCCGGCGACACGCCGGAGCGCCTGGCGATCCTCCAGGTCCAGCTCGCCGGTGTCCGGGTCGTCATCGAGATACGCCGCGTCGTCGTACTCTTCGTACTCGAGGTCTTGCTCTGCGTCGACGCCGCCCTGCGATTCGAGTTCGTCGTCGTACGGGTTCGGTTGGCTCGTCATATCGCCTCCATGGTCCCACGAGCCCCCAACACCCGCACGCGGAATTCCACAGGCCCCGCACCTGGGCGATCATTCGTCGCATCTTGTGGTGCTTGTGGATAACCGGTCACGTGACCGCCGGCGTGCACCTGACCGGTTATCCACAAGCACCACAAGATGCGACGAATGATCGCTAGTTGGAGAGCGGGAGCCAGGCGCGGTCGAAGGTGCCGCGGGCGTGGAGCACGGCGGGACCGGTGAGCTCCAAGTGGTTGTCGGCCCGCCACACCACGGTGACGCTGCCGCCGGGGACGTCCACGGCGTACGACGTGGGGCGCTCGGCGTGGTCCGCGAGCGCGGCGGCCACCGCGACCGCGCAGGTGCCGGTGCCGCAGGAGCGCGTCTCGCCGACACCGCGCTCGTGCACGCGCATCGCGACGTGCCCGGGCCCCCGGCGTACGACGAACTCCACGTTCACGCCGTTCGGGTAGGCGTCGGATGGCGTCCAGGACGGCTGGTCGAGCAGTGCGCCCGGCTCGCGCAGGTCGTCGACGAACGCGACCGCGTGCGGGTTGCCCATGTCCACGTGCAGCGCGGACCACTGGTGCCTGTTCGCCTCGACCACGATCCCGCCCGGCCCGGGGAACGACGGCTCGCCCATGTCCACGGTGACGGTTCCGTCCGGGTTGAACTCGACGGTCTTCACGCCGGCCCGGGTGCCGACCCGCAGCTTGCCGTCGCCGATCAGCCCGGCCTCGCGCAGGTAGCGGGCGAACACCCGGACCCCGTTGCCGCACATCTCACCGGTCGAGCCGTCGGCGTTGCGGTAGTCCATGAACCAGTCGCCGCCGTCCACGACGTACGACTGCCGCCCGCCCTCGATCACCCGCAGCACCCCGTCGCCGCCGATCCCCGCGTGCCGGTCGCACAGGAACCGCACCAGCGCGGCGTCGAGATCCCCGTGCACGGTGCCGTCGGGATCCGGCAGCAGCACGAAGTCGTTCTCGGTGCCGTGCCCCTTCAGCCACTCGAACGTGCTCACGGACACCGATCCTACGGGCCGGACGTCAGCGGACCGGGAAGACCACCTCCGCGTCGCCGCCACCGCGGCGCACCGGTTCGGCCGCCGCCAGCAGGGCGCCGCCGGGCAGGAACTCGATCCCGGTCGCGGCGCCGATCTCGGCGGCGGAGGTGCCCGGCGCGCCGGCCGCGACCAAGATGTGGCCGTAGGGCTGGAGCACCGCGTTGTACGCCGTGATGAAGTCCTGCTCCGCGGTCACCGTCGGTGTGTTGCGCTGCGAGGCGCGCGGCGCCGCGATCGCCTGCGGCAAGGACATCCCCCGGTCCACCCGGTTGGTCAGCACCTGCAGCACCGTGGTGATGATGGTCGAGCCGCCCGGGGAGCCGAGCGCCAGGTACGGCGCGCCGTCGCGGAGCACGATCGTCGGCGACATCGACGACCGCGGCCGCTTGCCTCCGGCAACGATGTTCGGGTCGGCCGGATCGGGCACCGCCGAGAAATCGGTGAGCTCGTTGTTCAGCAGGAACCCGCGCCCCGGTACCACGATGCCGCTGCCGCCGGTCTGCTCGATGGTGAGCGTGTACGCGACCACGTTCCCCCACCGGTCCGCCACCGTCAGGTGCGTCGTCGACAGGCCCTCGTTGTCGCGCCGCTGCTCGGCGGAAACCCCTGTGCCACACGGCGTGTAGCTGCCGTCAGGCGAGCCCGGGGGCACCGGCTTCACCGCGGCCGTCGTCGGGTTCACCTGGCAGGCGCGCTCCGCGCCGAAGCCGCTGGACAGGAGCTCCGCGGTCGGCACGTTCACGTACGCCGGGTCGCCCACGTAGGCGTTCCGGTCCGCGAACGCGAGCGCGGACGCCTCGAGGTACCAGTGCAGCGCGTCCGGTGTCGCCTTGGCCGCCAGATCCGTCGTCTTG
>Ga0137369_10005601_pt1 | contig 12755 bp, 6 predicted proteins | sample SagtaG_12_FD_104918 | JGI IMG/M metagenome (GOLD analysis project Ga0137369, IMG submission 104918) | Vadose zone soil microbial communities from Sagehorn Ranch, Mendocino, California, USA - Sage1_L_113_16 metaG | ecosystem: Environmental > Terrestrial > Soil > Vadose zone | place: USA... | reverse complement strand
TTGATGAAGCTCAGGCAAGCGGGATCGTCGAGGTAGAGCGTGGCCTCCGAGCGCGCCCGTTGCAGCAGTTTGTCCACGCCCGCGCGGGAGCTGTGCAGCACGCGGGCGATCTCGCTGGGGTAGTAGCCGTGGAAGAAGCGCAGGATCACGACGCTGCCGGCCTTCGAAGTCTCCTTGCGCACGCAGGCGTAATGGCAGATGCGCCGCAGTTGTTCCTGCATCTGGGCCTGGGCGCGCTGCTCGACCGCCAGCAACTCGTCTTCGACCGAAGCGTTCTCCGCCAGCGCAAGCAGGTCTGGGAGCGAGAAAGCGGTCTCTTTGAGGCGGGCGGCCCTCCGCGCCTGCGAGATGCGCAGATTGCGCAGCGCCGTGTAGAGGTAGCCCTCCAGGTTCGGCAGGATCGCCTCGAGGTCGGGGCGGCTGATGACGAACTGAACAAAGGCGTCGTGCACCAGGTCTTCGGCCTGCTCCTGGTCGTAACCGGTCAGCCGCAGAGCTTGACTCATCAGCCACTGGTAGCGCTGCGCGAATAGCTCTTCGTGATTCGAGCGATGAATGATTGCCCGCGGCTTTAGCATGGATGAAACGTCTCCGGGTGACGGCCAGCTTGATGGTCGCCCTCACTACATATAACGCCGAATCGGCGCAATCTGACATTGAGGATAACTACCGTGGCCGCGTAGCGGACAGTCCGCCGCCGCGACGAAGAGAGATTGTAGCAACCCTGATCGGGAGTTATAAAAAGCGGTGGGTGAAAAGCGAAAAGGTCTTTCCGGATGAACGGCCCGGTTGATGGTGAAGGCTATCGTTGTTTCTTCAGGTGTTTGTCAAACCAGTTGATGATTCGGTCTAGGTAATCAACTTGATTGTAATAGCCCCAATTACCCTCATAGTGTCCTTCACCCTCGTATTTTGCGTACTCCACTTCTTTTCCCAAACGCCGCAGTCCAACAAATATCTCATCAGCGAGGAACGAGGGGACAGAAGTATCTTCCGCTCCATGCACGAGTAAGAGATGTGGCAATGTCTTTTACTAATAAGACAGAAGACCTGAAATTCGGATTGGGCGCAAATAGAGAATCTGCACGAATGAGGCGATGCCCCACGGCGCCTACGTATGAAACAGATGCGGTTTGGCCGGCGCCGAGCGACTGCTCCACCGCGATGTTCCACTGATAGGTGCGCGGCAGTTTCAGATTCGGATCAATCCCTATGAAATTGCTGGTCATCGGGAGAGCCGTTGTGAACGGCGCGGGTCTGGCTGAAGCTTCATCTAAGGGCAATGGTACATTCGACAGCGACTTAGATGTCTGATATGGAAAGAAGTCGGGAATTCGACCAGTTGCGGCATTTCCCAGATCATAAAAAATGCCGAAGCCTCCGCGCAGCACTGTCTCTCTGCCTTGCTTCTGAGACAGTTGGCAAGCCACGCCCAGACGCGGCGCAAAATTGTTATAAGTGGTTTTGTAGAGAGGCGTGCCTCGCGGCGCAAGCGTCAGAGTGGCGGGGTTATCCACTCCGGTTAAAGCAAACGGAGGTTCAGCATTTTTCAATGAGGGGGGAGGATTGACTTCCCAGCGCAAACCATAGGTCAGCGTCAGTCGCGGCGTGACCTTCCAGGCGTCCTGCCCGTAGGCGGAAAAGTTATTGAAGATCAGGCCAACGTTGGGTTGTAATTGAGAAATGATGACAGATGGCACGCGACCCGTGAGTAGGAGAGCGGCCGACGGGAATTGATAAGTTTGGTTATAAGTGCGTGCTCCCCGGATCGGAGCGATACGGCGGTAATCAACGCCGAACTTCAACTGATGGGCGCCTGTTACTAGAGACAGGTTGTCCACAATATTGTACTGATCCTGCGTGTTTTTCTGTGCCTTTCCAACTGCGAAATTGGTTCCGGCGCCGTTTGACACCAAAAAGACGAACGCCGCATCCTGTGGCGAAACGAAAGTTGGAAATGCAATTGACTCAGAGAGAGGCGCCGCCCCGCCGAAACTATCAAGTAATCGAAAAGTATCACTCCTGGCCTTGCTGTAATTAAGACGAAGGTCGTTGCTGAGAGTGTGGGTGAAGGACTGCATTGAACCTAATGTGAGCGTTTGCGTGCCAAACTCTGTCTGAGCTATAGAGTTGAGGCCGCTATCGCCGAATTGACCACCGCGCCGGACATTGCGGGAGGGGGCATAGTTATACCTGCCAAACAGGGTCAGCCTGTCAGTCAAGGTGTGATCCACGCGGATACTTGTTGCATTCAGCGTCGAGGGGTTGGAGAAGCTGGCGGAGAACTCCGCCAACCCATTTGGGACGCCATTGACTACTCTGTCCGGACCGTTCGGAACTGGAAAAGCGTTTAAATGGGGTCGTATCTGCGCGGGGGCATTCTGACGTGTGCTCAAGGAAGGGACATCCGTGATCCTAGTTTGAGGTTGGCGCAGCCGCAACCCCTCGTAGGAAAAGAAGAAGAAGGCGCGGTTCTTGATGATTGGTCCGCCCAACACGCCGCCGAAATCATTCTGCCGGATTGCTGGCTTCGGCAGCCCACGGTTGTTAGCGAACCAGTCGTTGGCGTCCAGTACGTCATTGCGGAAATACTCAAACAGAGCGCCGGTAAAACGGTTCGTCCCACTTCTGGTGACGATCTGCACCTGCCCGCCGGGTGTCCGCCCGAACTCCGGCGCGTAGGTTGAGGTCAGGACTTTGAACTCCTGAAGCGCATCGACCGAGACCAAGCTGTTTGTGCCGCCCGCCGCACTGAGCGCTGGTGTCGAGCCACCTGACTGGAGGAGACTGGCATTATCTGCGACACCGACATTCGCGCTCACCCCGTCAACTGTAAAATAATTAGCGTTGGCGCGCTGACCGTTGACGCTGAATTGTCCTGGGTTATCTACAGTGGCCGTCGTCAACACCGTTCCCGGCGTGAGCGTAATCAGCGACTGAAAGCTTCGTCCGTTAAGCGGCAGATTCGCGACAAACTGCCGGTCAACAACCGTGCCCACCGCCGCCGATTCCTGAATGCTGTTATTGGCTTGAACGGTGACGGTCTCATCCACTTTGCCCACCTTCAACTGAATCTGGATGGCGCGCTGGTCGCCGACGTTGAGCGCCACATCTTTGACTTCCAGCGGAGCGAAACCATCGCGCCGAACGGTGACTGTGTAAGTGCTGGGCGGGAGCAAAGGGATGGTAAAGAAGCCTTGGGCATTGGTCGTCGCTTCGCGTTGCAAGCGGGTGCTGAGGTTCAGCGCCATGATGCTAGCGCCCGCCACCATGGCGCCGCTCTGATCCTCAACCGTCCCGCTCAAGGTCGCCGTCGCCGATTGTCCTGACACAGTGACGAGCGATGAGCGATGAGAGACGAGTAAGAGGACAGAGAACAGCAGATGGAGGATTGCTCGCTGTGGTCTTGTCAGCATGAATTGACGGCGGGTCACGGTGTTCTCCTTTCAGAGAGGGTTTCGTTTAAGGTTGAAGGTTGATACCTGTGACAGCTTTTGATTGCTTGCACGTGGCAGCAAGGGCAGTTAGCGCGCCGTCTGAATCGTCGCGGCCAACTTTTCCGCTCGCTTGAGTGATTGCCAGAATTGCGGCGTCCCGACTGCTGAAGTCCTGGTCTTCTCGGCCGAGACAGTGAATGCCGAACGAATCACCTGCTCGTTCGCCAGGCCTAGCTCGAAGAGGCGCTCGACGGCGCGGGACAGTCCGGCGTCGTCGCTGATCTCGCTCTCGTCCGCAACCTCAGCAGAAGGCGGAACCGGGAAAAAGATGGGCTGCAGTTCCTGACGAAGGCGCGCGGTCTCACGCTCGAAGGCGCGCGCGTGAGACTGAATCAGCGCGATCCATTTGGCGCGCGCTTGGGGCATGAGCGTGCGCAGGTCTTCCGGCGAGAACTGATTAACCAATCGTTTGAGCGCCCCGGTGTGACTCATCGCCCGGCGCGAGGCTTCCACCATCCGGTCGGCGAAGCGGCGCGCCTCTTCCTCCCCCCGGCTTTTGTCTTTGCTGAAATATTTGCGGAGTTCGTTCTCAACGGGCAGCGATTCATCCGCCGTCTCAACTCGCTGCACGATGATCGGCGGCGTCTGCCCGATGGCAACCGGAGCCTGTTGTTGCTGCCGGGCCACGGCTTCGGTAACAGTGCTGATTTCAATTTGGACTGCCAGGCTCTGGCTGATGGGAGCGAGCGCGCTGAGTATCTCTCGCTTGCGTTGGTCCGTCTCGACGATGCCTTGAATCTTCAAATACCCGTCCGCAGCGCGCGCCACGCTCACCTGCTCGCCGAGGTCGGCTCCGGCTTGGCTAAGCAGCCGCAGGGCTTCGACTTCGAGTTCGGCGGTCGCCACGCTGAGAGTCGCGGCGACCGGGGGACGTGGAGACGCGGAGAATATCGCCGTGTCTCCGCCTCCCCCTGTCTCCATGCCGCTTATGAAGAGTTCGGGGTCAGGCTCGAAGACGGCCGGGACCACAGCGTTCGGCGCGCGCCGCTCGAAGATGGCTTCCATAAATCGGTATTCGCGTGTCTCGCTGCCTTGACGCACGACGAGCGTTTGTTCAGTAGCGTGCAGGTCGGCGCGGCTTAAGACGAGCGTGGCTTTGATCAACGTTGGCAGTGATCCTTGCGCTGCATCCATTGCCCCGCTTTGATAATTGAGGACGTAAGCGGCGGGTCTCTCTTCAACTGTCGCCTCATTGGCGTCGCGGATGAGCGCAGCGAAGACTCGCGCCGATGGCTCCAAGCGCCAGATGGAATCCGGCGCCAGCAGCTTGTCCGCTTGATCTTCAAGCGCGGGTTGGAGCCTGGCCCCTTGCCGGTAGACCATGCGCGAACCTTCTTTAATCCACTCGCCACCGACGAGTTGCCCTCGTTCATTGTAGACACGGCGTCCGGTCGCTTTCTTCTCCGCGCTGCGCCAGAGCTCGACGGTGCGCCGCGCGATCAATTCCCCGCCGGTGGAGATGCGGCGCTCTTCCAACCGAATCGTGCGATGCAGAACCGAATCGGTTCGCCCGACAGATAGCTCTTCGGCGGCGGCAGACTTTTGTAGCAACTCCGCCGCAGAGACTGGCGGCGCGGGCAAACGCACGAACAGCCACACCGCGATGAGCGCAAAGGCCAGGATCGCCGTGATCGCGCTTGGCCGCAGCCAGAAGCTCCAATCGCCAAGCCGCTGCCAGAATCGCTGTCTCTTTTGTTTGAATGGTTCGAATAAGACTTCCGTGGCGCATTCGTTTAGTGAGAGTCGGGGGGCGTCTGTGTCCTCGCCATCGGCCTGATCCGAAGTCAGGGACAAACTTACAGTTTGCCCTACATTTTTCAGCAGTGGGTCGCTGTAGACAACGTGCAGCGTCGGCCAGGCGCTGCTGAAGCTGAGCGTCAAATCGAGCGTGCGCCCGTCACTCAATTCAACGCGCGCCGGTTGTTTGACCGGGCCGTCGGGCGGCGGCTCGACGTTGAGGAAGAGCAACGGCGCCTCTTGCTCGCTGAGGACTTCGACAAAGCCGATCTTCTCCGCCAAGTTGATGTCCAAAGTCTGTTCGCTCAGCTCTGAGTTTACGGCCTGCGTGCCGAGGACGAAGCCGTTGACGAGGATGTGCAGCTCCTTTGGCCGATGCTCGAAGACTTCCTTCATTCGCCGGCGATACTGGCGCGCCGCGTCTTGGAGATTGCCACCGCCCATAGATCCTCCCCCGCGCCCGCCTTTCGGGCGCGTGTCTTTACCCAGCATGTCTGTCGGGTAGCGGTCAGCGAGCAGCGGCAGACCGAGCAGCGTATTGACTGCATCCAGACAAGAGGCGCAACTCACTATGTGGGCCAGCGGCGCGCATTCAATCGGCGCAGCGCCGGCCGTCCGGTAGAGCGCTTCGAGTTCTTCGCTCGACAAACAGTCGCCACGGCGCGATTGGAAGACGAGCGCCCGCAGCTCACGAACAAAATCATCCGTCGCCCGCGCAAAGCCCGTCGGGATGACTTCGGGAATCGCGCGCTCACCCGCGAAGCTCAATGCTTTGGGATGGTCAAGGCTGAGCCTGGCTTCGGCCCGCGCCACCCGCAGCCGCTCGTCCACCGCCCGGCGCGTGCTCAGCAAAATCCGCGCGATCTCGCTCGGATAGTAGCCATGAAAGAAGCGGAGGATGAGGATGCTGGCCGCCCGCGCCGTATCCTTGCGCGCGCAGGCGTAATGACAGACTCGGCGCAATTCATCCTGCACCCGAATCTGATCCTGCGCGCCCATCACCCGCAGGCCCATCTCGACCGAGTCGTAATCCAGGATCGAAAGCTGCTGAAGCCGGCGGCGGGTCGCCCGTCGCTCCTGAGAGAGGTGGAGGTTGCGCAGCAGGGTGTAGAGATACCCGTCGAGGTTTTGAATGCTCTGCGGGTCGGGATGCGTCAGGGTAAAGCGGATGAAGGCGTCATGCACCAGGTCTTCGGCCCGCCCGCGATCATGACCGGTCAGGTGGAGCGCTACGGAGAGCAGCCACTCGTAGCGCTCGATGAAGAAGTCCTCGTGACTGGATGAAATTGGGCGGCGACGTAGCATCATTAAAATCCTGCTTCCGGCCTGCTGCCGGAGTGTCTCTAACCTCTATCAATAAAGACGCCGCAGCAGGCTGGAATCACACGCGGAATTTTCTGACGGATCAAGAGTAGGCGCTGGTTGGGGCTTTGATGTGAAGGTAGGGCCCGCAGGAGAGACGCTTTCATAGCGCTGCCCTATCCTTCTCGGTGTCGCCGGTCATGAATTATGCTCCGCAGAGCATAATTCATGACCGGCGACAAAGACCCGAGGTCCGAAATGGCACAAGAGTGATCGCCAGAAAGACATCGTGCCGGTGGGCTTGCGCAACGTCTCGGCTGAGTCGAAGTGGTCCAATATCGCAAGGAGATCATCGAACTGCTCTTTCAACAGATCATTCAAGCATTGGGATTGAAGGAGCGCCAGGTCAAAGGAAAAGGTCGCAATGTGGCTGATAGCAATCAGCTTTAAACAGCACGCACACTGAAAAGCCCTTTGCAGAAAAGATCGCTTCGCTCGGCTTGTTCCATCGCGCCAAGCGCGTGGTCGGGCGCGCCAGGCATCTCAAAGGTCACTGCTATGTTTGCGCCGCGCATCTCTATCAACATCTCGACGCGCGAGGGCAAATGAGTTAGGCGAGCGCGCTGTGTGGCGCGTTGCTCTATGTCAAAGGCCGGAGCATTCCGGCCCTGGTCGGCGCCCTGGCGGCGCAATTGCGGTTGCCGGAGGGCATTCGCCACGTTTGGATTGTTGATCGAGGGATCATTTCGCGCCCGCTCCTGCGCGCGTTCCATACCCTCTCTCAATTCGCGCTCGGGCGCGTGAGAGCCAATCAGGTTGTTTACTTCGCGCCACGCCGCCAGCCGAAGAAGGGGCGCAAGAAAACTTACGGGCAGAAATGTCGCGTCGACCAGTTGCTCAGGAGATTCCCCGACCGGTTGCGCAAACAGCGCGGCGAATTATATGTCCAGGGCAAAGAGCGAAAGGTCGAAATCTACGACGCCGAAGTCCTCTTGCGCGGCGTGCATCAAGGGCGCGCCTTGAGAGCGCGCGTGATAGTCGTCATCGTGCCGGATTTGAGATAGTTTTTTAGCGAGAAGACCTGGAGGGCTGACTTTCGATCTTGGCTCGCATCGCCCTCCAGCGTGTGAACTGGTCGCGTTTTGACGGATCAGTGTCTTCCCTGCCTTGCAGCCAGAAGTTAAACCAGTCTATATTGCGCTGGTACACTTCGTATCTGTGCTTGGGCTGATTCTTGATATGCCACTCATCCGCGTAGATTATCATCTCCACTGGCTTACCATGTTCTCTTAGTGCGGTGTAGAACTGGAGACCATATAGGTATTCGCTATCTGCGACTTGGATCAATAACGGAGCTTTAACCCGCGCAGCATTTAGCGCCGGCGAGAGTTCTTGCCATCTCGCCGCCGTTTCTCCTTCTGGCAATCCAAGCCCCCATTGTTTGAAACTCCGATGCCAGAAGCTGTTCGCAAAATAAAAAAAGATAGGATCGCGTGCACTGTCGCTGCTAGCCGCCGCCGCCTGAAAAAGGTCAGAGTGACTGATCGTGAAATTGGTGATTTCAGCACCGTAGCTTAACCCTGTTAAGCCTTTACGAGTCGGATCGATGACGCCCATCTTGTCTAACATATTTACTGCTGTTTCCAGACTCGCCATCGGCGAGTACCAATTGAGCATAACTGTATCGAAATCACCTTGTTTAGGAACGGGACGGCTTGGACGGTAAAAATCCAGAACCGCGAATCCGTTGGCGGCGAACACCTGAATCGGGTACTCATCGCCGACCGCGCCGCGGAGAAAGCCAGGCGTTCCATATGTAGTGACAATCAGCGGGTAGCGTTTCCCCGGCTCGTAGTTGTGTGGTTTAACCAGGTAACCGGATGATTTATCGCCATACTTGTTGTACCATTCCAGCTTCGTTACTGGACTCAAAGCGATGTTCTGAAACTCCGGGTTGACGTTTGCCAAGGTGTGTAGCACTCCGTCCTTGAGGTCGAACAAGGCCACTTCGGGTGGCGTTGTAGCGTTCTCGCGAAGGCAGGCAACGCGCGATACATCCTTATCGAATGAGATTTGAGTAAGTAAATCTTTGCTCTTGATCACTTCACGCATCGTCCCGCCACGAGCAGGTATAGCATATATTCCAGTCCCACCTGCCTCTTTATCGCGAGTGAAGTAAATCGTACGGCTGTCCTTACTCCACCACAATCTGTTGGTATAGAACTCTGATGGTGGCACCAGTTCTATAGGTTCACCTCCGTCGGACTCTTTAATGGAAACAGACCAAGCGCCAGGGCGAGGCTTCTCCGGGTCAAGGAGGTAGGAGACGTAGGCAATTAGCTTCCTATCCGGCGATGTTTCAATGATATGAACATAAACTTTGTCAGTCGGCTGGTACACCGGTCTAGGCAAATGAGCTTTGTTATAGTCCGCTTCTTCCTCGGCAGTAGCTTTTCTTTCCGTGCGGGTTGCTAGATCGTATATCCATACCTGCTTTCTCCTGGGTTTCGTTGCAATCGCGGCGCGGGCGATGTATCTGCCTTCCCAAGGCGTGATAGAGCTCTCAAACCCTTCGCCAGCATAGCTGTCGTATAGGATTCCTTGCTCTGCGACTCTCTTAATCTCTTCAGGACTGATCGGATCAACTGAAGTAAAAACAATTTGCCTGCCATCCGGTCGCCATTCGTAGCTTTGCACGTCACTGGCGCTGCGTGTTAGTTGCTCTGGTTCACCACCTGCACGATGCCATCGCCATATCTGCTTCCTGTCCTTCTCCCCCATCAGATGAGTAATGTATTGGCTATCTGGCGACCACTGTGGACCGATTTTTATATATTGTCCGAGTCGATCCCACTGTGGAGGGCCTGCGCTTCCGAGATTAACAGGCACGCTGCCTGGCTCGGTTTCTACCACAAATAAGGCGGTACGGTAACTGTTGGTTTCATGTACCGCTTGACTTACCACGTACGCGACGCGCTTGCCGTCGGGTGAGATCTGTAGTCCGATCACGTCCCGCATTGTCAGCAGGTCCATGCTGGTGATCGGTCGTGGTGTGGTCTTGATTACCTGTTTGATTTCCAGAGCAGACGGATCAAACCCTGGTGAAGCCGCGTCACGCTGAGCGCGCAATGGAACCAATAATGAGCTTAATAGAAAACAAGCCATTGATAATCGGTAGAACTTGTTTCTCATAGTAATTTGGCGAATGACAAAGTTGCGTAAAAGACCTTTAAGTTGTTAGTACGATTCGCAGCACTACAGGCACCCTGCGAAAGATTAAATAGTGGTCCTGCTATTTTAAGTTTCAGTAGCTTAACCTAACGGCAAGTTGAATCGAGCGCGGGCCACCGAGTTGATAGAGAGGGTTGAATCCTCCAGCGGCGCCTCCGCTCCCTAAACTCTTCCCTAACATCACAGTTGATTGGCCGAAAAAAGGGTGCGGCAGAAAATTGCCCTGAAACCCACCTGGGTCACCAAAATTAGGGTGGTTGAATAAGTTGAACGCTTCGGCTCTAAGTTGAAGCTTTATCCGCTCAGTTAGATTGAACTGGCGCCGTAGCGCCAAGTCCACTTGATACACTGGAAACCCTCGCAGGACGTTTCTTCCCAATGTCCCTTGACGGCCCAGAGGTGGTACTGCGAATGCTGCCGGGTTAAAGCGCCTCCCCCCTGCGACGTTCGGATCATCGACGTAAAGGGAAGCCCCAGAAACAAGGTCAGGACGAGCCAAGGTCAGAACTCCGCCTGTTCTGTCAATTCTGGCAACTACGTTTACAGGCGTTGCAGAGCGTGCCGTCAGAATGGTGTCCACCGACCAGTTGCGAATGATCGCGTTCCCGAAGGCGCCGGCACCCGGGGTTGGGATGTCGTATGTGACGGCAGTGTTGAAAGCGTGGCGCACGTCGAAGTCCGACGAACCTCGGTCGAGGTTCGCATTGAGCGGAGTGCTGCCGCTAGCTGAATCGTTCGATGCAATGTCGATCGAGTGCGCCCAGGTGTAAGACGCCAGTGCTTGAAAGCCCCTCGATAAGCGACGCCGGAACTGGAGTTGCAGCGCGTGATAATCAGAAGTGGCCGAGTTATCTGTGATAGATATAATAAGTGAAGGAAGGGGAAGTTTAGATGTCTGACGTAACAGACGACGACCGATGGCACCGACATAAGTAACCGAAAATGTCTGATCGGATCCGAGTGACTGCTCAATGGCAGCATTCCATTGATAAGTGCGAGGTAGTTTCAAATTACGATCAAAATAGGAAATATTCCCAGATGCGGGAATATCAAGGCTGAAAGGCGGGGGCGCCGCCTGAGCCGCGGTCAGCGGGAATTGTACGTTACTAAATCTCGCAACTCTACCGTATGGAAAATTAGAGGCTGCGCTACCTAGTGAGCCTGACCCGAGATCATAAAACATACCGAAACCGCCCCGCAGTACAGTCTCCTGGCCCTGTTTTTGAGACAACTGGTAAGCCGCTCCTACCCGTGGTGCGAAGTTGTTGTAGGTGGTTTCAAAGAGCGGTGTGCCTGCCGGTGCGAGGCGTAGCGCAGCTAGATCACTTATGCTTTCTAAGGTGAAGAGGTCCTTACCGTCCCTCCCTTTGGGAGCTGGGTTAACATCCCAGCGTAAACCGTAAGTGATTGTCAGTCGTCGGCTGATCTTCCATGTGTCCTGCCCATAGGCTGAAAAATTGATGAAGCTGAGGGGCACCGTGTCAAAAGCAGTGACCCGGACAAGCTGAGCGTTTCCGGTAGTTGCCCCGGTCGGACCGGTCAACCCTGTAAAGCTGATAAATTGATCATACACCCGTGGACTGTAGACGGGTAGCAACAGGCGGTAGTCAACCCCGAACTTCAGTTGGTGTGCGCCAGTTATAACAGACACGTTGTCAACGAGATTGATCTGGCGCTGAAGATTGTCCACATTTCTCCCTACGATCAGGTTTTTTCCGCCAGTGAGTTGAAAAAAAATCTGGCTATTCTCAGGTATCGCAAAGGGCGGGAAGAGATGCGAGTCAGCCGGTGGAACAGCTCCACCGAGATCGTCTATGAGAAAAAAGCCCCCCCCCTCGCTTTGGGTGTAATTGGCTCGGACCTCGTTATTCACTTTCGGTGTAAAGCTCTGCGTCGATCCGATGGTCAGCGTCTGTGCTTTGAATCTGCTCACACTCAGAGTGTTCACACTCGCGTTAGTGTCGCTGCTTCCGCGCTGCGTCGTTTCAGATGGCGCATGGTTATACCTGCCAAAAAGCGTTAGCCTGTTATTGAATGTGTGATCTATTCGGATACTGGTTGCGTTCAAATTCAACGGGTCTGAGTAGGAGGCGCTGAACTCCGCAAACCCGTCTGCAAAAGTAGGGCCATTCGGAACCGGGTACGCGTTCAGGAATGGCTGCATCTGCGGAACTGCGGCCTGGCGAGAGGCCACCGAAGGAACGAGCGTCACCTGGGTCTGCGGTAAACGTAATCGCAGCCCCTCGTAAGAAAAGAAGAAGAATGTGCGATCCTTGCCACTGTAGAAGGACGGACCGTCCTCGCCAAAGCTTGGCAGGTAAAGCGGCCCGCCTAACACGCCGCCAAAATCATTTTGCCGCAGCGCCGGCTTCGGTTGTCTACGGCTATTGGCGAACCAGTCATTGGCCTCAAGCGCATTGTTGCGAAAGTACTCAAAGAGCGTCCCGTGAAACTCGTTCGTCCCACTTCGGGTGACAATTGAAACCTGTGCTCCGGGCGTGCGGCCGAACTCGGGGGCAAAGGTCGATGTTTGGATCTTAAATTCCTGCATCGCATCGACAGAGACAAGGCTGTTAGTGCCACCGGAAGCGCCGAACGCAGGCAGTGCGCCCCCGGCTGATTGAACGAGACTGAAACCAGCGGAAACACCGGCATTAGCGCTGACGCCATCAACTATAAAATAGTTGGCGTTGGCGCGCTGGCCATTAACGCTAAATTGTCCTTGTTCAACGAAATTCGCCTTGGTAAGGACGACCCCCGGCGTGAGCGCGATCAACGATTGAAAGCTCCTCCCATTGAGCGGTAAGTTCTCAACAAACTGACGATCAATAACTGTGCCCACCGCCGCCGATTCCTGAATGCCGTTTTCAGCCTGGACGGTGACGGTCTCGCCGACATTCCCAACTTTTAATTGAATCTGCAGCGCCCGCTGATCCCCCACGTTCAGAGCTAAATCACTGATCTGCACCGGCGCGAATCCCTGTTTCT
>Ga0137369_10005599_pt1 | contig 12756 bp, 12 predicted proteins | sample SagtaG_12_FD_104918 | JGI IMG/M metagenome (GOLD analysis project Ga0137369, IMG submission 104918) | Vadose zone soil microbial communities from Sagehorn Ranch, Mendocino, California, USA - Sage1_L_113_16 metaG | ecosystem: Environmental > Terrestrial > Soil > Vadose zone | place: USA... | reverse complement strand
CGTCACCTGCTCCTTGCCGGCCGACGGGCCCCCGCCGCCGCCCCCGCCACCCCCGCCGCCGCCTCCTCCACCCGGTTCCGCCGCGGTCAGGGTGAACGAGCTGGTGACGGGAACGAGCAGCTCGGCCAGCGACGAGCTCGTCGAGCTCTTCAACGCCGGCACGGCGGCCACCGACGTCGGCGGCTGGAAGCTCGTCTACCGCTCGGCAGCCGGGACCTCCGACGTCGTCCTCGCGACGATCCCGGAGGGCACGAGCATTCCTGCCGGCGGCTTCTACCTCTTCGGTGGCAGCGCCTATTCCGGCGCCGTGCCGGCCGACCAGCCGTTCTCGGTCAGCCTGGCTGCGACCGGCGGCGGCGTGGGTCTACGCGATCCCGCGGCCGCACTCGTAGACTCGGTCGGCTGGGGAACCGCGACGAATGCGCTCGTCGAGGGAACCGCGGGAGCCGCACCGCCGGCGGGATCGAGCCTGAGACGCCTCCCCGACGGAAAGGACACGAACGCGAACGCGGCCGACTTCGGCGTCAGCGAGACGCCGACGCCGCGCGCACCCAACAAATAGTCACCGGGGTAGGGAGAACGCCGCCCGTTCGGCGGTCTCCCTCGTGCCCTTCAGGCATGCATTACCTGAAGGGGCACTACTCGAACTCGAACGCCTCCACCTCTTCGAGGTGGACGAATCGGTAGTGCGTTCGTACGAGCGGGCCGACGAACGTCACCATCGAGCCGAGAGAGGGGCTATCTGCGCCGTCTTCGAGCTTGACGATCAGGAGCTGCCAGCGGGCGACGATCGCGAGATGAAGCTCGTCATTCGGTCTCCGTTCAACGCGTAGGACCCGGCCGCGCACGCGCGCGCAGCGGTGGAGCAGCGTGCGGTCTGGCCGGGGCGAGCGCTCGAAGCACGGATGCGCCCAGCCGGGCGCGGCGGCCTGCGGCCCGTCGTAGGTTCGTTTGCTCCCCGGCGCGCTTAATCCGGCTGCCGCCACCGTGACGGCAGCTACGACTACTCCCGCGATCTTCAGCCCTCTGCGCATCGCGCGGACTGTACGAAAGTCTCGTGACCGCCCCATTGGACGAAGGCACAGTTTTTTGGTGGCTCGTCCAGCGACATTGGCGGTTTCTGGCCCGCGATCACGCTGCGCCATGAACCACCCTCGACCACGACCCAGGCAACCAGGCTGGGCCGCGGCCGAGTGCGGCCCCAGGCTTGGTGCTAGCGACCCAGAATTCCGCCAACGCCACTGGACGAACCACTAACAGTTCGAGAGGAGCGATCGCCGGTGACGAGTTAGATGACAGTCGCTTCGCTCGAGTCGAGGCTGGGCGATCGCTCAGGACGAGCCGCGCTCGGGGCCCTTTGGGAGAACGCCCGCGCGGCCCTCGTCCCGTTCGCGTTCCTGGTGCCGCTGGCGGCCTCCGACGGCGGCTATCGGCCGAATGCGTGGGGCTGGACGGCGCTCGCCGCCTGCTGGCTCGCCGTGCTCGGGCTGCTCCTCGCAACGGAGACGAGAGTCGGAAGCTACGAACTGATCGCGTTCGCCGCCCTGGCTGCGCTGACGGGCTGGATCCTGTTCTCGGCGCTCTGGACGTCGTCGACGACGAAGACGATCCTCGAGGGCGAGCGCGCAGGCGCCTACGTCGCGGTGCTCGCGCTCTTGCTCGTCGTGGTCCGCAATTCGTCGGTCGCAGCGCTCGTGTGCGGGACGTGGGCTGCGATCGCGGCCGTCACGCTCTACGCGCTCGCGACGCGGGTGTTCCCGGAGCGCCTCGGCTCCTTCGACCCGCTCGCGGGCTACCGGCTGGCCGAGCCCCTCGGCTACTGGAATGCGCTGGGCATCTTCTCGGTGCTGGGTGCGCTGCTGGCGCTCGGGCTCGCCGCCCGCAGCGGTGCGCTCGTCGTCCGCGGGCTCGCGGGCGCGTCGCTCGTCGTGCTGCTCACGACCCAGTACTTCACCTTCGGACGCGGCCCCTGGATCGCGCTCGGCGTGGGTCTCGTCGCTGCGATCGCCCTCGATCGCAGTCGCGTGCAGCTGATCGCGTCGCTGCTTGTGCTGGCGCCTTGGCCGGCACTCGCGGTTTGGCTCGCCTCGCGGTCGGATGCGCTCGTGCGCACGGATGCGCCGCTCGCCGCGGCCACGCGAGACGGGCACCGGCTCGCGGCGGCGCTCGTCGTGCTTGCGGCAGTCGGGGCCGCAGCGTCGATCGGGCTGCGGCTGCTCGAATCGCGCCTGGAGGTCGCCGCCTGGCTGCGGCGCGCGTTCGTGGCCGGGATCGTCGTAGTCGTCCTCGGCGCCCTCATTGCCGTCTTCGCCCGCTACGGCTCGCCGGTGACCATCGTCCGCGACGCGTACTCGGCGTTCCGCGTTCCCGCACCGCCGGCGGGCGCCGACCTGAACGCTCGCCTCTTCGACCTCTCCGGCAACGGCCGCGACGCCGAGTGGCGCGTCGCGTGGAGAGACGCGCGGCTGCATCCGTGGCTCGGCTCGGGTGCCGGGACGTACGAGGAGCAGTGGCTGAAGCTGCGAGACGTCGGCGGTCACGCCCGTGACGCCCACAACCTCTATCTCGAGGTGCTGGGAGAGCTGGGCCCCCTCGGGCTCGTCCTCCTCGTCGTGGCCCTCGGCGCTCCGCTGGTCGCCGGCGTCGCCGCCCGGGACGGCCCGCTGGTTCCGGTTGTGCTCGGCGCCTACGTCGCGTTCCTCGCCCACGCCCTAGTCGACTGGGACTGGGAGCTGCCGGCCATTACGATCGCCGGCCTCTGCTGCGCCGCCTCGCTGCTCGCGAGCGCGCGGAAGGAGGGGCGAGCCCCCTCGACTCCCGCGCGCACGGCCGCCGTCGGCGCCGTGCTCGTCGTCTCGGCCTTCGCGTTCGTCGCGGCGGTCGGCAACAGCGCGGCGGCGGCGAGCGAGGACGCGGTGCTCGCGCGCGACTGGACCAAGGCGGAAGCACAGGCGCGGAAGGCCAAGAGCTGGATGCCGTGGTCGTCGGAGCCGTGGCGCCATCTCGGCGAGGCTCAGCTCGGACGCGGTCAGCCACGAGTGGCGGCAGCGAGCTTCCGACGCGCCCTCGCGAAGGATCCGCAGGACTGGAGCTTGTGGTTCGATCTCGCGCTCGTCACCCGAGGGCCCGAGCAGGCGCAAGCCTTCGCTCACGCGCGGCGTCTCAACCCGCTCGGCTCAGAGGTAGAGACGCTCCGCGAGGAGCTTCAGCGATGATCGGGCGCTCGCGCGATCCCCTTCGCGACCCCGAGCCGATGATCCGGCGGGTCTACGCCTACGTCGCGTATCGGATCGGCGACGGCCCCGACGCCGAGGATGTGACAAGCGAGGCGTTCGAGCGCGCGTTGCGTTACCGCGGCAGCTTCGATGCGGCGCGCGGCGAGCCCACCGCGTGGTTGATCGGCATCGCGCGCAGATGCGTCGAAGACAGCCGGAAGGTGCCACCGGTTCCGATCGCGGATCCGCCGGATCGCGCGGCCGCCGGCGAGCTCGCGGAAGACGCGATCCGGCGCCTGGACCTCGCTGCGGCAATCGCCGGACTCGGCGAGCGCGACCGCGAGCTGATCGCGCTCCGCTACGGCGCCGACCTGACCGCCAGGCAGATCGCGGAGCTCCTCGGCCTCGAGACGAACGCGGTCGAAGTGGCTCTCCATCGCGCTGTCGGCCGGCTGCGGTCGACGCTGCTCGAGGAGCGAGGAGGTTCCGCGGTCGCCGAGCTGTAAGGGTTTCGGCGTTCTCGGCAGTACTTGTTGTGTGAAGCGAATCCGTGCCCGCGGTCTGGACGTGGAGCGAGAGCTCCGGTCGTTGCGGCCCCAGCCGGGGGAGGAGCTCGTTCGCGCGCTCACTGCCCGCATGCATGAGAGCGCGCGCTCCCGGACGCGCATAAACGCGTTCCGGGTTGCGCTCGGGAGCGGCGTCACGGCGCTCTTCGTCGCCGCCCTCGTCCCGGCCGGCGGCCTTGGCTACGCGTCTGGCGCTGCTTCCCGAGCGGCGAGTGCTGTCAAGCACACGGTGACCGTGTCGATCCACACGCATCACAGCGATGCGCGCAAGACCGATGCGCGCCACGACCCGCAGCACCGGCCGGCCCACGACGACGACGCGACCGCGCACCACCCGACGTCCGGCCAGCACGAGTACGGCGTCCCGATCTGCCACCACACAGACCGCGGCTTCGTGCTGATTCACGTCAGCCGCGAGGCGCTCCCCGCGCACCTGAACCACCACGGGGACATCATCCCGGCCCCCGAGCACGGCTGCCGGTAAGCCCGCTAGCCGGTCAAGCTGAGCGCACGTCCGTCGGCGCGGCTGCGCGCGTCGAGCCTGAGGTCTAGCTTCTCGGCGAGCACCAGCGCCTCGGCGTACTCGTCGCGCCGCAGGTGCCGGTCGAGCTCGGCGAGCTCCCCGTTCACGCCGACGCGACCGGACGGGTAGTACTGCGCCATCAAGTTGACGAAGCAACCCGTGCCCAGCTCGTCGGCGACCCAGCGGAGGATCGCCTCCGTCTCGTCGAGCATGCCCGGCATGACGAGGTGCCGCAGGATCACTCCCCGCCGTGCCAGCCCGCGACTGTCGAGGACGAGGTCGCCGACTTGCCGGTGCATCTCGCGGATCGTCTCGCGGGCGACGTCCGGGTAGTCCGGTCGCTTGAGGTAGCGCCGGGCCCGCTCGCTCGTCCAGACCTTGAAGTCCGGCATGTAGACGTCGACGACGCCCTCCATCAGACGGAGGCTGTCGAGGCTGTCGTAGGAGCTCGTGTTGTAGACGATCGGAAGCCGCAGGCCGGCCGAGAGGGCGTGCGACAACGCCTCGAGGATCTGCGGCACGACGTGCTCCGGCGTCACCCAGTTGATGTTGTGACAGCCGATCAGCTGGAGCTCGAGCATCATCTCCGCGAGCCGCCAGGGGCTCGCGCGCTCGCCGCGCACCTCCCACGAGATGTCGTGGTTCTGGCAAAACACGCAGCGGAGGTTGCAGCCGCTGAAGAAGATCGTCCCCGACCCGCGGCGGCCACGTAGGCAGTCCTCCTCGCCGAAGTGCGGGAAGTAGGAGGCGACGACGGCATGGCGGCCGATCGCGCAGAGGCCCTTGACGTCCTCGCGCCGGTCGACCTTGCAGCCGCGCGGGCAGACGACGCAGCGCGGCCCGAGCAACTCGAAGGCCTCGGCGGCTCGACGCTCGAGCTCCCCGCGCGGAAGATCGAGGTATGAAGGGCGCCATTCCCTCATCACAGCGCCCCCTGAGAGTAGCGCTCGCTCACCTGGACATAACCCTTCGGGCCATGTCCGCTTACCTGGTACCCGGACAGGTCCGTTCAGGACATGACCCTTTGGGCCATGTCCCGGTACCTGGTACCCGGACAGGTCCGTTTTGGACGAGCGCGGCCGGCTCCCCGTTGCCGGCCGCGCTCCCGGATCCGTCTTAGGCGACGGCTGCGACCTGCTCCGGAATCACGAGCTCGTGCTGCAGCAGGTGGACGAGTCGCTCGTGCACGCGCCGGTATTCCGGATGAGCCGGCAGGTCGCTCTTCACCCGCGGCCGCGGAATGTCGACGTCGATGACCTCCGCCACGGAGGGCAACGGCGGATTGGCCATGACGACGATGCGGTCCGCGAGGAAGATGGCTTCGTCGATCCCGTGCGTGACCATCAGCACGGTCTCGGTGTCGGACTCGCTCGACCAGAGCTCGACGAGCTGACCCTGGAGGTGGGCGCGCGTGAGCGCGTCGAGAGCGCCGAACGGCTCGTCGAGCAGCAGCACCTTCGGGCCGACCGCGAACGCGCGGGCGACGGCGGTCCGCTGCTTCATGCCGCCCGAGATCTCCGCCGGCTTCTTGTGCCGGTGGGCCCAGAGGCCGGTGCTTCGCAGGTAGCGCTCGGTCACCTCGTCGGTCTCGGCGCGCGTGCGGTCGGGACGCGACGAGAGAGCCGCCTCACGCACGTTGTCGTAGACGCTCATCCACGGCAGCAGCGAGTAGTGCTGGAACACGATCGCCCGATCCGGGCCCGGTCCCGCCACCGCCTCGCCGTCGAGCGTGACGCTGCCGGCGTCCTGCTGGACGAGGCCGCCGACCACGTTGAGCAGCGTCGACTTGCCGCAGCCGGAGTGCCCGATGATCGAGATGAACTCGCCGTGGGCGACGTCGAGGTCGACGCCGCGGAGCACCTCCTGAGCGCCGGACTTCGTGCGGAACGTCTTGCGGACGCCCTTGATCTCGAGCGACATCAGGTTCCCTCCTGCACGTAGGAGACGCGCTGCTGGAGCTTGTGGAAGAAGAGATCCAGGACGATGCCGACACCGCCGATCAGGAAGATCGCGGCCACCACCTTGTCGAGCGCGCCGCCGTTGTAGGAGTCCCAGACGAAGAAGCCAATGCCGCTCGTCCCGGACATCATCTCGACGGCCACGATCACCAGCCAGGCGATCCCCATCGAGATCCGCATCCCGGTCACGATCGAGGGCAGGCTGTAGGGCGCCAGCACATGCCGGACGTACTTGAAGCGGCTGAACCGGAAAACGCGGGCGACGTTCTTGTGGTCCTCGGGCACCGAGGCGACGCCGAAGGCCGTGTTGATCACGGTCGGCCAGAGCGCCGTCACGAGGATCACGAAGATCGATGCCGTCGGGGCCGACTTGAAGACGACGAGCCCGATCGGGAACCACGCGAGCGGCGAGACCGGGCGGAGGAGCTGAACGACCGGATTCAATGCACTCCAGAGGAGCTTGCTCGCGCCCATCACGAACCCGAGCGGGACCGCGATCAGGCACGCGAGCCCGAAGCCGATGAACACCCGCTGCAGCGATGTCCAGAGCTGCAGGCCGATGCCCTTGTCGTTCGGGCCGTTGTCGTGGAACGGACTCGAGAGAAGGGTCTTGAGAGCGTCGAACCCCTGCGCCGGAGTGGGGAGGTCCGGCGAGAACAGCGTCACGAGCGCCCAGAAGGCGATCAGCGCCCCAAAGCCGAGCAGCGCGAACCCACCTGTCCGTAACACCCCGACCGCCCATTCGCCGAGTGCCCTGGCGCGCCCGGCACTCCCCGTGCCGGCCGCGCCCACATCAGGCACCAGGACGTAGGACGCGCCGGTCGCCGAGTCCACCGCGTAGCTCGTCGGCTCGCCGCTCACTTCCGCTTCGCCTCCTTCGACGGCTTCTTCGGGTCGAACGTGACGCCGTCGAGCTTGACCTGGAACGGTGCCAGGTCGTCGCTCGGGACGGCCATCTTCTCGGCCTCCGCGACTTCCCTGTAGAGGTCGGTGAGGATCAGGTCCTTCGCGATCGCGTTGTAGTTCGGCTCGGACTTGAGGAGGCCGAAGCGGACGTACTGGGCCATGAACCAGATCGCGTGCGACTTGCGCGGGAAGTTGACGGCGCCGCCGCGGCAGAAACGCATCTGGTCGCCGAGGAACTTCTTCGTGCCGAGGCCGGCGCCGAGGTCGTACTTCCCGTTCAGCCGGTCCTCGATCACCTGAGACGGCGCGTTGATGTACTCGCCGCGCCCGACGATATCGGCGGTCTTGGCGCGGTTCCACGGGTAGTCGAGCCACTTCGAGGCCTCGAGCACCGCGCCCATGACCTTCTTCAGGTCGGCGCGCCGGCTCGCGGCGAAGTCGGCGTTGACCAGGAGCGCCTTCTCGGGGTGGTGCTTCCAGATGTCCTGCGTCGCGATCGCCGTAAAGCCGATCCCCTTCTGCGCCGCGACGCCGCCCCACGGCTCGCCGACGCAGAAGCCGTCCATGTTGCCGACCTGCATGTTCGCGACCATCTGCGGCGGCGGGATCGGGATGATCTTCGGCGTCGCCATGTCGACGCCCATGGCCTTGAGCCAGTAGCGGAGCCACGTGTCGTGCGTGCCGCCGGGGAAGGTCATGGCGAACGTCTGGCCTTCGCCGCCCTTGATCGCCGCCTTGGCGGTCTTGAGGTTGCCGTAGCCGGCGCTGGCGAAGTCTTTCTTGAGCGTGATCGCCTGGCCGTTCTGGTTCAGCATCATCGCGATCTTGATCTTGCTCGAGCCGCTGCCGCCGATGCCGAGCGCGACGGACAGTGGAAGCGAGAAGAGGCCGTGCGCCATGTCGATGTCGCCGTTCAAGAGCGCGTCGCGCGTGGCCGGCCACGACGCCTGCTTGATCAGCTGGACGTCGAGGCCGCGCTTCTTGTAGTGGCCGAGCTCGTGGGCCATCACGACGGACGAGCAGTCAGTCAGGGCGATGAAGCCGATCTTGATCGTCGAGCCGGCACCGGCCGCAGGCCGCGCTGCAAGCAGGGACGGGACCGCGGCGGCGGCCGCGAAGGCGGAGCCTCGTTTGAGGACCTCGCGGCGGGTCAGTCCCGCCCCGGGACGCGGGGCGTCGGGCATCTGCATTTGGCCTCCTTCTGTCGGCGGATCGTGCGGGCCACCGTAGAAGAGGCCCGTGACCGAGCCGTGACACCCGCGTATCGAGGCCGTGACACGCTTGTTTCCGGCGTGTTGCGAAGCGGGCCAACAGGCGCGAGGATCGAACAGCCGTGCTAGAGCAACTCGTGATGACGAGCGCTGGTCGCGAGCTCAGAGTCGTCGAGGCAGGCGATCCGGGCGGCGCGCCCGTCGTCGTCCAGCACGGAACGCCCGGCTCGTCATCGCTCTTTCGAGCGTGGGTAGAGGACGCGGAGTACCGAGGAATCCGCCTGATCGGCTACGACCGGCCAGGCTACGGAGGCTCGACCCGCGATCCCGGCCGCAGCGTCGCAGACGCCGCAGCCGACGTCGCCTCGATCGCGGACGCATTGGAGATCGCGCGGCTCGGCGTCTGGGGTGGCTCCGGGGGTGGCCCGCATGCGCTGGCCTGTGCCGCGCTCCTTCCTGCCAGGGTCGGCGCGGTAGCGACGCTTGCGGCCGTGGCGCCCTACCCGGCGGAGGGACTCGACTGGCTCGCCGGGATGGGCGATGACAACGTCACCGAGTTCGGGAGAGCGCTCGAGGGTCCCCGAGCGCTCGAACCCCACCTCGAGCAACTGGCCGAGGGCCTCCGCTCCGCCGACCCGCAGGCGATCGCCGACGAGCTACGGTCGCTGCTCACCCCGGTCGACGCCGCCGTCGTCACCGGTGAGGTCGCGCGCTACATCCACAGCGCGATGCACGAGGGCCTCGCACGCGGCGTTCACGGCTGGCTCGACGACGACATCGCGTTTACGAAACCGTGGGGCTTCGAGCTCGAGCAGATCTCCGTGCCGGCGCTCGTCTGGCAGGGCCTGCACGACAGGTTCGTCCCGCCTGGCCACGGCGAGTGGCTTGCGTCGCACGTCCCAGGCGCCGAGGCGCGTCTCTCGCCCGACGACGGGCATCTCACGCTCGGCGCTCGCCGCGTTCCCGAGGTGCACGCCTGGCTGGTCGAGCACTTGTCCTGACCGTTCGAGCGACCTCGCGAAACTGGGCGACGAGCGGCGAGCGGTCGTCGCGCCGCCGCGCAAGCGCGATCTCGAGGCTCGCGTTCGGTCCCCGCAAGGGTCGGTAGGCGACGCGCGGGCGTCGAAACGTCTCGACCGACTCCGGCACGAGCGAGACCCCGATACCGGCCGAGACGAGACTCACGATCGTCTGCATCTCGCCGGCCTCCTGCACGACCTGCGGGCTGAAGCCGGCCTCGCGGCAGACCCCGATCACGTCCTCGTAGAGACCGGTGATCCGGCGCGGCGGCAGGACGAACGGCTCCTGTGCGAGCGCCGCGACGGGTACGGTCGCCCGCTCCGCCAGTGGATGCGCCTCCGGCAGCGCTGCGATCAGGCGCTCCTCGACGAGCGGTGTCAGCTCGATCGAGTCGTCGGCGACGGGCGGGCGAACGAGTCCGACGTCGATCCTCCCGACGTTGAGCGCGCCCACCTGGTCGCCGGTCGTCTGCTCCTCGAGGCGGAGCTCCACGTCCGGGAAGCGATTCCGGAACTCGTGCAGGATCGCCGGCAGCACCTCGTAGCTAGCCGAGCCGACGAAGCCGATCGACAGCCGCCCCACCTCTCCCGCACCTGCCCGGCCGAGGAGTTTCTCGGCGTGGGCGGCCTGCGCGAGGAGCGGCCGGCTCTGCTCGAGCAGCAGCCGGCCTGCGTCGGTGAGGTCGACCCGGCGGCGATTACGACGGAAGAGCTCGACCCCGAGCTCTTGCTCGAGCCGGCGGATCTGCTGCGAGAGCGGCGGCTGCGCGATGTGCAGACGCTCGGCCGCCCGACCGAAGTGCAGCTCTTCGGCGACGGCGACGAAGTAGCGGAGGTGGCGGAGCTCCATACTTAGACGATAGCGATATAAGACAGAGTCGAGATATATATTGGACGTCCTAGCGTCTCGTCCCTAGGTTGGGATCCATGAGACGAGACGCTGACTCGGCGCACGGCTTCCTGGGAGGGATGCTGCCACTGCTGTTCGGAGCCTCGGCGATGCTCGCGACGATGTACTCGTCGCAGGCGATCCTGCCGGAGCTCGGGCGCGCGTTCGACGTCAGCCCGGCGGAGAGCGGCCTCACGATGAGCGTGCTGATCCTCGCGCTTGCGGTCGGCATGTGGCTATGGGCGCCGCTCTCCCGCCGGATCGGTCTTCGCCGATCGCTGCTGCTCGCGTGTGGGGTGCTCGTCGTCCCGACGCTGGCCGCGGCGCTCGTCCCGAGCTTCGAGGCACTGCTCGCCGTGCGCGCGATCCAGGGCCTCTGCATGCCCGGCCTCCTCACCGTCGGCGTTCGCTACATCGCGCAGGTGTTCGGGCCGCGGATCGGCGCGCGTGCCATGGGCTACTACACCGGGTCGATGATCCTGGGTGGCCTCGTCGGCCGGCTCGGGGTCGCGCTGGTGACCGCCGCGGCGGGATGGCGCGTGGCGATGGGGACTCTGGCCCTGCTGCCCCTCGCCGCGACGCTCGTCATGCTGCGATCGCTTCCGGAAGCGCCCGACCACGACGAGGGCACAGCCGAAGAGGCGCCGCGCCAGCGCTGGGAGCTGCTTCGCAACCGGTCGCTGATTGCCGCCACGGTCGGTGCGAGCTGCCTCGCGTTCGGCTTCATCGGCGCGTTCTCGTTCGTCGGGTACCGGCTGGAGGAGGCACCATTCTCGCTCTCGCCGGCGGCTGCGAGCCTCGTCTTCGCTCTCTGGATCTTCGGCTTCGTCGGCCCGTCCGCGGGCCGGATCGGCGGCCGGATCGGGTGGAATCGGGTCGCGCTCGGCAGCATCGTGCTCGCCGCGATCGGGCTCGCGCTCTCGCTGGCGGTGTCCTTTCCCCTGCTCTGCCTCGGGCTCGTCCTGCTCGCGATCGGACAGTTCTGCGGCATCACGTCGACCCAGCTCGGAGTCGCGCTCTCGCTCGAGCGCGATCGCGACCGCGCCACCGCGCTGTACTACAGCGTCTTCTACGTCGCGGGCGGCCTCGGCGGCTTCCTCCCCGGGCTTGCCTGGCAGGCGTGGGGGTGGCCCGGTGTCGCGGGGCTCGCGTTCAGCACCTTCGCGGCCGGAATCGCCGCGCTCTCGGTCGGGATGTCTTCCCGCGGCGAGCGTGAGGTGAGGACCGCTTCGGCTTGGCGCCCCGTCCCGGCGCCCTCGGCGGAGGCGGCGTGACGGTCGTAGCGGCATTCCCGAGGACGCGCTGCGCGGTCGTCGAGGTCGCCTACAGCATCGCGGGCGTCGTCACGAGTCCCATCCAGACGAGCTTCCTGTCCCGCGCGCTGAACGCGGGTCCGCTCGACCAGGCTCTGTACGGAAGTGCGCTGGGCCGACGTGGCTGGCGATGTCTCGTGGATGCGATCGACACGGCGCGGGACGCGCTCCACGAGGCGCTTGCCGGCCGCGGCTCCATGGAGCACCTGGGAGGATCGACGTGGAAAGCGGTCGTTCCCGGCGTCCGCGACGAGAAAGAGCTGGCGGAGCTCCTCGAGCGGGCGCGCGCGGCCTTGCAACGACGGGCTCCCGGCGAGTACGCAGTCGTCGTCGGGACGCTCGCCGACGGCGCCGAGGTCGCCGACGCTTCCTCGCGAGTGACCGGCCGGCTTCACGCCCTTCTGCACGAGTGCGCAAGCCGCGATCGAGTCAGCGTCGTCTCGCCTCGGCCACGCCTGCGCCGGTCCGCTTAGAGCCTCAGCCCACCGGGACGACGAACGTCGTCTGAAAGGATCAGGTGCGGCGATGGGTGATGCCCGCTACGACGTCATCGGCGCAGGGTACGCCGTGACCCGCTGGGAAGATCCGCGGATTGCTGCGCTCATTCACGCGGCGCTCGGCGAGGCGCGCACCGTCGTCAACGTCGGCGCCGGGGCGGGTTCCTACGAGCCGCCCGACCGGCACGTAGTCGCGGTCGAGCCGAGCGAGGTGATGATCGCTCAGCGCGACTCGAGCCTGCCGCCGGCGATCCGCTCCGGCGCCTATCCGTTGCCCTTCGAAGATCGAAGCGTGGACGCCGCAATGGCGATCTTGACGATCCATCACTGGGACGAGGACCAGGAGCGGGGGGTCAGAGAGATGCGTCGAGTCGCGCGAGGCCCCGTCGTGATCCTCACCTTCGATCCGGCGGTCAGCGCCCGGGTGTGGCTGATGGCGGACTATCTGCCCGAGGTCGCCGACCTCGACCGGCGCACGTGCCCCACTCCAGAAACGCTCGCGCGCTGGCTCGGCGGAGAGGTCGACGTCCGGGTAGTCCCGATCTCCCGCGACACGCCCGACTGGACACTCGGCTCCTTCTGGGCTCACCCCGAGCGGGTGCTCGACGCCCATGCACGCAGCTCGACCTCCGGGGGCATCCTCGCGAAGCCGGAGGTCG
>Ga0137369_10005590_pt1 | contig 12766 bp, 10 predicted proteins | sample SagtaG_12_FD_104918 | JGI IMG/M metagenome (GOLD analysis project Ga0137369, IMG submission 104918) | Vadose zone soil microbial communities from Sagehorn Ranch, Mendocino, California, USA - Sage1_L_113_16 metaG | ecosystem: Environmental > Terrestrial > Soil > Vadose zone | place: USA... | reverse complement strand
GCGCGGGCGCGCCGCACGTACTCGTCGGGATCGCGAGCGCGAAGCGCGGCAGCCTCTTCGAGCGAGAGGCCGGCGGGAACGTAACCGTTGAGCGGATCGTGCGCGGCGGTCTGATCGGTGACGAGATCGAAGTGCTCGCCGCGGCGCGCAAGCTCGGGAACGACCTCGGCGGCATTGCCGAGCAATCCGACCGAGAGCGCGCGGCCTTCGGACGCCGCTGCGCGAACGCGCGCGAGAGCATCGTCGATCGAGTCCGTTGCCTCGTCGAGGTACTGGGTCTCGATCCGCCGCTCGATGCGTGACGGATCCACTTCCACGCAGACGATCGCGGCGCCGGCCATCGTCCCGGCCAGCGGTTGCGCGCCGCCCATCCCACCGAGCCCGGCCGTCAGGATCGTGCGACCGGCCAGGTCGGGCGAGCCGAAATGTCTCTCACCGGCCGAAGAGAAGGTCTGGTACGTGCCCTGCAGGATCCCCTGGGTGCCGATGTAGATCCAGCTTCCGGCGGTCATCTGGCCGTACATCGTGAGACCGAGTGCCTCAAGACGGCGGAACTCGTCCCACGTCGCCCAATGCGGCACGAGCATTGCGTTCGCAATCAGCACGCGAGGCGCGCCGGGGTGTGTGCGGAACACCCCGACGGGCTTGCCGCTTTGAACCAGCAGGGTCTCGTCCTCCCCGAGCTCGAGCAGCGAGCGAACGAGCGCACGCAACGCCGCCGGATTCCGCGCAGCCTTCCCGGAGCCGCCGTAGACCACGAGCTCCTCCGGTCGCTCCGCCACCTCGGGATCTAGGTTGTTGAGCAGCATCCGCAGCGGCGCCTCGGTCGCCCACGCGCGCGCGTGTAACTCCGTACCTCGCGGGGCGCGGATCCGGGCCAGGTCGCCGCACAGCTCCTCCACCAGGGCGTCCAGCGGGCGCGTCGTGCTCATAGGCCACCCTTTGGCCGATGAGCGGTGGAAGGGGCGTAAGGGGAAACCGGGAGGTTTCCCCTTTTCTTCTCCTCAGGGGCGGTGGCGGCTGTCGCATCGCCACCACTCCTGAAGCGACTTCGACAGAAGGGGGCTCGTGGGGGAAACATGGTTTCACCCATGGGAGTGAGCCGAAGGCGAGGGACGTTCATGCGAGCTCCCCGACCTCGGACTCCACCGCTGCAACCAGCGAACCATCCCGGATCGCGCTCGCCACCAGCTCGATGTCACGCGACAGTGACCGGTCGTCGCCGAGGCGCGGCGAGAGTGAACGGACGAACGTATGCGTCGCGCGCACTCCGTGTCCCGGCTCGAGCGGCGCGAGGAACTCCACGGCCTGGGCGCCGGCAAGCAGCTCGATCGCGAGGGCACGTTCGGAGTTCGCGAGGACCTGCCACGCCTTCAGTCCTGCCGCATTCCCCATCGAGACGTGATCTTCCTGGCCCGCGCTGGTCGGGATCGAATCCACGCTCGCTGGATGGCACAACGATTTGTTCTCGCTCACCAGCGCGGCTGCGACGTATTGCGGGATCATGAAGCCCGAGTTCAGCCCGCCGTCCACAGTGAGGAAGGCCGGCAAGCCGTCGGACAGGTTCGGATTGACCAGACGTTCCACTCGGCGCTCAGAGATGTTCGCGAGCTCGGAGGTCGCCATTGCCAGCGCGTCAAGCGCGAATGCGAGCGGCTGCCCATGGAAGTTGCCGTTCGAGACGAGGAGCTCGTCCTCGACGAGCACGAGCGGATTGTCGGTGGCCGAGTTCAGCTCGACGGCAACTGTTCCTTCGACGTAAGCGAGCAGATCGCGCGACGCTCCGTGCACCTGGGGTGCGCAGCGCAACGAGTAGGCGTCCTGGACCTTGTCGCACCACCTGTGCGCCTCGTTGATCGCCGACCCTTCGAGCAGGTGGAAGACGTTCGCGGCCGACTCGGACTGCCCGCGCAAGGGGCGCAGACGGTGGATCTGCGGGATGAAGCTGGTGCGTGATCCCTGCAGCGCCTCCAGCGAGAGCGCGCAGGCGATGTCGGCTGTCTCGGCGAGCCGGCGCGCCCGCATCACGCCGAGCGCGCCGAACGCCGCCATGAACTGCGTGCCGTTGACGAGTGAGAGGCCCTCCTTCGCTGCGAGCCGCGCCGGTTCGAGACCGGCGGCCGCGAGCGCATCTGCTCCCGGCAGCAGCTCGCCGTCGTGCCAGGCCTCCCCTTCGCCGACCAGTGGCAACGCGAGATGGGCAAGCGGCGCGAGGTCGCCACTCGCACCGACCGAGCCGCGGCTCGGGACGTACGGGAGCACGCCGCGGGCAAGGCACTCGAGCAAAAGCTCGACCGTCTCGACGCGCGCGCCCGAATTTCCTTTCGCCAGAGCGTTCCCGCGCAGCAGCATCGCGGCGCGAACGATCTCGTCCGGATACGGATCTCCGACCCCGCAGGCATGACTGCGCAGCAGCCGCAGCTGAAGCTCCTCCGTCTGCTCCTCGGGAATCGACTTCGAGACAAACCGTCCGAAGCCGGTGTTGATCCCGTAGGTGTGCTCGTGTGTCCCGTGCGCGGCACGTTCCACGAGCTCGCGGGCGGCGCGCATCTTCGTGCGCGCCTCGTCCGACAACACAGCCTCGGCAGCCCCGAATGAGACCGCCCAGACGTCGTCGATCCGGAGATCCTCTCCGGTCAGGCGGATCGCGGTCGCCTGAGCCATCGCGCGGCCAGTCTAACTCCGGGCCGGCAGACTCACGCGCCCCGCTCGAGCAGGCGCACCTCCAGCACGCGCGACCGGCTGAAACCTTTGATTCCGAGCATCGCGCCCGCCGCGGCTGCGGCAGCCCCGGCGGGCATCAGGCCGACGAGCTCTGCACCCGCGACCTCGACACCACGGGTGCGCGCCTCGCCCTCGACCCGATCAACGATCTCGTGCAGAGCGGCGGCCTCGTAGTCCTCGACGTTCATGCTGACTTGCGCACGACCTGCTCTCGGCAAGAGCAGCCCGAGCGCACGCACACCTGGAAACCCGCCGCCTTTTTCGCGCACAACTCCAGCGATTGCGCGCGCGATCTCCACGTCGTCGGTGGCGAGGTTCACGTTGAACGCGATCAAAGGCCGGCGCGCGCCGACGATCACGCCGCCCGCGCGCTCGTCGAGTCGCGCAGGCCCGTAGTCCGGGCGAAGCTCGCCCGCGTCGATGCGGCGCTGGAGCTCCTCCGGACCTCCACGCCGGTAGAACGCGGGGCCTCGCTCCGGCGCTGAGTCGCCGTAGAGAAACACGGGCAAGCCGAGCTCGGCGCCGACCCGGTCCGCGAGCCGCAGAGCGCAGTCCCGCGCCCGTTCCCTGTCTCTCGGATCGAGCGCGACGATCGGAACGACGTCTGCGGCGCCGATTCGGGGATGAGCGCCTTCGTGACTGCGGAGGTCGATGCGCTCGCGGGCGCAGGCAATTCCCACCAGGAGAGCTTCGACGAGCGAAGTGTCGTCGCCGACCAGCGTGAAGACCGACCGGTTGTGATCCGCGTCGGAATGAACGTCGAGCACGTCGGCGTGCGTGGAGAGTGCGGACCGAAGCGCCTCGATCGTCCCGGCGTCGCGTCCTTCCGAGAAGTTCGGCACCGACTCGAGCGGCAACTCCACGCGCGTACTCTACGAAGGTGTGAAGGCGTACTACGACCGGCGCGCACGCGAGTACGACGACTGGTGGCTCGGCCGGGGCATGTACGCAGACCGGGAGCGGCCCGGCTGGGAAGACGAGCTTCGACTGCTCGAGGGCGTTATTCGAGATCTGCCGCCCACGCGGACGCTGGACGTCGCCTGCGGCACCGGCTTCCTGACCAGGCATCTGCGTGGAGACGTCGTCGGGCTCGACGCGAGCGAGAGCATGCTCGAGATCGCACGCGGGCAGGCCCCGCAGGCGCGTTTCGAGCACGGAGACGCGCTCTCCCTACCGTTCGAAGACGACGCGTTCGACCGCGTCTTCGCGAGTTACTTCTACTGCCACCTCGAAACTGACGAGCGCGAGCGCTTCTTGGCCGAAGCGCGGCGCGTTGCACCCGAGCTCGTCGTGGTCGCGTCGATCCGAGGAGACGGCGACGCGTCGGAGCGCTGGGAGGACCGCCGGCTCGAGGACGGCTCGCAGTGGAACGTCTACAAGCGTGTGTTCGAAGGACCCGATCTGGCCGACGAGCTGCAGGGCGAGATCGTGTTCAAGGGTCGCTGGTTCGTTGTCGTGCGAGCTTGACGCGTCGACGCTCGTCCTACCGCTCGCTCGCATCGCTGCAGCGTGACCTGCGTGTCTGCCGCGCCTGCATCGAGGCCGGCTATGAGCTCGAATCCTTGCCGGTGGTGAACGAGTACCTCGGCCAGCGTGCCTACATGTACGGCCAGGCGCCGGGCATCGTCGAAGGAGCAGAGAGGAGGCCGTGGCGCGGTCGTGCAGGCAAGACCCTGCGGGGCTGGCTCGAGTTCGAAGAGGACGAGTTCTACAGGACGTTCTACTGCGCGTCCGTGACCCGGTGCTATCCGGGGCGCGCCCCGTCCGGTCGCGGCGACCGCACCCCGACGCCGGGCGAGCAAGAGCTCTGCTCGTTCTGGAAGGACTGGGAGCTCGAGCTGCTGAGACCGCGGCTGATCGTGCCGGTCGGAGGCCTGGCCATCCGCCGCCTGCTCGGCATCTCCGGTCTGGCCGAGAGCATCGGGCGCCGGTACGAGCTGGACGGAGCGGCTGTCGTCCCTCTGCCCCACCCTTCAGGCGCCAGCAGCTGGCTCAACTCTCCGGCCAATCGCGAGCTCACGACACGGGCTGCGGCGCTCGTGCGCCAGGAGCTCGCTCGCCTTTAGAGACAACGCCCGTCGCTAGATTTCAGGGGTGAAGGAGCAAAGCGGAACGCCGTATCGGGTGACGTTCGCCCGTCTGCTCGGCTTTCTGCGTCCCTACCAGACCTCGCTCGTCGTCTCGACGGTTCTCGCAGTCGCCTCGCAGGGTGCGCAGATCGCGCTTGTATGGGTCACCGCGCACGCGATCGACGATGCGATCACGCCCCGCGACGCCGGCAAGCTCTGGGTCTTCGTCTGGGCGATCATCGGCCTCGGCGCGCTGCGCGCCGTCCTCCTGGCCGCACGGAGGCTGATCTCGGGAAAGCAGGCACTCGCGGTCGAGATGGACATGCGCCAGGGTCTGTACGCACACCTCGTGCGTCTTTCGTTCGGGTTCTACGATCGCCATCAGACCGGGCAGCTGATGTCGCGGGCGACCGTCGACTTGCAGGGAGTGCGCTTCTTCCTCGGCTACGGGCTCATCTTCTTCTTCCAGAACATCCTCACGGTCGTGTCGGTCACCGTCGTGCTCTTCTTCTTCGAGTGGAAGCTGGCTCTGATCGCGCTCGCGATCACGCCGGTCCTCGTCGTGCTCGCCTACCGGTACAGCCATGTCGCCCACCCGACGCTCCGCGACGTGCAGCAGAAGCTCGCGGACGTCGCCACGGTTGCCGAGGAGAACATCGTCGGCGTCCACGTGGTGAAGTCGTTCGCTCAGGAGCCGAAAGAACAGGAGAAGTTCACCGACCGCTCGGAGGCGGTCTTTCAGCAGACGCTGCGAGCCAACAGGCAGCGTGCGTTGTACGTCCCGTTCATCTCCTGGGTGCCGATGCTGGCGCAGGCCGCCGTCTTGCTGGTCGGGGCGCTCATGGTCGCGAACGGCCAGCTGACGGTCGGCGGCTTCATCGCCTTCAACCTCTACCTCGGGATGCTGATCATGCCGTTGCGTTCTCTCGGCATGTGGATCGGCCAGGCGCAGCGCGCGACCGCGTCGGGAGAACGGATCTTCCAGGTGATGGACGAGCCCGAGGAGATCGCGGACCGACCCGATGCAGTCCCCTTGCCGGAGGGCGGCGGCCATCTGCGCTTCGAGGGCGTCGGGTTCGAGTACATGGATGAGCGGTCGGTGCTGCAGGACATCGACCTCGAGCTCGCGCCGGGAAAGACTGTCGCGCTCATCGGCCATACGGGCTCTGGCAAGACAACGCTCACGTCGCTCGTGCCCCGTTTCTACGACGTGACCTCAGGTCGTGTCACGCTCGACGGTCTCGACGTGCGTGACGTGAAGCTCAACTCGCTCCGCCACGCGATCGGCGTCATCTCGCAGGATCCATTCCTCTTCTCGGCGACCGTGCGCGAGAACATCACGTTCGGTGCTCCCGACCTCGACGACGCCGAAGTGGAAAACATCGCCCGGCTGGCGCAGGCGCACGAGTTCGTCGAGCAGTTGCCCAACGGCTACGACACCGTCATCGGCGAGCGCGGCATCACGCTTTCGGGCGGCCAGCGCCAGCGCCTCGCGATTGCCCGCGCGCTCGCAGTCGATCCGCGCGTGCTGATCCTCGATGACGCGACAGCGTCAGTGGACGCCTCCACCGAAGCGCGAATCCGCGTCGGCCTGCGCGAGGCGATGCGAAACCGGACAACCCTGATCATCGCCCACCGTCTCTCGACGATCGCGCTGGCAGACGAGATCGTCGTGCTCGACGACGGGCGCATCGCAGCCCGCGGAACACACGAGGAGCTACTCGCGACGAGCCAGGTGTACCGCGACATCTACGACCACGGCTTGCTCGAGCGGCAGTTCGCGGACGCAGTGGAAGCGCGCGCCGGAACCGCCGCCCTGGAGGCCGCATCCTGATGCGCTCTTTCCGTCCACAATCGGCACGAACGTGTGCGACTTCTTCGGGTAGCGTCGACCGCGGGTGGCGGGTGGCGTCTTTCCCCTCCCGGGTGGGGCCGCGCGCGCGTGTACTTGAAAGAGGTCACCGCCTGTGAGGGTCTGGCAGCCGGGGGCCCACCTCAGCTCGATCAAGAAGGTCGAGGTCGACGACTGGTCCTGGCGCCGGACGCGTAGGCGCATCGCGGAGCTCGCCCGGCTGACGAAGCCGTACAAGGTGCGCACCGCGCTCTCCATCGTCTCGTTGCTCGCGGCGACCGCGACGGCGCTGGCGCCGCCCTTCCTCGCCAAGTACGCGGTCGACGACGGCATTCGTAAGCACGACCTCGGTTTGCTCTGGTGGATCGTCGCGGCGTTCGTCGTCGCCGGCCTGCTCAACTGGGCCATGAGCTACGTGCAGACGTACCTCACCGGCTGGGTCGGCGAACGCATCCTGGCCGACCTGCGCATTGCGCTCTTCCGTCATCTCCAGCGGCTCTCCCTAGGTTTCTACGAGCGCACCCGCGCGGGCGTGATCATCAGCCGGCTGACAAACGACGTCGAGGCGATCGACCAGCTCGTGACCGACGGCGTGACGAGCCTGGTGCAGAACAGCCTCACGCTGTTCGGCACAGCGATCCTTCTCTTCGTCCTCGACTGGCGGCTCGCGCTCGCGACGTTGGCGGTCATCCCACTCATGAGCATTGCGACCGTCATCTTCCGCGTCCGCTCCACCCGCGCGTATCGCGCCGTACGCGAGCGCCTGGGGCTCGTGACGGCGACGCTCGCAGAGGACATCGCAGGCATGCGGGTCGTGCAGGCGTTCACGCGCCAGGACACGAACATGCGGAACTTCAAGGCCGTCACCGAGCGCTACCGCGACTCGAACATGGAGACCGTCGTCCTGAACGCCCTCTACTTCCCCTTCGTGGATCTCCTGTCGTCGATCGCGCTCGCCGTCGTGCTCGGCTACGGCGGCCATCTCTACTTCAACGGCGACGTCACCCTCGGGACGCTGTTCGCCTTCATGTTGTACGTGCAGAACTTCTTCGACCCGATCCAGCAGCTTTCGCAGCTCTACAACACGTTCCTCTCCGCGACCGCGGCGCTCGACAAGATCATGGACGTCATGGAAGAAGAGCCGGAAGTGCTCGACCGGCCGGGCGCCCAGCCTCTGCCGCTGGTGGACGGCCGGGTGACCTTCGATCAGGTTCGCTTCGGGTACGGGAGCGGGCCCGAGGTGTTGCACGAGCTCGACCTCGACGTCCCTGCCGGGACGACCGTCGCGCTCGTCGGGCACACGGGCGCAGGCAAGTCCACGATCGCCAAGCTGCTCGCGCGGTTCTATGACCCGTGCGACGGCCTCATCACGATCGACGGCCACGACCTGCGCGACGTGACCCAGGCATCGCTCCGGCACCAGCTCGGCATCGTCCCCCAGGAGGGATTCCTCTTCGCCGGCACTGTGACGGAGAACATCGCCTTCGGCCGGCCGGATGCCACATCCGAGGAGGTCGTGCAGGCGGCGCAGACCGTCGGCGCGCACGAGTTCATCTTGCGCCTCGAAGACGGCTACGAGACGCAATTACAGGAACGCGGGTCGCGCCTCTCCCTCGGCCAGCGGCAGCTCGTCGCTTTGGCGCGCGCGCTCCTCGCCGATCCCCGGCTCCTCATCCTCGACGAGGCGACGTCGTCAGTCGACATCGGTACCGAGCGCAAGATCGAGCGCGCGCTGAGACTCCTGCTCTCGGGCCGGACGGCCTTCATCATCGCCCACCGGCTGTCCACGATTCGGGATGCCGACCTGATCGTCGTCCTGGAGCATGGCCGGATCGTCGAGCAGGGGACGCACGACGAACTGCTGGCAAAACGCGGCCTCTACACCTCTCTCTATGGAGACTGGGCCGCAGACGTGGCCTAATACCCGTATGGCCCTCGACAAGGAGACCGAAGAGCGAATCGAGCAGCCCGTCTCGGAGGAGGCCGAGCGCGAGACCCGGCTCAATCCGGCCGAGGCAGTCAAGCAGATGAAGATCAACGTCCCGGTGCGCGGCAACCGCAAGCTGAGGCGCTTGCTCGAGCGAGTCAACGAGGACACACAGCTCAAAGGGTGGTGGCACGCGTCGAACGTGAACGCGGTCGTGCGCATGCAGATCAACGACCACTCCTGGGTGCACATCCAAATCGTCGCCAATATTGCTCTCAAGCTCCTGCGCCAGCTGACGAAGCACCACATCGAGCCTTCGGTCGTCCGCGATTACGGCTACGAGAACGATGACGCGGAGGTAGTCGTCCTCCTCGGCGCGCTGACCCACTGCATCGGGATGTCGGTCCACCGTGAAGGGCACGAGGACTTCAGCCTCTTCCTCGCCGAGCCCAAGCTGCGGGAGCTCCTGCGCGACATCTACGAGGAGCCGGATTTGACCGTGATCGTCTCCGAGGTGCTCGGTGCGATCACGAGCCACCGCGACTATGGGAAACCGCTTACCCTGGAAGCCGGAATCGTGCGCGTCGCCGATGCGCTCGACATGGAGCAGGGCCGCTCACGCATCCCGTTCGCGCGCGGCTCGATCTCGATCCATTCCCTCAGTGCGGCCGCGATCGAGGACGTTGCGATCAAGGACGGCGACCAGCGTCCGGTCCTGATCGAAATCACCATGAACAACTCGTCCGGGATCTATCAGGTGGACAGCCTGCTGAAGGCAAAGCTCCAGGGCTCGGGCCTGGAGCAGTACGTCGAGGTCGTCGCGCACATCGACACCGAGGCCGAGAAGCGCCTGGTGCCGATCTACCGGCTCGAGACCTGACGCATAGGTTCACTCAGGTTCCGGCAGATTCTTGCCGTTCGCGTGCGGGTTTTTACAGATTCAAAATACCCCTTCTGCGGGTTCGCGAGGGCACCCTCCGAGCCGAACTCGGCAGTGGGAGGGGACCAAGGGGATTAGGGGTGCCGCAGCCCTATATCCCGGAAGCTCCCCGCTTCCAGGTCCTCTCCCGTTCTTCCTGTTGGGCTGCGAGCCGGACTAGCATCCGCTTCCGCGTGATCGCACCACCGCCGATCGAAGAGGTGCTCGACGACTTTTTCGCCGCTATCGCCGAGATGGGCGGACCGGCGCCCACGGAGCCGATCTCGTCAGAGGACCTCGCCACAGTTGCGGAGGCGGTGGCGCCGCTGCGGCTTCCTCCGGGCCTTGTGGCGACATGGCGCCGCTTCCAGACCGGCGAGTCGACCGTGCTGACGTGGATGCCCATGCAGCGGGCCCTTCACGGCCTGGAGATGTGGCGCGAGGAGTTCGCGGGGCCGATGCCACCCGCCCGGGGGGTCCTGTTTCCGCTCGCCTACGAGAGCCACGAGTTCCTGCTCGTCGAGCTCGCCACCTCTGCGACGCCCGGCGGCGCGCTTTTCCGCTGGGCGTACGACGGCGGCCCGGCGCAGCCGGTGTTCCCCGATCTCGAGACGGCCTTCGCCTGTGCGGCCGAGGGCTGGCGACGGGGCCTGCTCGGCTCCTTGGAGGTCGCCGCCCGCAACGAGTGGAATCGACTCAGCGAGACGTATTCAGAGGCAACTGGCTATCGGGAGCATCTCGCGCCGTTCGAGGCGATCGACCTCGCAAGGCCGCTGTCGTGGCCGCCGGTCTGGCAAAAGGCGAGCGGAGTCGACCCGGCCGCGGCCGAGCCTCGTGGGAGCACGGCGACGATCCGGGCGCTTCGTGACGGGCAAGCCCAGAGCGGGACGATTGTCGGCAGGATCGCGGGCCTTTCCGGAACAGGAGCCGGCTCACGAGCCGTCGTTGCCGACGGTACCGGCGAGCTTGTGGTCTGGTGCCCCGCCGCAAGCGACCCGTTCACGGCCGTCGTCAACGGCCAACACGTCGAGCTCGACGTAACATTCACTTCGGGCGACGAGAAGCGGTCAAGCCGCGAGTTCGACGCACTCGCGGCCAGCATCGGCACCAGCGCCATGGCCGGCGATCTCGCCGCCGCCCAAGCGTACGTGCAGGAGCTCGCGTCGTTCATCGATCCGGCGGCGACAGACGCGGTCGCCACTGCGGCGCGCCCACTCGGGGAGGAAGCGCGGCGGGGGCAGACGAAGCTGAGAGACGGATACGACGCGACGTAGCGAGTTTCACAAGTCGGCGCTCGCACCGATACGCGGACTCGAGCAACGACCCTCTGGTGGCATCAGTTCGGCGGCCCGGTCGTGATCGTCACTGTGCCCCTGCCCGGACTCGAACTCGGCCACGTCTCCACCGTCCGTTGACAATGGGCTGGGCAAGGACCAGAGTGATGAGCAACCAGTAACGCGGAGGCAGGTTTTGGCCAGTTCGGTAAGCGTTGCTGCGGCAGATCTCACCATGGGGGTCAACGCGTCCGTCGCGTGGGCGTGGAGCGAATTCGAGTCTCCAGGCTCCTGCACCTGTTCAGGAAGTCTCCGCTCCGACACCGGGCTCGGTCGCACAGGCCGGCTCGGAAAGGGGGTAGTGATGAGAGTTTCACGCATCGCTGTGCTCGCCCTGGTGACGGGGAGCTTGGCGCTGATGGTCGGGGTCGGAGGAGCGACAGCCGCCACAACGACAATCGACTTCGAGTCTTTGAGCGGACCGAGTCTGTTCTGCGCGCCCGCGGCTCCGCCTTTGACGATCGGAGTCGCCACATTCTCGGGCGGTGTGATCATGACCGCGGTCACCAACCTTCCGGCCGATCAAACCACGGTCTATGGGACATTCAACTGCCCAGGATACGCACCCGCGATAACGATCACGTTCTCCACGCCGGTGAGCAACTTCAGTGTTCTGGTGCTCAACGGGGAAACCTCGACCGTCAGCTACACGGTTGCATCCGACCTGGGCGGGACGGTGACGAATTCGCTCGTGGCCAACTTCAGTTCGGGAGCGGACACATTCACTCTCCCTGACTCGGGCATCACCTCGGTGACGATCACCCGCACGACGCCGAGCAACGTCTGGGATTTCTTCATCGACGACGTTGCGTTCACGGCGTTCCCGACAACGACGGCCGACTGCAAGGACGGCGGCTGGGAAACCTTCGGGGTGTTCAAGAACCAGGGTGACTGCGTCAGTTACGTCGCGACAGGCGGGAAGAATCAGCCCGCTGGATAGCAACGACTAGACGTATGAGGACACCTTCTCGCACGAGGGCCCGGCAACGGGCCCTCGTCCCCCGATTGTCTGGAACAGCGCAGCGAGCCGCAGACGTGATTGGCCACGCCGCTTAAGCAGACACATGTCGAAGCAGCACCCCCGGTAGGCACCGCACGCGGCATCCGTCGCACCCCTGACACACGTGACCCGCCATGCAGTTTCCGCATAGCCACTCGCAGTAAAAGGCCATACGGGATTCGAACCCCCCTGCAAAACAACACCTTCCCCCGCCCAAGGTGGCACGGGGGTAGGCACCACGTGAGCGCCAGCGGGCGAATTACGCGGCCCGGCACGGTTCCTTGGGCTACTGCCCGGTGATGCGGTGCATGAAGTCCATGACCGCGTGGCGCACGAAGCGGACGCGGTAGATCAAAGCGAGTAGGAGCGTGGTCAACCCGGCAGCACCGAGGCCGGCGACGATTCCGAAGAGCACGCTAGACGTTGACAGACCGACCGATAAGCCAGTGCCTAAGCCGGTTGCGAAGATCAGCACGAATCCCCCCATGCGCGCCTCGTTCACGCCGCGCTCGACACTCGCGGATGCTGAGACGGACGCCTTTGCACTCACCGTCGCGCCGACCTCGACGATGTGCTCGAGCGCGCCGCACTGCGGACAAGGCTGTCTTTCGCCGCCGGGTTCGCGGGGCGGCACTTCGAGTCCGCATTTTGCGCAGCGATCCAATGCCTTACGCGAGCAGCGTCTCGTATTCGAGTTCACGCTCATCAGCGACGACATGTGTGTAGACGCGGCTTGTCGTCGTACGTCGCGCGCGCACGGAGAACGGCTGACGACATTTCTGGCGACATTTTTGCGCCGCGCGGTAGCGGGGTAGGGCGCTGTTGCCTATCTAAATAAACCGGCCGGTCGTGCAGGGCTTCTGGCGGAGCGTTAAGCTCGGCGCCCCAGCAACGGCCTGAAAGGAGGCCCAGATGCATGCGCTCGTCGTGCACGTGACCAT
>Ga0137369_10005572_pt1 | contig 12792 bp, 17 predicted proteins | sample SagtaG_12_FD_104918 | JGI IMG/M metagenome (GOLD analysis project Ga0137369, IMG submission 104918) | Vadose zone soil microbial communities from Sagehorn Ranch, Mendocino, California, USA - Sage1_L_113_16 metaG | ecosystem: Environmental > Terrestrial > Soil > Vadose zone | place: USA... | reverse complement strand
TCACCGTGCCGTCGCAAACGAAAACGGACAACCCCCGCAAGGGCCGCCCGCCCCAATCCTCACCGTCAACGCCCGAACCGGCCGCCTACATCCTCATCCTGAGTGGCGCTGAACACCGGGGTGGCCAAGCCGAGTCGTTGGGCCAGGGCGCCGATCCACCAGAGACGTCTGGTTACGACCACGGCCCGCTCCGGTGATCCAGGGCCATGATCTGGACCCGACTCCAGCCGGCGGCCTTCAGCACCCACAGCCCCCACCAGTGCGTCGCGCACGGATGGGCGTAGCCGCAGTTGAGGCAGCGCAGGCCGTCCGGCCAGGCCACCGCGCAGTGCACAGCCACGGCGCGGGCGGCCAGGCCGACATCAAGATCTGTGGGACCCGTGGGCTCGGCTGCCGGCCAGTCGTCAACCCGCCCGGTCAGCGGCCTGCCTGATCCAGCAGCCAAGACTGACGGCCCGGAGCCGCTAGGTGGGCCGGCCATTACCGGCTCCGGGCCGAGGTGATGACGCCACCCCGGCTCAAGCACTTGGCGCAGGTCAGCGTTTCTCCGCACCGATCGCACCACATGAGCGAACGCCGGAACACCCACAGCCCACCAATGAAGCCGAGGAACAAGGTCAGAAGCAGCCCGGTGACGAACAGGTACAAGGGCATCTCGCTACCTCGCTTGAGGGTGAAGGTGCCGAGGTGGGCCATACCAGGGAAGTCGCAGCACCCGCCTCGGCACCGGTCTCCAGAAACGATGACCTTGGGCCTATCAGAGTGGCCAGAGCCCGGCACCAGCTCCGGTGCCTGCTCAGGTGATAGCGGCAACAGCGGTTGCGCTTTCGGAATCGGCGTAGAGCTAAACGGCACCGCGGGTCACCTGTCCTTGATTGCGGGCAGCACGAAGCACACCCGCTATGGGCGTCAGGCATTTGGTTGTGTGGTCTGGGGGTACTGACAGTTCTCATTCCGGCTGGCATTGGCGGTCGGAGCGGCGGAACCTTCGAGACGACAGATTGGTAGCCAGAGGTGTCCCGGCCTAGGCCGCCAACGCCTTGGCGGTGACGCTACTGAACGGCAGTCAAGGCGCTCAATGAGTGTGCTCGATGGTGCAGGAGATCGTCAGAGACCAATCCCCTGGCGGCCGGGGCCATCGCTGCCGACGCCGGCAACAGTCTTAAGGGCCGATTCGATCAAGGCTCGGGCTGACGGTCCGTACACCGCTGCCGAAGCCAGCTCGGCGAACCCCTTGGCGTACATAGCGATCTCTCGTGGCTGAGTGATCGACAAGAACCCGGACACCAACTCGACGTTGACTTGCACGTCATCGAAGATGAAGAACATCTCCACCGGCCACATCAGGGAACGGTCCACGTCCTGGGGGATGATGCCAAGGGACATGTTCGGCAAGCCGGCCACGCCCAGCAGATGGCGGAGCTGACCAGCCAGCACCTGCGGGCCGCCGACCTGGTAGTACAGCGTCCCTTCCTCCAGAACGATGGCGAAGCGGTGGTCGCCGGCAAACAGGCTCTGTTGGCGATCCATGCGCTCGGCCACCGCAGCGTCAACGTCATCGACCAGACCGCGCCGGTCACGAACGGCCGACAGCAAGGCAAACACGTACCACGGCGTTTGCACCGGGCCAGGGATCAGCACCGAGGAGTAGAAGCGGAAGAGCTTGGTTCGCTCGTACAGTGCCCGGACAGACTCTTGAGCGGGGCGGAGGCCAGCGCGTTCCATGCGCCGCCAGTCCAACCACAGCGAGCCCGCAGCCTGTAACTCATGGATCAGTTCAAGCGTTTGCTCCGGCACCCCGCAGAGGTCGCACCACAGCGCAATGTCGGTCGCTGACGGCGAGGTGACGCCATGTTCCACCTTGGACACCTTGGTGTGGTGCCAACCGGCTCCCATCGCCAGGGCTCGGGCGGTGAGGCCAGCTTGCACACGAATCTCCCGCAGGCGGTCGGCAAGGGCACGACGTGCCAGATAGGCGCTTGATGACGGGAAGGCCATGGGTTCTTGAGGCTGCCTAGTTGTCGGTTAGGTGATGCGGTACTCGTGGTGCGGGATGGCGCGCTGCCAGACGGACTCGAAGGCCCTGGCGCAGAGCTGCACGACAGCCGGATCGTCGCGCAGATCGTAGCCGTCGTCAGGCCACGCGCCGTCGCCGGCGAAGAGGTTGAACAGCACGCGCTCGTCGTCGAAAAGCCAGAAGTCGTTGCCGGGTAGTGCCAGGTCCGACGCTTGCCGCCGGGGTAGCCACCGCACTTCCTCCCCGGCGGCCAGGTTCAAGCCTTCGGTTAAGTCGTACTCGTAGCGGATGAAATCAGTAACGGGTTCGCTGACGATGCGGGCGCGGCGGACGCGGATACCGCGGGCGGTGGTGGCAACCATCAGGTCGTACCACTCGCGCCAGCGTTCTTTCGGGTCGATCGCTATGCCTGCCCGCCAGTCGAGGTACACCGGATCGTCCGGGGTGTACTCGTCGCGCATCTCCAGGTGGGCGGCGCTCACCGTACAACGGGCGAAGAGAGCTTCGAACGAGGGGCGCTTTGGATCACTCACGCGGTGTTCTCCAAAGCCTGGGCGATGATGGCCCGCATCCGGGCAGGGAGGCGGACGATGCGCTCGCCTGGCAACAGGCGGCTGCGAGCGATGATCTTGCTGCGGTTGTCCGGATCGAGTTCTTCCGCTCCTTGGAACAAGAGGTCGCCGGTGGCTTCGTCTACCCAGACCGAAGGGCAGCCGCCGCCAGGGGTTTCGGGGTCGATGCCGATGAAGTTGAGAGACATGGCTCCTCCTTCCTGCGGATGCGGTGAATACCGCACATACCGTAGTGGTTGTGTAGGGCGGTGTTACACGATTCAGACGCCCGGCGGCGCTAGCTACCGGTACAGGCAGGCGTGCCACCAACCCATGAGCGCGCGAGAGCCCTGCCCGCTACCCGAAGCCTCGCCGTTACGCTGTGCCGCAGGTAGGTGTTGGCAGTTGTCTCGGCGAGCTTTGCCAACACCCTCGGCTGGGCGAGGATGATCCGGTGGCCAGGGAGACGTTTGGCGAGGCGGTACGCCGGCTCCGCAAGGAGCGGGATATCTCGCTGTGCAAGCTGGCGACTAAGGCCCCAATGGACAAGGGGCACCTCAGCAAGATCGAGAACGGCAAGCGGCCCGGCACGTTGGCCCTGGCACGCGCCCTGGACAACGCCCTCGGCGCTGGCGGCGAACTCGTTGCCATCGCCAAGGCCGAGCAGTCCAAGCGCGTCCAAGCGGCGGTACCGTTTGACCCTATGAAGCGTCGAACGCTCGTTAGGTGGGGCCTAACCGTCTCGGCGGCGGCTGGCCTTGGTCCGGGCTACTCGGGGCTGACGCTCGAAACCCTGCGCCATGGCCTCACCCTGGCCGCGGCCGAGGAACGGGCCAGCGTGGCACTCGACGAGTGGCAAGAGATCGTCTGGGACTACGGCTACAGCTACATGACCACCCCGGCTGCCGAGCTGCTGGACACGCTCACCGTTGATCTGTTGGCGATTCAGTCGGCCGTTACCAGAGAGCGCGACGACACCTCTGGCCACGAGCTGCGCCGGACAGCCGCTGCGCTGGCGGCCTTCACCGCTCTGACCCTGGGCAACCTTAGCCATCTGACGGGAGCGCGCCGCTGGTGGCGTAGCGCCAGGCGCGTTGCCGACCAGTCCGGCGACCGCCACACCGCGTTGTGGGTACGCGGTCACGCGATCGTGCGCGCCCTGTATGAGGAGCGTTCGCCGGTCGCCATCCTTGCATCGATCGAGGAGGCCGAGGCGCTTGGCGGGAGTACATCGTCGGCCGGCTTCCCAAGCGTGATTGCCGGCAAAGCGCAAACACTTGCCGTCATGAATCGATCGAACGAAGCCGAGGCCGCCCTGGGACAACTGCAAGATATCTTTGCGGACTTGCCGGCCGAAGTGACCGGTGACGAACGATCGTTACTGAGCTGGCGTGAGACTGAGTTGCGATTTACTGAAAGCTTCGTGCATTCGCACCTAGGCAACATGGACAAGGCGGATGAGGCACAACGGCAGGCACTACGCCTCTACCCCGCTGCCAACGTACGCGGCCCGGCACAGATCGAACTGCTGCGTGCCCTGTGCATGGTGCATAGCGGCGACAGCACCGGAGGAGCACGCCACGCCCAGGCGGCCGTTGCCACGCTGGCGCGCAGCGATCACACCCGGCCTGTCATCGGCCTGGGCCATCGAGTGCTGAGTGCCGTGTCCAAGGCCGACCGTCAGTTGCCGGCGGTCGCCGAGCTTCGGGACTACCTAGCGACACCGACCACTGCCTGATGTGCGACCTCTCAAGCGGCACCGTGCAGCGGCAACCAATAGATGTCGAAGTACGGCGCTGACTCACCCTCAACGCCGCGTACACGGCCGACATAGCGCCAACGCAAGCGGCGGTAGAAGGCATGGGCTGCGTCAGCTTCCGGCTGTACCGCCAGTGTGGCGCGTTCCTCGTGGCGGCTCTCAAGCAGTGCGGTGAGCAAACGGCGCCCGATGCCCTGGCGTCGCCATGCCTGACGTACCGCCAGGTCGATGACGGCAAAGCTGCGGCCTTCGCGTTCGGTTGTCAGGTCTGCCGGCACGGGCTCCAGGAAGCCTTGCCACCACTGCGTCTTGATCGGCAACTGGTAGCCATAGGCCAAACCGATGAGGTCACTCCCGACGAACGCCGTGGTAAGGCCAAAGCTTGGATCGGCGACGAGGGTCGTCAGGCGCTTGCGATGCTCCCGGGAGCGATCCTCGTTCCAGTGATGGGACGCCGCCGAGAAGACTTCACCGTAGAGCTGGCAGATGGGATCGAAGAGGCTTCGCGCAGCACTGTGGTCGCTAAGGGAAACAACTACCGGCTGCATGGCAGATCCCTAGGCCACCACCCCGTGACGACGTTACCGTCCCGCCTCCGCCCCGTACTGGTCGATGATGGAGCGGGCAATACGGCCACGCGGCGAGACGTCCATACCCTTGCGCTGAGCCCACTCGCGGATGGCCTGGTTCTGCTCACGGTCGCCTCGGGCAGGAGCGGCACCACGGCCACGGGTAGCGACCCGGGCAGTAGGGATCCGACCGAGCTTCTGGGCCACCTTGAGGTACGGCTCCAAGCCGGAGCGTAGTTTGGTGGCGTTCTTCTTGGAGAGGTCGATCTCGTAGCTGATGCCGTCGAGTCCGAACCGAATCGACTCCTCAGCCTTGCCACCGTCGATGTCATCGATGAGCTGAACTTCTACCTTGCGGGCCATGGCCGGGCATCCTTTGCTCGAAGGCTTGGAGAACTACTCAAGCGATCTTAAGAGTAAGCCCTGCGTTGAGCGCCAGTGAATCGCGGCAACGTCCGGCGACTACCCGCCCGTGCTCCCACCGTCGGTCCGTGAAACTGACCGGCATCTCGCCCTGCCCCTGATGATCTGATGCACTCCATCGAACTTCGCTCTATGCTGGTCCCAGCTAGAAGGGGAGTATCCCTACGCTCGACCGTCGTCACAAATGGAGCCGGCAAATTTGGCACCCGGCGTTCGAGGGCTCGCGAAGTGCTGCGGGCCGGGAGATACCTTCGGCCGACCGACCATGGTCGAGCCGAGGTCTCCGGCCCCGTCGCTCGACTCGAGCGACGGGAGCCGTCGATGGGGATCACCACCGGAGCCTTGGCATGGGTTCTTGTGCCCGCACTGGTTCTTATCGCCCGAGTCGTCATCATTGTGGTTGCGCTACGAGGCAGCAATCCGGCCGAACGCCCGGCGATCCTGCGAGCCCTAGCCGATCTACTGCGACCCAGGCTTGGACGCCGTGAGTAACCAGGCCTCCGTCAGTCCTCGCCGACATGATCGCGCCCTGCCGTTGACGGGGCCGGCATCTGGTCGAACCGGGTCCGACAGTCGGCCCAGCATCCCCAGGAAGACATGACGTGGGTCACCTATCGGTGCAGCCCTCAGTAATGTCCGTCGGCTTCCGGCGCCCGCCGCGGTAACAACCGGACCATGCACCTGACGAACGAGGTCAACTGGGTCTAAACCTTTCCGGCCATCCGCAGCCTGTCCCAGTTACAAAAGAAGCGGCCACGGGCGAGCTAGGGGAGGTCAAGTGTGTGGCAGGAAATCTTGATGGTATCGAGCCTCCTGACGATGGCGGTGCCGCTGCTCGTTCGACGAGGCACCCGAGGTGGACTGTTGGGACTGCTCACAGCAATGGTGGACAGATGGGCCGAGGTCGCCCTTGAACGAGAACGTGGAAAGAACCTGAGGCAGACCCTGGACCGGCTACCTGCGGGCAGCGAGATCCTGGAGCGAAGAGCCGATCGGTTACAGACCATCAGGATCCGCGCGCAGGGTGACGCCGACCGGGGTGGTTCGGCGTGACGACCCTGGGGCAGCAACAAGCGTTGGAGATGAAGCAGACTTGTCCGGTGGAGCAGGACGCGGTCAGCTTTCTCGCGTTCTACCAACGGCAGCGACCTGCCCTGACCACGGCATTTCGTCGCATGACGGACGACACCCGGTACGTCGACGACGCGATCCAAGAGGCGCTGCTGATCGCCAGACACAAGTGGCCGCAGGTCAGCACCTACGACAAGCCAGAGGCATGGGTGGCCAAAGTCGCCCTGCGCCTCATGCGACGATGGCAGCACCGCGACCATCAACGCCTCCAGCACATCGGAGAAACGCAGCCGCCAGATCCTCCAGATCGGCATGAGTCACATCAACATGACGATCTCTACACAGCCGTCGCCGCGCTGCCGCCCCGCCAGCGCCAAGTGATCGTCCTGCACTACCTCCTCGACTTCACGATCGAGGACGTCGCCGAGGTACTCGGCCGGGCTACCGGGACGGTGAAGGCCCAGCTACACACGGCACGTGAAAGCTCAAGGCATCGCTGGGAGAAGGAGGTCCGGCATGACGCTCGACGATCGCCTTCGCGCGGCTGCCGACGCGCTCAGGCACAGCATGGACCCCCAGCAGATCCAACGCGACTACGAGCTGCTCGAAGCCGACTACCAACGTCGCCTCCGTTCACCCGCCGCGCTGCACCGCCTTGACGATGAGATCGCCGGCCTGGAACTGGAGGAAGCCTCGTACAGGCTGGCCAGGCAGTACGAACGGCGAGGACGGCTCCAGGAAGCCGCCCGCTGGTTCCTCAATGCAGCCCAGGTGGACTACGCCGACGCCGCGGCACGCCTTGCCAACATGCTCGACCAACTCGGCGACCAGCACGGCGCCGCTCACTGGAAAGTCGTCGCCGATGATATCGGTCTGACAGACGACGCCGAACCAGACACGGCCAGCGCGGAAATGGACTGCACAAGGGTTCAGGCTCGCGCCGACCAGTACCTGCGCCGGGTACTGCCCGCCGCGGATCTAGCGGCGGTCCGCAATCACCTTCCCCACTGCCAGGCCTGTCTGGAGACCTACGCCGCACGGCTAACCGAATCAGATGGATCCGACGCTGGCAGCCCTGGGCCGGCAACCCGGCTCTTGCCTCGAGCGCGCACGAGCAACCGGGAGGCTAGTGGGTCCCAGCGTGCTGTCTCTCTCGGCGGAACGGCTCTACCCGAAGCAGAAGAGGGCATGCTGCCGACTGAAACGGCATCCGACAAGGCATCCGCCGATCGCACCGGCGGGAAGGGACGTCGAATCGTCGGCGCCGAGCGTCAGACACTCGCCAAGGACATCGTCAAGCGATACACCTCAGGGGAAAGCATCCGAGCCCTCGCAGCCTCCACCGGCCGGTCCTACGGCTTCATCCACCGAGTCCTCACCGAGTCCGGAGTTCAACTCCGTCAACGAGGCGACAATCGCCGAAGAAAGACGAGCTAACTGACGTCCGGCTCGGTGAGGCAGACAATCCAGCGACTCACCGAGCCGACGCCTCAACCAGCCGCCGCGCATCGTCCGTCGCCCCTCAACGGCCGCCCTGACACCGGTCGAGAAGCCGTGACGTCCATCACCAGCCAAGCCGCCAAACGCAACACTTGCCACCGGATCGATGACAACGGGTCGCCAGCACCGCAATCGCAACACGAACGACCCGAACACGGCGAGTGCGGGCGGAAGGCGCACCATCGCCTGGTACATCGCCCGGCTGCCCGGCGGCCGCATCGCCCTCGCCCTGCAATACGGCCACCTCCGCACCACCGTCAGCAGCGGCTACAGCAACCGCGCCCGGCATGGCCTACGCCGCGTCCTGGACATCGAGACCGCCCGAGCCATCGCCTACCTGCAACACCTCGACCAGCGGCTCAACGGCGGCGATGGCGTATCCGGACCAGCAGCCGGCCGGCTGATCCGATCAGCCCGATCAGCCGCCCGCTTCGAAGGCATGTTCCTCGGCAAACCCGAGATCAGAGCCCTGCTACACGAGCCCGAGTTCCAGGTCTTCGACAACCCCGACGCGTTCCTGACCTGCAACAAAGACCCCGCCAAAGCGCTCTGCGACCCCGACCGCGCCACCCGAGCACCAAAGGACACCCGGCCACCCAGCCTGGACCGCTGCAACCCGGCCTGCGCCAACATCGCCCGCACCGACCAGCACATCGCCGACGCCCGCGTCGAAGTCGCCCGCCTGCGCCGCGACGTCGCCGACCCACTCACGCCCCTACCGCTACGCGCCCGCCTGGAACAACGGATCGTGCTGAGCGAGGTTGTGCCACAAGTGGAAGCGCACCGCGCTCACCGCCATGATCCAACGCCACGAGCACACCCGCATCCACACAACCCCAAGGCAGTCATGAACCACGACGACGAACGCGAAGCGATCACCGAGGCGATGCGCAGGCTGTTCGCCGGCACACCCATACGCTCATCCGGCAACCTCGACATCGTCGCCCTCGCCGAGGAAGCCGGACTCAAACGCAACAAGCTCACCCACAAACACACCGACCTACGCGACGCCTTCTACGCCGAACGCGCCCGACGCGCCGGGGTCTCCGAACGCGAGATCAAACTCCAAGAGCAGATCGCCCAGCTGACACAGCGCCTCAACGACACCCGCGCCGAACGCGACAACTACCGCACCACCAGCGAAGTCTTCGCCCGAGCGATGAACGTCCTCACCATCGAGAACCAGAACCTCCGCACCCAACTGGCCAGGGCACAGACCGGCGTGATCAGCCCCATGAAGCGAAGACGGACCGGCAGGCCAGACAGCGAAGGTGAGGTGGTCGGCCATGATGCTGCAGCGCTGTCGACCTCACCGAGCCATCCATTCGACGCGGACCTAAATAGTCCGCTGGACTCACCAGTCCTGAGCGCTACGCCCGCTCGCAGGCCACGATGAGGAAGTTCGGCAGATGGACGTAGGCGTCAATGCCTTCCGGACCGGTCGCTGCGACCACCGGGTCCAGGCCCGGTTCGGTGACCTCGCGCAGCCGACAACCCAGGTTTATCAGCTCGTTGAGATAGGTCGACAGGGGTCGGTGGAAGTCGACCCCATGGGGTCCGTTGATCTCGTACTCGGCGAGGTACTGCCTCGTGCGGTACTCGCCGTGCTCCCGCCATGACAGCCACAACTGTTCAAAGCAGGGATGGTTGACGGTGAACACGAACAGCCCGCTTGGCGAGAGCGCCGCCACGCACGCCCGCATGGCCGGCGCCCACTCCGGGATAGCGGGCAGCACCATGCTGGCCACCACGACATCAAACAGCCCCAGATCAGGCAGGTTGCACAGGTCCGCCTGCAGATACCGGATGCCTCGTGGCTGCTGTTCCTCCTTCTCGACGGCGAAGTCGAACAACGCTTGGCCCGGTTCCACGCCGACGACCTGCGCACCACGCTCGGCCAGCATCCGGCTGAGATAGCCATTGCCGCATCCAGCGTCCAGCACCCGCCGGCCACGCAGATCGCTGAGCATGCGCAGCAGGACCGGATTGACCAGGTGCCGCTTGGCGAAGTCTCCGTACTGCTCCATCGTCTCCAGCACAGCCCGGGGCATGGCACCCCACCGCCGGATCGCCGCGTCGTTGGTCCACCGTGTCACGCCTCGACCTCCGCTCCACCTCGGTCACACCAAGGCCCCGAAGCGTAGGCTCGCGAACTCTTGCCCGCCAGTCGCCGACCCTAACCGAGGAAGGATACGGAAGTGACCGCGCAACGACTGAGGCTGGCCGCCTACGGGATATGCCTGCGGGAGGATCGGATCCTGCTGGCCCGCTACGTCTCGCCCGACGGATCCCAGCGCCACTGGACCCTGCCGGGCGGGAAGGTCGAGCACACCGAAGACCCCTACCATGCGGTCATTCGAGAGGTCACCGAGGAGATCGGGTACCAGGGGGAGGTCGAGCGGCTGCTGGGCGTGGACTCCCGCACGCGGCACGTTGACTGGATCCCAGGCGGAGCCGAACTGCACAGCATGGGCGTCTTCTACCGCATCCGGGTCACCGGTGGCCAACTGCGCCACGAGGCTGACGGGTCCACCGATCTGGCCGACTGGATCCCAGTTGTGCAGGTGTCCAGGCTGGAACGTGCTGTCATCATCGACATCGCACTGAAGCTGGAACACTCCCTGCCGCCTGACGGGCATGTGGAACCGGTGCCCGTCAGCGGGCTGCTCCGGCACCAACTTCCGAGCGGCTCGGACTCTGTTGGCTATTCATGACGAGCCCTTGACCTGCTGATACGTCCCGTGTGGTGCGCTTGGTGCCACCAGGAACGGGCTGTATCTGCTGAGTAGAGGGCCTGCGGTCGGGCCGCCACACGCCACCTGGGCCCGATTCCCGCAGGCCACGACATTTCTCGAATGGCCAACAGAGTCGGTTCAGGCCCAAAACGACGAGCACGAGGCTGTCACCGCCGTCGTCGAAGTCATCGCGATACATCGCCATCTCGCCTACCTGAACTGCATCCAGGTTCGCGGTTACCTCCGGGCGGGCCTCCCCACCATGCAGCGCCGCCGATCATGACCGACCACGACCACCTTGCGTGATCGACAGAAGCGCCGCCGCCTTCCCCACGGCCCGCGCTGACGCACGGCCCGCGCACTTCGGACAACACCGCTGAACTGTCCAGGGAATGGTCGATCAGCGACCTGCACGAGGCGGACCGCCCCGACCAAGACCACATCACCGCAGCCATCGACCTGTACCTCGACCGGCAGCCGTAGGCAACCAACCGATCCGTGTGGTCGCGTGCGGCGCACCGACAGTAGGCGTACGGCCGTCGCTTCTCGGTGTATTCGCCGCCCCTTCCCGGGGCGGCGAATACACACCACGGCCCTTGAAAGGACAGCAATCTTGCCATGATCAGACCATTCCGAGAGGTTCCACCGTGCCTGGCATGCAGGCACACTCCTGGCCACACCGCGCTGTGTCCCTCGACGGACCCGGAGACCACCTACTACCTGCGGCACCCGATCCCCAACGGGCACCGCGACTGGACCCCCGCCGGCATCCGCTACACCGGCACCCCCGCCCGCCGCACGGCCGTGCGGGCGCTGATGTCCAGGACCCGCTGGGAACGGATGCTCGGCGACCCGCAGCTTCCGATGTCCCCCGGACTGCTGATCAACGAGATCCTCGCCGGGCTCGGCACCGCCGCCCGCACCGCCACCCGGGTAGGCCACACACCGAACCCGGCACACATCCGGACCTCGTCGTCACCATCACCCTGCTCGCCGTGGAGCTGCGCTTCGCCGACCGGTGGCAGACCTACTGGTTCGCCAGCACCGACGGCGCGGTGTGCCTGGCCATCGACGAGGTGCCCGAACCGAGCCCGCCCGGGATCAGCGTGGCCTGCCAACGCCGCTGGCGCGACCAGTGCCCTGGCAGCACCCGCCCCGGCAACGGCGACACCGAACGCCCACCGTGCCCCTGCCCCTGCCACACCGGGGGCGCATCATGACCGGCGAGCAGATCATGACGATCGCCACCGGTGAAGCACGGCCGATCACCACCTGGTTCGCCGCTGGCTGGTTCACCTGCCCCTGGTGTGGCGCAGCCAACCCACCGAAGGCGCAGCAATGCGACAAACCCGGCCTGCTGGGCGTCGACATACGCGACCGCGGACCGGGTGCGCGCCGAGCAGGAACGCATCGCCCAGCAGGACGCCGAGCACGAGCAGCGACGGATGGCCACCGAGGCGCACGCCGCGGCGCAGCAGCGATACCAGGAGGAACGCGCGGCGCTGTGGCGGCAGCGGGTCGCCACCGCGAACGAGCGGGGCGCGTGTCTGACCTGCCTGCGCCGGTCGCGGTGGGAGACGCAGCCGCTGTACCGGCGGCACGCCGGCCAGACTTCCACGACACCGAGCCGTAGGCCGCGACAAGCGCGGACACCGCGCAGCGGGGCCACACGGACACCGCCAGGACGCCCGATCCGGTACCCGGCGGGACCAGCAGCGTAGCGCCCAAGGCCAACCAACTGGAGACATCAGCAACGACGAGGAGGCCCACCATGCCCCACATCGAGGTCGACGACGACGTGTACGAACAGCTCACCGCACTGGCCCGGCGATGGCGACTGACCCACGGCCAAGCCGTAACCATGCTCATCCGGCTCTACGTCCAGCCGTTTGCACACCATCCCCTCACCCTGCGCACCGGTAGACGAGCCGGATCGCCGGGGGCGCGGCCGTGAACCGCGACATCGCCCTGCCCGAGCGCATCGACCCCGGACGAGCCCGTGGTCCGCTTCATCCAGATCGAATGCCGCTCCTGCGGCGAGAAATCACCCGTCGCGCATGACCCGCTGAAAGACAACGTGTCCAACCCGGCCGACGACTGGCACAGCGGCCACTTCGACACCACCGGACACGGGCGCTGCTACCGGTGGCGGCTGCAACGCGACGCC
>Ga0137369_10005568_pt1 | contig 12794 bp, 11 predicted proteins | sample SagtaG_12_FD_104918 | JGI IMG/M metagenome (GOLD analysis project Ga0137369, IMG submission 104918) | Vadose zone soil microbial communities from Sagehorn Ranch, Mendocino, California, USA - Sage1_L_113_16 metaG | ecosystem: Environmental > Terrestrial > Soil > Vadose zone | place: USA... | reverse complement strand
CGACCGGGCCAGCGCGTCCAGCACCTCGCGTTGCCCGTCGGATACTTCCAACGCGTCAGCGGCACGACCCATGAACCACAGGCTACCAATGTGCAACATTATTTGCGAGACACCACACTAGGCTCTCACAAAGTCCAACAGCCGGCGCCACGCATCGGCTGCGGCGTCCTCGCGGCCGTCCACGCCCATGTCGCGGAGTTCGAAGAAGCCATGCGGCTGACTGGGATAAATGACGATCTCATGCGGCACGCCGGCTCGCTGGAGATGATCGGTGAACGATCGGGGGACGGCTTCGCTGATTACTTGGTCTGCACCGCCGAAGAGCCCAAGTACGGGACATCGGATGCCGGCGACGAAGTCGTCTGGCAGGGCCTCATCCCTGCCCAGCTCACCAGTCCAGGCGTAGAACCCGATGACACCGGCAAGCCCCATGTCGGTGGTACCCGCCAGGAGTGCAGTACCACCGCCCATGCAGAAGCCGGCGACGAAGACTGGGCCTGCACCGTCGGCCTCCAGATAGGCGACTGCCGCCCGAACGTCACGAATCATGTTCTCTCGCCGCAACTCCTCGAGGTGCGGCTCGATATCGAAGGCCGCATCCCGAGGGCCGCTACCCGCGGTCCGGCCGTAGAAGTCGATCGCCAAGCTCGTCATGCCAGCCTCAGCAAACCGATTAGCCATCTCCCGATAAAACGCATTGAGTCCGTGGGCATCGGGCAGCACAACAACCCTCGGTCCAGTCGAGCCCTCCGGCCGGGCAAGATACGCAGTGAGCCGGTTGCCGTCACCAGCGGTCAGCTCCACGTCCACGCCGACGGCTTTCGCCGTGGTACCGGGGGGGACAGGCGGACGAGCGTCTTCGCCGTAACACACAAGAGGTCACTGTACGACCGCCACTCCGCCGTAACAATGCGGCCCAGCAGTCGGGCACATTGCCGAGCCGCTGCCGGCTGTGGATCACACTGTCGATCGTGGCCACGGTGGCGCTGTGCGCGATCGCCATCCCGATCCGGCTGCTCGTGTTCCCGCTGATCGCCGGAACCGCCGACCATGGCGAACCATCGCCCACCGCCGCGCTGTTCGCGTTCGTGCTCACCTTCGACGACCCACCACAGAGCATCGGCGTCGACCGGCTGATCGTCCCGCAGCGGCGGGCCAAACTCGGCCGGCAGCGCCACGACTACCTCCACGCCCATGGAGGCCGACCGCAACGCCACGGGCTGGGTCGGCCGCTTCGAACACGCCAGCCAACCCACCGCCACCACCACCATCAACGGCGACCACGCCACCGTCATCGACAGCTACGGCGTGCGGTGGACCCCGCCAGCCACCTCCCAGGCCACACCCGGAGGCGGAGCGCTGTTCTACCGAGGACAGCCACGAGCCTGGCACGCCGCAGCCCGCCGGGACCGCACCGGCTGGCGGCTCTGGTCGGTCACCATCCCGCCCTGGTGCGGCAGCTACTCCCGCTGCGGCGCCGCCCCGCCTCGCCGGAGCCGGTGCCCGAGTTCACGCCGGTCGTGACCCAGGGCACCGGCGGCCAGGGCTGCCGTCCAACCACGCCCATTCTGGCTCCGGCTCCGCGCACGACCGCCAGTCAGCTCCAGCGAGCGATCGGAACGCGAGGCTGACTCTGAACCAGAGTTCGGCTCGAAGAGAGATAACCATTGATGTCGAGCGCCTTGAACAAGAAGGACCTCTCCGAGACGTCCGACTAAAAATCGTCATTGCCGGCGGATTCGGGGCCGGGAAGACCACCGCAGTCGGCGCGATCTCGGAGATCCCGGTGCTCACCACCGAGGCGGCCATGACCGAGGTCGCCGCCCAGATCGACCGCACCAGGTACGTTCCGGCGAAGACCACCACCACCGTCGCGCTGGACTTCGGCTGCATCAGCATCGACGACGAGATCAAGCTGTACCTGTTTGGCACGCCGGGTCAGGACCGGTTCGGATTCATGTGGGCCGAACTCACCGAGGGTGCCATGGGCGCGCTGGTGATCGTGGACACCCGGCGGCTTGACGACTGCTACGCCGCGGTGGACTACTTCGAGCAGACGAACGTGCCATTCGTCGTGGCGATCAACTTGTTCGACGGCCAGCTCGTGCACGACCTCGACAACGTGCGGTGGGCACTGGCGATAGACGACGGCACTCCACTGGTCACCTCGACGCCAGAGCCCGCGAGTCGGTCCGGGACGCCCTCCTCGCGGTGCTGCACCGCGCACTGTCCGCCGCTCGCGCCCCTAACGCAGCGGTCGACCTGCGGTGACCCCGTCGACCGCTTCCGCTAGTGGCTGCGCGGGTTCTAGCCGCACGATCCTCGGTCGTTCCGATGCACTGAACGTCCTCACACCGGCAATTGAGGCGGCGCCGACGAGCGGGTGGGGAGGAGCGGCGAGGGTGAAAGCGACTGGCCACCGGTGCGCGCTGCCGGTGCGCGGCTTGGTGCCGATCCATCCGTGTCGGCACCAAGCCGCTGCCGGTCCTAGCCGGTGAAGCCGGCGGTGATCTGAGTGAATGCCCAGTCGGACTGGGCGATGCCGGAACACGCCTCCTGGACGCCGCCACCGGCACACCCGCGGTCCCGGTTGACCGACCAGAATGCGAGCCGGGCGATGTGGTTCGCGTTCGCCCAGTTGCGGATGTTGGTCCAGATCGCCGTCGTGGTGACCTCGGACTGGTCGGACAGGCCGTTCATGCCGGAGATGCCGACGTGGGCGTAGGCCTGCGCGTCGCTCCAGCCGAAGGCCGACCGTAGCTGGTTCTTCAGGCCGTTGGCGGCGTTGACCGTATTGCCGAACATGTCGGCGCCGCCGCCGAAGTCGAACGGCATGATGGTGAACACGTCGATGTTCGCCCCGAGCGCGGCGGCCTGGTTGATCAGTCGGGTACCCCAGAAGCTCGGACCCGTCGTCGACGTACCGAAGGTCACGATCGTCTTGATACCGGGGTTGTTCTGCTTGACGATCCTCAGGGCGCCGAGGATCCGGTCCTGCACCGTGGCGTTCTCGAACTCGTCGGTGTTCTCGATGTCGATGTCGATGAACTTCAGGCCGTACGCGTTGATCACCTGCTGGTACGCACCGGCGAGCGCGCTCGCCGACGAGCAGTTCGGGCCGAGCTTGTTGCCGCTCCACCCACCGAAGGAGATCTCCACATCGCCGCCGTTGGCCCGAACCGTGTTGATGGTGGCCTGGTCGACGCCGCCGAACAACGGGCGGGAGCTGTCCCACATCGGTACACAGCCGCCGCCGGAGTTCATGAACGCCATGGTGATCTGCTTGACCCCGGTCGCGTTCATCACCGTGGCGATGTTCGGCGGGTTACCCCAGCCGTTGTAGTAGTACGGGGCGGCCATCTTGCCGCCACCGCCACCGCCGCCGCCGCTGGGGACCGTCCATTTCTGGTTGGCGCCGCCGGTGCAGTCCCAGATCTGCAGGGGTGTGCCGTCGGCCGAGCTCACGCCGGTGGCGTCCAGGCACTTGTTCGCCTGCGGGTTGACGATGTCGTGGGCGGCGTTGGCGATCCACTGCTGGGCCCCGGTGCCGTTGCAGTCCCAGATCTGCACTCTGGCTCCGTTGGCGGTGGAGCCGCCGGAGACGTCGAGGCACTTGCCGAGGGCTCGGATCGTGCCGTCAGTGCCCAGGGTCCAGCTCTGCGCGTTGGTGCCGTTGCACGTCCACAGCTGCACCCGGGTGCCGTTGGCGCTGTTGGCCCCCGAGACATCGACGCATTTGCCGCCAAAGCCGGTGATCGCGCCCGTAGCCGCTAACGCCGAGGTGCGCGGGTTGAAGACAACGATGCCGAGTACGGCGGCACCGAGGACGACAGTGGCCGCCACGATGAGCAACCGGCGCGGGTACGCCGATCGTCGACCGTCCATGGTGGACCCTCCTAACACATAGATCAAGCCTAATTTACGACTTAATTCATAGCGCAACCTTTCGAAACTGTAAAGAGGTCTTACTACTACGGCTGGACTCATGAGCGTTGGACCAACCTGAAGGCTCGTGCCGTGCTGCCGTTGCAGGTGTTCTGCCACAGTCGCACGCCGTTCGCGGTCGACCCGCCGGGGACTTCCAGGCACAGGCCGCTGTCGCGGGCGACGAACCGGTAGTAGCCGTTGCCGACCGCGATCGGCTGCCACTGCTGTTGGTGCTGCCGCCGAAGGACCAGGTCTGGATCCCCCGGGACCGCCACCGAGCTGGTCACGACCGGATCAGATCGAACGATTCCCAGGATCGGATCCAATCGCGGTTGGCGATCAGTGGTCTCCGTCCCGGTCAGCCGGTGATGAGGTCGAACTGTTCCCAGGAGCCGATGGCGGTGCGGTTGGCGACCAGCCAGCTGGTGCCGGCGTTCTCGGCGCAGACGTAGTTGTTGTTGACCAGCGCCTTGAGGCTGACGCTGCCGTCGGGGTTGCGGATGAGCTGGAAGGTCTCCCACAGCCCGATGGCGGTGCGGTTGGCGATCAGCGGCTGGGTGCCCCAGTTCTCGGCGCACACGTACCGGCCGTTGGCGTGCGAGCGCAGCGCCACGTTGCCGCCGGAAAGGTCGATGAGGTCGAACTGTTCCCAGCTGCCGATGGCGGTGCGGTTGGCGATCAGCGGCTGGGTGCCGGCGCTTTCGGCGCAGACGTACCTGCCGTTGGCGTGCGAGCGCAGGCTGACCACGCTGCTGGCCGGGATGACCGGTTGTGTGGGTCGGGTCGAGGTCAGCGGGATCTGGCCTTTGAGCATGCGGCCACCGTCGGCGGTCAGCCGCAGGTAGTAGTCCGAGGAGCAGGCGGTGCCGTCCTCGTCCAGCGCCAGCAGGCCGGAGCCGGCCGGCACCATGGCCTGCGTCTCGGCGGTCTTGGCGATCTGGTTGCCCTCGCCGTACTCGTCGAACATCGAGATGTAGATGCCCTGCGCGCCGACCCGGACCATGTTGTAGAACTGCCGCCACATGAAGTCGCCGTGGGCGCGCTGCCGGGCGGACACGTCCCCGGGGAGCACGCAGGGCTGGTAGTCGATGCCGTGGGCGGTGCAGTCGGCCACGTCGGGGAGGTTGATGTTCTGGTACATCCAATCCGAGTCGGCGGCGGTGCTGATCGCGCCGACCATCCACGGGGAGAGCATGTGGAAGGCGTGGTAGACGTCGCTGAAGCCGGCCCGGGAGCCGCCGACGCCGGTGCGCCATTCCCGGGGAACCCCGCCGATCACGTAGCAGCCCTGGCCCTTGAACCAGTTGACGACATCGAGGCAGGTGTTGGCGTCCCACGGGTGGTTGTTGTCGTTGAAGCCGAAGCCCCAGATGCACACCACCGGCTTGCCGTTCTGCCGGGCGTAGGCGCCCGACCCGACGTGCGCGGACATCTTCGAGGTCCAGTCGGTCTTGATCTCCGACTGCATGCTGGCCCAACCGGTCACGTCGTACATGATGTAGAACTTGCACCCGAACGTCTCCGCCGCGCTGCGCACCTTGACCGCCATCGCGTCGCGGGTCGGCCCCTCGCTGCTGTTCGGGTTGAACCGCTGCAGCGCCGCGGTGTCGCAGCCGTGCTGCTGCATCCACCGGAAATGCGTGTCAATCGTCTGCTGATCGAACGAGGAGAACAACGTCGCCGGCCCGCCGCCATTGAGGTTCTGGTACGCGGTCTGGTAGCCCCGGGCGTACTCCCGCATGTCCGGCCACGCCAGGATCACGTTGTTGCTCGGCGACGGCGGCTGCGACCAGTTGTTGCTCCAGTGCCACCAGGCGTTGATCGGCGCCCCGTCACCGGGGCACGCGAACCAGCCCTGATACCCGACCGTGATCTTACCGACCACATCCCCGACCGGACTCGCCGACGAGGCACGGGCCCGGGCCAGCTCGCCGGCAGCCAAGGCGGCGAAAGCGGACCCCGCCACGGCCGAGGTAAGGACGGTTCGCCGGGTGACTCCCATGTTCGTGCTCCTATCCGGCTCCAGAGTTGAACGCTCGGCCCGCGGGATTCGTTGAGGTGGGGCGTCGGCACGTCGGGTAAGTCGCTCTCCCAGATGAGCCGGACGACAGGTCGCTTGTGCCTAGGAGGTGAACGCGCTGCCATCTCGGGCATGTTTCTACGCTCTTTGCGGTACACACGTCAAGATTTTTCGACGATGACATTCACTTATGACTGGATACGATCGGATAGTTGCGACCACGCCACCATCAGTGAGGCTGCCGTCGATGTCTTGACGCTGGCTCACCCGGTGTCTGCCGGTCCTGTCGGCTCTGGCCACGAGCCGGACAGCCGCCGCGGAGACCCGTACCACGGCGTGGCGCGGCAGCACGTTCGTTAACGCGAACGCTCGACCCCCTCGGACCGCCGCCACAGCGGTGGACTGCCCCATCCCTAATGAACGAGGAGAACCGCGATGTTCGACAACGAGAAGATCATCCGCAACGCCTACCAGGTTGCCGAGGACAAGGACGTCGCCGGCTGGATCGCGCTCTCACCGAGGACGGGACCTTCACCGACGAGTCGATCCCGTACACCTACCGCGGCCCGGACGAGCTCGGCCTGACGGTCGAGGTCTACGCCAAGGCGTTCCCGGACATGCACCGCGAGCTCCACAAGTTCTACCTCGCCGGCGACGTCGTCATCGTGCAGCTCTCCCTGCAGGGCACGCATCTCGGCCCGCTGGAGCTGCCCTCGGGCACCGTCCCGCCGACCGGCAAACGGATGGACGCGCCCTGCTGCGACGTGTTTGAGCTCGTCGGCGGCAAGATCAAGCGCTTCGACTGCTACCCCGAGGGCACGGTCATCGCCAAGCAGCTCGGTCTGGCCTGACACGACCACCCGCGGCTTCGACGAGCACGACGATTCTGCGGACGGCGCTCTGCGCTGTTGGACGGCCACGCCTTCCAAGCGGACCCGCACAGCCTGCTGCGGCAGCTGACCGCTGCGGCGTACGCGCACCGCTAGGAGCCGGCCGGAGCGCCGCCGCAACGGCTGGTCACGGGCTACCAGGCGGCCCGAGAGGTGCTGGCGGATCCTCGCCCCGCCCCACCTACCAATTCGGTCGTGACTGTGGTTCAGGCGTCTGTCGTGAGTGGACAGTTTAGGCGTTGCTGCGCCAGCCCCCGTCCCATCTCGGTAGGCCGCGCGTTACCGGTCGGGCTACTGGTTCCAGATCTGGAAGCTGGAGATTTGGCCGGCGGGCCAGCCGGTGTTGGCGGTGATGGTGACCCGCCAGTAGCGGTGCGAGGTGGCCGGGAAGGTGATCGTGACGGTGTTGTTGCTCGACGGGGAGAACGTGTACGTGGCCGAAGCCTTCACACTCGTAAAATTCGTTCCGTCCGTGGAGGCGAGCAACGACAGGGTCTGGTCACGCGCCCCCCACGAGGCGGGCAGCTGCAGCACGACCCGGCTGGCCGACTGCGACGACCCGAGGTCGACCTGCAGCCATTGCGGGAAGGCGTTGTTGGCGCTCTCCCAGTAGGTGTTCTGGTCGGCGTCGGTGGCGTTGGAGCTGACGTAGGTCTGGTTGTGGCTGGACTCGCTGGTGGGTTTGCCGGCCGCGAGGTTGGTCGCGCCACCGCTGGTGGTGAACTGCAGGCTGTTGATGTTCCAGCCGCCGGTGTCCTGGGCCAGGGTGAGGACCTGCTGCCCGGCGGGCAGGGTTATCTGTACGGTGACCGTGGTCCAGGTCTGCCAGCCGCCGGTGGCGGGGATGTTGACGGTGCCGGTCAGATTGGTGCCGGACCCGTTGGCCAGGTGCAGCGCCCCGGTCACCGCGTTGGGCGCGGCCACCCGCAGACTGAGCGTGTATGTGCCGGCCGAGGCCGCGTTCACCGTGTACCGGAACCACTGCCCACCCGAGGTCCAGCCCAGGTTGTAGCCGCCACCGGCATCCGAGGTGGCCTCCAGATCGAACCCGTCCGGGCGGTAGCCGTTGGCCGTCCCGTTAACCGAGTTCACGCTGTAGCCCACACCCTGCCCGCCGGTGTCGTAGTTCTCCGCCTGTACCAGGCCCGGCACCGCGGCGGGGGTGCCGCCGTAGGGTCCTTCGGCGGTGGTGAATTGCAGGCTGTTGATGTTCCAGCCGCCGGTGTCCTGGGCCAGGGTGAGGACCTGCTGCCCGGCGGGCAGGGTTATCGGCGTGGTGACGGTGGTCCAGGTCTGCCAGCCGCCGGTGGCGGGGATGTTCACCGGGCCGGTGAGGTTGCTGCCCGATGAGTTGGCCAGGTGCAGCGCCCCGCTCACCGCGCTGGGTGCGGCCACCCGCATGCTCAACGTGTATGTGCCCGCCGACGCCGCGTTCACCGTGTACCGGAACCACTGCCCACCCGAGGTCCAGCCCAGGTTGTAACCGCCACCGGCATCCGAGGTGGCCTCCAGATCGACCCCGTCCGGGCGGTAGCCGTTGGCCGTCCCGTTAACCGAGTTCACGCTGTAGCCCACACCCTGCCCACCGGTGTCGTAGTTCTCCGCCTGCACCACACCAGGAACCGCCGCGGGGACGCCGCCATAGGGTCCTCCCGCACCTCCGCCCTGCCAGCTGTTGTTGCTGACGGTCGCGGTGAAGCCGCTGGAGTTATTGATGAACGGAGACATCCCGGAGCGCAGGCCGGTGACGGTGTTGCCGGTGATGTTCGCCGATCCGCTCGGCGCCGGGTAGTACGGCGGGGCGATGACGATGCCGTTGCGCCACGGAGAGGACACCGTGTTGTTCTGCAGGAGCGTGTTCGTCGAGGTGGAGAAGCCGATACCGTCGTAGACGGCGTTGCTGACGGTGTTGTTGGTGACGGTGACGTGGTCCACGACGCCGACGTTCTGGCCGTCGCCGCCGTTGCCGATGTGCAGCGCGGGCTGACCCTGGTTGTAGGCGTTGCCGCCGGATCTGACCACGACGTTGCCGTTGACGGTGGCGGTAAGCAGGTCGTTGCCGTTGACGCCGAAGCGGCCGGCGCCCAGGCCGATGTAGCGGGCGGTGTCTGCGATGTAGTTGTATTCGACGTCCTGGTTGCTGCCGCCGTAGATGCCGATGCCTTTGCCACCCCACGGGGCGATGACGGTGTTGTGCGTCATCGTGATGTACGACATGGGCGTGTAGTAGGTCCTGTTGCCGTTGGAGTCGGTGTTGTAGTTGACCGAGTTGATCGCCATGCCGTCGTCGCCGGTGCCGCGGACGAAGTTGTTCGTCGCGGTCAGGTTGTTGCCGACCGAGCTGTTCAGCGACACATTGTTGAGGTTGATGCCGTCGGCCCAGATCGTGGTGAGCCGGCTGTTACGCACCGTCCCGCCGGTACCCGAGGCCCAGAACCCGGACAGCGTGTGCTGCGTCCAGATGTCGTCAGCCACCCAGTTGGTGCCGGTGGTGTCCATCGCGCCGCCCATCCCGTCGGTCACAGACCGACTGGTGGCGTTGGAGTCCAGATGGAAGTCCTTCACCGTGCAGGACGTCACCGAAAAGATCGCGCCCAGCGGCGTGCTGTTCGGCAGCGGCACGGCGCGATAGATAGTGCTGTACCACGGTCCCGCCCCGGCGATCGTAATGCCCTGCGCGTGCAGACCCGCCGTACCCTTCAGATAGAACGTACCCGCCGGGATCCACAGAACCTTCCCCTGGGACTGGGCCTGGTTGATGCAGTTCTGGATGGCCGCGGTACTGTCCACCGCCTGGCTGTCGGCCGACCCGTTGGTCGGGTTGTTGTCGGCCACCGCCCCGCAGCTGGTGATGGAGATGGAGTTGGCCGGCTGGGCCAGCGGCGCCGGCGGGTTCTCCACGTCGACCACGTCGATGTAGTAGAACTGCGCCGTGTTCGCCGCGTCCTTCTGCAACGAGAACGTGCTACCGGCAGCGATCGCCGCGCCGGTGACGAAGGTACGAACCTCGTCGAAGAAGACCCGCGGATTACCGTCGGCGGGGTTCTGGTCGCTGCTGTCGTTGTAGTGGTTGTTGCCCTCGTAGACCCAGGTCTGCTTGGAGTTCAGGTTCAGGGCCTGGCGGAAGGTACCGTCGACGTACAGGTCCAGCGTGGCGGTGATGCCGCCGCCCGACGCCGAGTCCGGGATGCTCTCCCGTACGGTGAGCGCGGTGATGGGCTGACCGGTGTTGTTCGTCCACCGCACGCTCTGCCCGATGGTTGTGAGCTGGACGTACGCGTGCCCGGACGCCTCCAGGACCGGACTCGAGTACTGCGTCGTCGGCGCCGAGGTCAGCGAAACGGCGCTCGCTCCGCCGCCCAGCGTCCCGGCCTCAGCCTCGTAGCTCGTGAACGGCAGCGTGGCCCCGGCGACGGTGTCGGCGGCGGCTGGCACCAGCGCGGCCGCGGTCAGCGCCGCGCCGGCCAGGACGGCCACGACGAGCCCGCCCAACAAGCGGCGTCGGCCGATCTTGCGTATGTGTCGCATCGAGTCCCTCCTCAGACCCGGGTACGGAAGGGGTCAGCCCGCCGCGGTCCGTGAGCGGCATCCCGACCTCCGGACGTGGTGGCACCGTTCGTGCGCGAACTGCGCGCGGACGCGGCGGCTCGGAGTGTGTCGGAGATTTTCGGAAGCGAGTAAGAAATCTACGTCGATCTGTCAAAGGGATGAAACGCTATCGTCATCGAACCGTCAAGTCCCTGCCTCCGAATGCCTGCAGGCGCGCCGTCGGCGGGGTCACCGGCACCGGGCATCGGCGGGCCGCCATGCAGCTCGGTCGCTCAGCCGGTCGTACAGCTGTTCGGTGTCCTGGACCACGGCGAGCGCCTCGTCGGGCTGCCCGGCCTGCAACAGTCTCATGGCCAGCAGCTCGTTAAGGCGGGCCAGCCCGGCCACCGCGCTCGGGTCGTCCTCGCCCATCGCGCGCAGCACGCCGGCCGCCTCCCGGAGCAGCGCGACGCCGCGAGCCGGCTGCGAGTGGGTCAGGTACAGGCTGCCGAGCCTGGTCAGGGCGGTGGCATACGGGAAACGCTGCGCCGGGTCCCCCGCGGCGGTCTCCCGGTAGAGGCGTACCGCTTCTTCCGGGTGCGCCAGGGCCTCGGCCTCCCGGTCCGCCCGGGTAGCGGCCCAGCTCAGCCTCTCGTGCAGCCGCGCCTGTTCGAGGCCCGGTTCGGCGCGCGCCAGCCGGACCGTGGACAGTCGCGCGATCACGTCGGCGGCCCCCGTGTGCAGCCGCACGTCGTCGGTCGGCAGTTCGGCTTCGATGCCTTCCAGCACGTCCAGGTCGATGGAGTCGAGCGCGGCGAGCGATGACAGCACGGGGCTGGCGGCCCGTACCGCCAACGCCGGGTCGCGGCGCAGCAGCGGGTATAACAGCCGCGGCCCGACATGCGGCCAGCGCTCGGCGGCAGCCGTGAGGAAGTGAGCGCACGTGGCGTGTACGGCGGCGCAGCGCCGTCCTGGCGTTCCAGGATGCGGTTGGCCGCGGTCACTGTCCACAGGTCGGTCGGGTAGCCGGTCACCGGGCTGCCGGGCAGCGTCAGCGCCAGGTAGTCCTCGGCCCGCCGGTCCGGTAGCAGCGGTTCCAGTAGGTGCGCGCCGGCCGCATCGGTGGGCGGGTAGCACACCGCGTGGTCGGTGAGGAGGCGCCCGGCGTCCGAGTCCGGCAGCAGCCGGTGCAGCAGCGGTTCGTGCCGCCGTCGCCGATGTAGTGCTTGGCGGTCGCCATCACCGACCCCGAGGCGTTCAGCGCACTACCCTGCAGCCCGGTGATGTACGTGGCCATCATGGTGGGCACCTCCGGCTTCTCGCCGAAGGACTCGTAGGTGCGGCCCCAGCGGTCGTTGCGCGCGACGCACAGGCAGGGGGAGAAGTCCCAGTCGATGCCGGTACCCGAGACCTCCTCGGCGGTGGCCCGGCCGATCTGCTGCACCAGGGCGGGGTCGCGGGTGGCGCCCAGACCGATGTTGTGCGGGAAGATGGTCGCGCTGACCACGTTGTTGTGGCCGTGCACGGCGTCGACGCCGTAGATGATCGGGATGCCCAGCCGGCTGGCGAGCGCCGCGTTCTGGTAACCGTCGTACATGTCCGCCCAGGAGGTCGCGGTGTTAGGCGACGGTGCGGAGCCGCCGCCGGACAGCAGCGAGCCGAGCGCGTAGTTGGTGATGTCGGCGTTGCTCACGGCGCTGCGCTCGGCCTGTGTCATCTGGCCGATCTTCTCGTCCAGCGTCATGTTCGCCATCAGCTAGCTGACCCGGGTCGCGACGGGCAGCGACGGGTCCGGGTAGGGCAGGTGGGCGGAGACGGGCTTGGGCGCCACCAGCACGCCGACCGCCGCCGCCATCAGTACCCCGAGCCCGAAGCCTCCCACGCGCCGAACGCGACGTACCACGGTGGACACCCACCCTCTCTACGACCGCCTGGGAGGGAAGGGCGCGCGCAACCGCCTGAATCGCCGCCGGATTACCCAAGTAACATCCCGGACTTATTTTCGGGGCTTGATTGAACCCCCAGAATCGGATGCTCGTCAATACACGTCCGAGGGAGGCCGGGTGAGCGACCCCCCTGCCCCTCCGCCGCCGACCCGAAACGCACCCGGCACCGCCCCGGTGACGCCTGGCGGCAGCGCACCGTCGCGCCGATCCTGGCCAACCCGCGCTACCCCGGCCGGCAGGTCTGGAACCGGCAACGCAGTGACCGCCAGCGCACCCAGGACCGGCTGCCCGGCCTGCTGCAGCTGCGGGGCTAACCGCCGCCACCCAGTGGGCCATCTCGGCGAAGCCTTCCCACCCGGCCCCACTGCCCTTAAGTTAAGGATCTTCACTCCGTTTTGGGCAGGTTTGACGGCACAATTTCGATGGTGTAGCTGACGTCGCGGGTGTGTTCGGTTCTTCGTTGCGCTTTCGTCCGTGGGCTGG
>Ga0137369_10005559_pt1 | contig 12802 bp, 12 predicted proteins | sample SagtaG_12_FD_104918 | JGI IMG/M metagenome (GOLD analysis project Ga0137369, IMG submission 104918) | Vadose zone soil microbial communities from Sagehorn Ranch, Mendocino, California, USA - Sage1_L_113_16 metaG | ecosystem: Environmental > Terrestrial > Soil > Vadose zone | place: USA... | reverse complement strand
ATCGGGATACCGCTGCCGGGTGTGGAGATCCGCATCGTCGAGCCCGGTACGACGAACCCGCTGCCGTGGGACGACGAGGCGACCGGCGAGCTGCAGGTCCGCGGGCCATGGGTGGCCGCCGACTACTACCACCCGGACGCCGGGGTGGTGCTGAACACCGAGGACGGCTGGATGCGCACCGGTGACGTCGCGGCGGTCGACAGGTACGGCTCGGCCCGGATCGTCGACCGCACCAAGGACCTGGTCAAGTCCGGCGGCGAGTGGATCAGCTCGGTCGAGCTGGAGAACCTGCTGATGGCGCATCCCGCCGTGCGCGAGGCCGCGGTGATCGGCGTACCGCATCCGAAGTGGGACGAGCGGCCGCTGGCGTGCGTCGTGCTGGCCGAGGGTGCGAACGCGACCGCCGAGGAGCTGCTCGACTACCTGAAGCCGAAGGTGGCGCAGTGGTGGCTGCCGGACGCGATCGAGTTCATCGACGAGGTGCCGAAGACGAGTGTCGGCAAGTTCTCCAAGAAGGATCTGCGCATCAGGTTCGCCGGTTATCAGCTGCCGTAGATCGAGCGCAGCCAGACCGTCGTGAGGGTGTCGACGACCTCGCGGTCGCCGGACCTGCGCGCCCTGGACTGGTGGTAGAAGACCTCGTCGTTCATCGAGACCAGCACGCTCGCGACCTGCTTGGCGCTCGGCGGCCCGGGCAGCGCGATGCCGGCCGCGCGGTCGGCCTCGATCTGCTGTGCCGCGGCGCCGATGAACCGCCGCGCGACGTCGACCCAGAACCGCTCCATCGCCGGGTCGCCGTCCCGGGCGCGCAGGGCGGCACGCAGCACCGCGCCGTGCTTGCGCCAGATCGCCAGGTTGCCGGCGATCGCCGTACGCACCGCGTCCTCGGGAGGGGCGCCGCGCCGCGACATCCACACCTCGGCGGACTCGAACAGCTCGGCCAGCACCCGGTCGGCGAGCAGGTACAGCACCGCCTCGCGAGACTCGAAGTGGAAGTAGAACGCCGATCGCGAGATCCCGGCCCCGGAGGCCAGCTCGTCGATCGTGATCGAGCCGAGGTCGCGCTCGGCGAGGAGCTTCTCCGCCGTGTCCAGGATAGCCTGCGACGTCCGGTCGCCCTTGCTCGGCCCGCGCCGCCGGACGCCCGGTGTGGTACCTGTCGCCATGTGTCGATTTTGCTCGACACCGAGTCTGGAATCAACGACGTACTGTCGAACTGCGATCCTCGGTATGGTGCCACGCATGCGAGGCATCATCCTGGCCGGCGGCTCCGGCACCCGGCTGCACCCGCTGACGCTGGCGTCCAGCAAGCAGCTGCTGCCGGTGTACGACAAGCCGATGATCTACTACCCACTCTCGACGCTGTTGCTGGCGAACATCCGCGAGGTGCTGGTCATCACCACGCCGGACGACGCGTCGCAGTTCCAGCGGCTGCTGGGTGACGGGTCGCAGTTCGGGATGTCGATCTCGTACGCCGTGCAGCCGAAGCCGGAGGGTCTCGCGCAGGCGTTCCACATCGGCGCGGACTTCGTCGGCCCGGAGTCGGTGGCGCTGGCGCTGGGCGACAACATCTTCTACGGGCCCGGGCTGGGCCTGCACCTGCAGCGGTTCAACGACATCGACGGGGGCGCCGTGTTCGCCTATCGCGTGGCCGACCCGACGGCGTACGGCGTGGTGGAGTTCGACGCCGACGGCCGGGCGCTGTCGATCGAGGAGAAGCCCGCGAAGCCGAAGAGCAACTACGCGGTGCCGGGGCTGTACTTCTACTCGTCCGACGTGGTCGAGATCAGCCGGACGATCACCCCGTCGGCACGCGGCGAGCTGGAGATCTCGTCGGTGAACGAGATCTACCTTCGCGAGAAGCGGCTGCAGGTCGAGGTGCTGCCGCGCGGCACCGCCTGGCTGGACACCGGGACCTTCGACTCGCTGATGTCGGCCGGCGAGTTCGTGCGTGCGGTCGAGGAGCGCCAGGGGCTGAAGATCGGCTGCCCGGAGGAGATCGCCTGGCGCCGCGGCTTCATCGACGACGACGGCCTGCGCGCTCGCGCGGAGAGGCTCGCCAAGTCCGGGTACGGCGACTACCTGCTCGGCTTGCTCGACCGGCCCTGACAACCTGTCGGCGTACGACGTTAAGGTGGCCGACGTGGACGCGCCTCTTGCCTTGTACCGGCGGTACCGCCCGGACACGTTCGCCGAGGTGATCGGGCAGGAGCACGTCACCGAGCCGCTGCGGAACGCGCTGGCCAACAACCGGGTCAACCACGCGTACCTGTTCTCCGGTCCGCGCGGCTGCGGCAAGACGACCAGCGCGCGGATCCTGGCGCGGGCGATCAACTGCGAGAAGGGCCCGGCGCCGGAGCCCTGCGGCGAGTGCCGGTCCTGCCAGGACCTGGCCCGCGGCGGCCCGGGCAGCATCGACGTGATCGAGATCGACGCCGCCTCGCACGGTGGTGTGGACGACGCCCGCGACCTGCGCGAGCGGGCGTTCTTCGCGCCGGTGCAGTCGCGGTTCAAGATCTACATCATCGACGAGGCGCACATGGTGACCACGCAGGGCTTCAACGCCCTGCTGAAGCTTGTCGAGGAGCCGCCGCCGCACCTCAAGTTCATCTTCGCGACCACCGAGCCGGACAAGGTGATCGGGACGATCCGGTCCCGCACCCACCACTACCCGTTCCGGCTGGTCCCGCCGAAGGTGCTCGCGGCGTACCTCGCCCAGCTCTGCGAGGCAGAGGGTGTCGCGATCGAGCCGGCCGTGCTGCCGCTCGTCGTGCGCGCCGGCGGCGGTTCGGTGCGGGACTCGCTGTCGGTCCTCGACCAGCTGATCGGCGGCGCGGGGCCGGAGGGCGTGACGTATGCGCTCGCCGTGGCGCTGCTCGGGTTCACGCCGGACTCGCTGCTGGACGCGATCGTGGACGGGTTCGCCGCGCACGACAGCGCGGCCGTGTTCGGCGTGATCGACAAGGTGATCGAGACCGGGCAGGACCCGAAGCGGTTCGCCGAGGACCTGCTGCGGCGGCTGCGCGACCTGGTGATCGTGGCGGCCGTGCCGACCGCGATCACGTCCGGGCTGATCGACGTCGCGGAGGACCAGGGGGAGCGCCTGCAGACCCAGGCGGCCGGCCTCGGCGCGGCCGAGCTGACCCGGGCCGCCGACATCGTGGCCGCCGGCCTGCTGGAGATGCGCGGCGCCACCGCGCCCCGGCTCCAGCTGGAGCTGACCTGCGCCAAGGTGCTGCTGCCCGGCGCCGACGACTCCACCCAGGGCGTGCACGCCCGGCTCGACCGGATCGAGCGCCGGATGACCCTCGGCGGTACGACGGACGCCGGCGCCGCCGCCGCGCCGCCCGACGATTCCGTGGAATCGCGCGCCGCTGCGAGCGCGCCGCCGTCCCGGCCCGCCGCACAGTCCGAGCCGGCGGCTCGGCCAGGCCCGCAGGCCCAACCGGCCGCAGCGCAGGCTGCGCCTGCCGTGCAGCCTCCGGCGCCGGCTGGTGCCGGCGGGATCGGGCTGGCCGATGTACGACGGATGTGGCCGCAGGTGCTGCAGCGGGTCAAGGAGCGTAAGAAGGTCACCTGGGTGATGCTCAGCCAGAACGCCCAGGTGCTGTCGATGGACGACGCCGTCCTGACGATCGCGCTGTCGCACGCCGGCGTGCGGGACAACTTCGTCCGCTCGGGTCACGACGAGATCCTGCGGGAGGCGCTGCGCGCCGAACTGCTCGTCGACCGCCGCATCGAGGCCGTCGTCGACCCCTCGGCCGCGTCCGGCAACGCGCCCGCAGCGCCGTCCGGCGGGTCGTCGTCCGGCGGTTCGTCGTCAGCCTGGGGTGCGGGGGACCTGGGCGGTCCGGCGGGCGGTGCGGCCGGAGACGGAGGCACGGCCGGACCCGCTGCCGGTGGACCCGGCGGTGGAGCCGCGCCGGGTGGCTCGGCGCCGTCCGGAGCCGAACAGGGCAGGGGATCGGCTCAGGCCGGATCCGCGGCCGGACCTGCTGGCGGGACGCCGGCTCCCATCGACGAGGACGCCCCGCCCATCGACGAGGCGGACACGATCGGCGAGGACGACGTCGTCCTCGAGGACGACACCCGCAGTCACACCGACCTGCTCCGCGAGACCCTCGGCGCCGAGGTCATCGACGAGCAGCCCAACTGACTCCCGGCGCGGGTCAGCCGATGGCAGCCCGGACCTTCGGGTGGTCGCGCCAGGCCGGCATGGTGGCCATGTAGGCCAGTGTGTCCCGTTCGATCTTCTCGACCGGCTCGCCCGGGTTGCGCCGGGACTGCCACCCGACCATCGCCGCGAACCGCTCGTCGAACGACTGCAGGTTGCCCTCGGCGTCCGTGCAGTACGAGCAGTAGTGCCCGCTCTCGATCGGCATCCCGCAGCTCTGGCATCCGGCTGACGTGTTCACAACTGTTCTCCATTCGAGGTCGTGGGGCTCGAGACGAGGGCCCGCAGCCCGGCGAGCAAAGCGGTGCGCTCACCGGGTGCGAGAGAGGCCAGCGACCGGGCGAGCAGGTCGGTGCTGAGGACGTCGCGGTCGGCCCGGAGCAGCGCGAAGCCCCGCTCGGTGAGCCAGACCAGGGTGCGCCGGCGGTCGTCCGGATCGCGCTCCCGCTCGAGCGCCTCCTTGCCCTCCAGCTGCGTGACGATGTCGCTCACCACGGACTGTGCCCGGTCCAGGTGCAGGGCGAGATCGCCGATCCTCATCGGCCCGGCCTGCGCCAGGTGCAGCAGTACGGCGCGGGACGCGCCGGACAGCTCGGTGCGCTTGCCGTCCCGGCGGTGGAAACGCAGGTACGTCTCCCGGAACAGCTCGGCGAACTCCCGCGCCGACTCCTCGGCCGCGGCGCCCTCGTCGTACATGTCTGTGACTCTCGGCCGCCGGCAATGCATCGTCAATCCCGATACGTTCCGGACGGCCGGCGCCGGTCCGGCGGGAGCGGCCGTCACGGGACGGAAACGCGCGGCGCGAGCTGTCCGTCGTACCGGATAGGCTTCGGGCAAGGATCACGGGACGGCTGGGAACAGGGAGACGACGGTGTTCGACGGTGGTGGCGGGCAGGGCGCTGGGGGCTTCGACATGTCCGGCCTGCTCGCGCAGGCACAGGCGATGCAGAGCCAGCTGATGCAGGCCCAGGCCAACCTGGAGAAGCAGGAGGTCGAGGGCAGCGCCGGCGGTGGTCTGGTGACCGCGCTGGTGTCCGGCACCGGTGAGCTGCTGAGCCTGTCCATCAGCCGATCGGCCGTCGATCCGGACGACACCGAGACGCTGGCCGACCTGATCGTGGCCGCCGTCCGCGATGCCAACGAGAACGCGCGCGAGCTGGCCGCCCAGGCGATGGGCCCGCTGGCCGGCGGGCTAGGCGGGTTGCCGGGCATGACCGGGCTGCCGGGCCAGAACCAAGGCTGACGTGTACGAGGGGGCCGTCCAGGACCTGATCGACGAGCTCGGCCGGCTCCCCGGCGTCGGACCGAAGTCGGCGCAGCGGATCGCCTTCTACCTGCTGGCCGCCGACCCGGTCGACGTACGACGGCTCGCGCACGTGCTCGTGCAGGTCAAGGAGAAGGTCAGGTTCTGCGAGATCTGCGGCAACGTCTCTGAGGAGACCCAGTGCCGGATCTGCCGCGACCCGCGCCGTGACACGACCGCGATCTGCGTGGTCGAGGAGGCCAAGGACGTGGTGGCGATCGAGCGGACCCGGGAGTTCCGCGGCCGCTATCACGTGCTGGGCGGCGCGATCTCGCCGATCGAGGGCATCGGCCCCGACGAGCTGCGGATCAAGGAACTGATGCAGCGGCTGGCCTCCGGCGAGGTCACCGAGATCATCCTGGCCACCGACCCGAACCTCGAGGGTGAGGCCACCGCGACGTATCTGAGCAGGCTGCTGCGGCCCATGGGGTTGCGCGTCACCCGATTGGCTAGTGGACTTCCGGTAGGCGGTGACCTCGAATATGCCGACGAGGTCACACTCGGACGGGCGTTTGAAGGGCGGCGATCGATCGATGACTGATCACACCGGTCCCACCGGCATTGCGGAACGAGCTTTGGAGACGAACGCGAGCGACCTGTCGGAGTTCGCCGAGCAGATCGCCGACCAGGTGCGCAGTTTCCTGATCACGGTTCGGGACATCGCCGCGCAGCCCGACGAGGAGGACGTCGACGAGGGCCTCGCCTCGCTGCCGTACCTGCTGCTCGAGGTCAGCCAGCTGCTGCTGGCCGGTGGGCGGCTGGGCGCGTTCGAGGACTTCGTCCCCGAGGAGCGGTACGAGACCGACGCCGGGCCGGACCCGGACCTGGACGCGATGCGGGACCGGCTGGCCGCGCTGTTCGAGGGCCTGGACGAGTACGCCGAGGTGTTCGACCCGTACGGCAACCCGCCCGAGATCATGGTCTACCGCCTGTCCGACGACCTGACCGCGATCGCGAACGACCTGGTGCACGGCCTGGCGCACTACGAGGCCGGCCGGATCGACGAGGCGCTGTGGTGGTGGCAGTTCTCGTACGTGTCGAGCTGGGGAGCGGCCGCCAGCGCGGTGCTGCGCGCCATCCAGTCGCTGATCGCGCACGACCGGCTCGAACCGGCCCACGACCCGCAGACCGAGGCCACCGACCGCGAGCTCGTCGAGGTCGCCGACGAGGCCGTGTCCCGCCGCTAGTGCCGGTGCGACCGGAGCTGGGCCGGGTCTTCGAGCACCCTGGGGTGGCGGCTGCCTACCGGCACCGCCCGCCCTACCCGTCGTACGTCTTCGATCTGCTGGAGCGGCTCGTTACCGACGAGCCCCGGGTGGTGCTGGACATCGGCGCGGGTGAGGGCGCTCTCGCCCGCCCGCTGGCGCCCCGGGTGGACCGGGTCGACGCCGTCGACGTCTCGGCCGCGATGGTCGCGGAGGGCTTGCGGCGGCCCGGAGGGCGGCACCCGAACCTGCGCTGGATCACCGCGCCGGTGGAGACGGCGCCGCTGGACGGGCCGTACGCGCTCGTGACGGCGGGTGCGAGCCTGCACTGGATGCCGTGGGAGACGACAATGGCGCGGCTGGCGGCGGTGATGACCCCGCGCGCCCAGCTCGCGGTGGTCGAGCACGGTCCGCGTGACGTGCCGTGGCAGGACGAGCTGGTGGCGGTCATCCAGCGCCACTCCCGCAACCCCGGCTACGACCCGCGGTTCTCCGTCGTAGCGGCACTGGAGGAGCGCGGGCTGTTCGAGGCTGTGGGGAGCGCGGAGACGCCGCCGGTGGTCGTCGAGCAGTCCGTCGGTGATTACGTGGAGCAGTTCCACTCCAGGGCGACACTGGCCCGGGAGCACATGTCGCCGGAGGAGGCGGCGGAGTTCGGTCGCGCCGTCGAGGCCGCTGTGCGTCCGCGGTCGGAGGGCGACATGCTGCGGCTGCCGATCGTCGCGGAGCTGACCTGGGGACGGCCGGTGCCCTAGTCCGGCAGCATCGGCATCTGCATGCCGGTGTCGCGGCCGAGCAGGACGCCGCGGGTCAGGGCCTTGCTGCCGAAGCGGTCGCGCACGTGGTCGACGGCGCCGTCCAGCGCGGTCAGGTCGTGCCGGTCGTAGGGCAGCACCAGCTGGGTGGCGGCGGTGCTCTCCAGGTTGGCGACCGAGACGCCGACCAGGGTCAGGCCGCGCTGCTCGATCACCGGCAGCTCGCGCTCGACCAGGGTGCGGACCGTCGCCAGCACCTGCTGGGTCTGCGCGGTCGGCTCCTGCAGGGTGTGTGACCGGGTCGCGCGGCGGAAGTCGTCGTACCGGAGTCTCAGCACCACGGTGCGGCCGACGCGTTCGGCGACGCGCATCCGGCGGGTGACCCGGTCGACGATGCCGATCACGACCGCGTCGATCTCCTCGGGTGTCTTGCGGGAGCGGCCGAGCGCGTGCTGCGAGCCGATCGAGCCGCGGCGGCGGCCGGTCTCGACGGGGCGCGGGTCGCGGTTGTGCGCGAGCGCGTGCAGGTGCCGGCCGGACGCGACACCCAGCATCGAGACCAGGGCGCCGGGTGCGAGCTGGGCGACGTCGCCGACGGTGCTGAGGCCGCGGCGGTACAGCTTCTGCGCGGTCACCTCGCCGACACCCCACAACCGGGTCACCGGCAGCCCGTGCAGGAACTCCAGCTCACGATCGGGCGGTACGACGAGCAGCCCGTCGGGTTTCGCGACCCCGCTCGCGACCTTCGCCAGGAACTTGGTCCGCGCGACCCCGACGGTGATCGGCAGCCCGACCTCGCGCAGCACCCGCTCGCGCAGCCGGGCCGCGATGGCGCGCGGCTCGCCGGCGATCCGCCGCAGCCCGCCGACCTCCAGGAAGGCCTCGTCGATCGACAGGCCCTCCACCATCGGCGTGGTGTCGCGGAAGATCTCGAACACCGCCTTGCTGGCGTCGCTGTACGCGGAGAACCGCGGCTTGACCACGATCGCCTGCGGGCACAGGTCGCGCGCCTGGCGCCCGCCCATCGCGGTCCGCACCCCGCACGCCTTCGCCTCGTAGCTGGCCGCCAGCACGACTCCGCCGCCGACGATCACCGGCCGGCCGCGCAGGCGCGGGTCGTCCCGCTGCTCGACCGACGCGTAGAACGCGTCCAGATCGGCATGCAGGATCGTCGCCAACCCGTCCACGAACACATGTTCGCATCTCCCGCCGACAGTTCCCAGCCTCTGCCCGATGTTCACTCATCGGGCCCTTGTGACCCGGCGTGTCGCCGCTCGTCGGGCCCTTCCGGCCACGCATGACGTTGTAGAACGAACCGGCCGGCCACGCATGACGTCGTACGACGGGCCAGGCGGGCCGTGACCTCCGTGCGGCATCGTGTGCTTCGCGGCCGTGAACACGATGCATGCCGCATGCACCTCTCCTGCTGGCCCATTGCACATGAAATTGCCTGTGCGAGGCTCCGGCCGAGTGGCCAAGCCTCCGGGTCGTGTTCAGACTCCGGCCCGCGCCGGTCACAAGGGACCGACGAACGGCGACACGCCGGGTCGCAAGGGCCCGATGATCGGAAAAGCAGGGGCGGACTGTCGGTGGGTCAGGAGAGAATGCGCCTTATGGACCTGTCGGCGTATCGCGCTTTCTGGAGGACCCTCGGGGTTCCGTCGTTGCTCATCGGGTCGCTGCTGGCGCGGCTGCCGACGGTGGCGATGATGATCCCGCTGTCGTTCCTGGTGAAGGACCTGACCGGCGGGTTCGGTTGGGCGGGCGTGGTGGCCGGCTCCTACTCGGTCGGCACCGGGATCGGGGCGCCGCTGTGGGCGCGGCTGGCGGACCGGCGCGGTCCGCGGCGGGTGCTGGCGGTCACCGGCTTCGCCTGGAGTGTCGCGCTGGCGGTGCTGGCGCTGACCCCGGGCGGGTTGGTGCGCGTGATGCCGGCGATCTCGCTGGTGGCCGGCGCGCTGGTGCCGCCGGTGTCGTCGACGATGCGGGCCCGCTGGCCGCGGATGATGATCGGCATCCGGCTGCGCACGGCGTACGCGGTGGACGCGACGGCCGTCGAGGTGCTGTTCGCGATCGGCCCGATGCTCGGCGCGGTGATGGTGACGTTCGCCAGCCCGCGGGCCGGCCTGCTGGCCGCGGCCGGGTTCGCGGCGGTGACTACCTGGTGGTTCTCGCAGCTGCAGCCGAAGTCCCGCGCGGCGGGGGAGCACGAGCACCCGCTGACCGTGCGGCAGTTGCTGTGGCACCGGCACCGGCTGGCGATCATCGTGTCGTTCGGCCTGTGCGTGATGGCGTTCGCGGCGACCTCGCTCGCGATCGCGGCCTTCGCCGACGATCATGGCAACCGCATCATCGCCGGCTGGCTGGAGATGGTGTGGGCGCTGGGCAGTCTCACCGGCGGGCTGGTCGCGGGGGCGCTGCCCGGCCGCCGGGTGTCGTACGTGTGGCGCCGGACCGCGACGATCTGCGTCGGCCTGGTCGTCTGCGCCCCGGCGACCTGGTCGTCCTGGACCCTCGGTGTCGCACTGTTCACCTCCGGCACCGTGCTGGCCCCGACCGTCGGTGCGATGTACGAGCGGCTCGGCGCACTGACTCCGGCCTCGGTCCGCACCGAGGTGTTCGGCTGGATGAACAGCAGCGCGATGCTCGGCGCGGCCGCCGGCTCGGCGCTGTCCGGTGTGATCGTCGAGTCGTTCGGCGTGCCGTACGTCTTCGTCGCCGCCGCCCTGCTCACGTTGGTCGCGGCCGGCGTCCTGCTCGGCGTACCGCCGCACCGTCCCGAGGAGCACGCCGACGAGGAGCACGTCGTGCCGCCGGTGATCGAGGCCGGGGCCGAACCTGTGGCCATAACACCGGCGTGACCGCTGTCCGGCACGTGGGCCGGGCGCGCGCACGAGGTCACGGCGCGGTTACACTGGCGTCCGACCAAGTGCGCCGGTTGCAGCGCTCGCAACAACGCGTAGAAGCCCAGTGGGTGCTGGGACTCGAGGTGTTAGGAGACCGCCCGTGGGCCGCGTCGTGCACAAGTACGGCGGATCGTCCGTCGCAGACGCAGACTGCATCAAGAGAGTCGCGCAGCGAATCGTCGCCACCAAGAAGGCCGGCAACGACGTCGTCGTCGTGATCTCGGCGATGGGCGACACCACCGACGAGCTGATGGACCTGGCCAAGCAGGTCACGCCGCTGCCGCCCCCGCGCGAGCTGGACATGCTGCTGACGTCGGGCGAGCGGATCTCCGCGGCGCTGCTGGCGATGGCGATCGCGAACCTCGGCTACAGCGCCCGGTCCTTCACCGGCTCCCAGGCGGGCGTGATCACCACCGCCCGGCACGGTGACGCGCGGATCATCGACATCACGCCGAGCCGGATCGAGAGCGCGCTCGCCGATGGCCACGTCGCGATCGTCGCCGGCTTCCAGGGCGTCGCCCAGGACACGAAGGACGTCACCACGCTCGGCCGCGGCGCGTCGGACACCACCGCTGTGGCGCTGGCCGCGGCGATCAGCGCGGACCAGTGCGAGATCTACACCGACGTGGACGGCGTCTTCACCGCCGACCCGCGGATCGTGCCGTCCGCCAAGCACATCCCGCGCATCTCGTACGAGGAGATGCTCGAGATGGCGGCCTGCGGGGCGAAGGTGCTGCACCTGCGCTGCGTCGAGTACGCCCGCCGCTACAACGTCCCCGTCCACGTCCGCTCGTCCTTCTCGCAGAAGGAGGGCACGTGGGTAGTCGATGCAGGAGAACTGGGAGACCCGGAAACCATGGAACAGGCGATCATCTCAGGTGTCGCGCACGACCGGAGCGAGGCCAAGATCACCGTCGTCGGCGTGCCCGACAAGCCGGGTGAGGCGGCGCGGATCTTCGAGACCGTCGCCGAGGCCGAGACGAACATCGACATGATCGTCCAGAACATCTCGGCGGTCGCCACCAACCGCACCGACATCTCGTTCACGCTGCCGCGCACCGACGGCGCCACCGCGATGACCGCGCTCGCGCGGCTGAAGGACGAGGTCGGCTACGAGCAGCTCCTGTACGACGACCAGATCGGCAAGGTCTCCGTCATCGGCGCCGGCATGCGCTCGCACCCGGGCGTGTCCGCGAAGTTCTTCTCTGCTCTCGCCGATGCGGGGGTGAACATCGAGATGATCTCCACGTCGGAGATCAGGATCTCCGTGATCGTCGACGAGGGCGCGGTCGACGCCGCCGTCCAGGCCGCGCACACCGCGTTCGGGCTCGACGACAACCAGACCCAGGCGGTCGTGTACGGAGGCACCGGACGATGACCGACCTCACCGCCCTCGACGCCGAGCAGGACCGCTCCCAGCTGCCGTCGCTCGCGGTCGTCGGCGCCACCGGCGCGGTCGGCACGGTGATGCTGCACCTGCTGTCCACCCGGCAGAACGTGTGGGGCGAGATCCGGCTGATCGCGTCCGCCCGCTCGGCCGGCAAGCGGCTGAAGGTCCGCGGCGAGGAGCTCGACGTCGTGCCGATCAGCCCGGAGGCGTTCGACGGCATCGACGTCGCGATGTTCGACGTACCGGACGAGGTGGCGCACGAGTGGGCGCCGATCGCGGTCTCCCGCGGCGCGGTCGTCGTGGACAACTCGGGCGCGTTCCGGATGGACGACGACGTGCCGCTGGTGGTGCCGGAGGTCAACGCGGAGGCGGCCCGCTACCGCCCGCTCGGCATCATCTCGAACCCGAACTGCACGACCCTGTCGATGATCGTCGCGATGGGCGCCCTGCACCACCGGTACGAGCTGGAGGAGCTCACGGTCGCGTCGTACCAGGCCGCGTCCGGTGCCGGCCAGGCCGGTGTCGACGCGCTCTACGACCAGCTCACCAAGGTGGCCGGCAACCGCGAGCTCGGGTCGAGCCCGGGAGATGTACGACGCGTGGTCGGCGACGACGTCGGGCCGTTCCCGGCGCCGCTGGCGCTCAACGTCGTACCGTGGGCCGGCTCGCTGCGCGACGGCGGCTGGTCGTCCGAAGAGCTCAAGGTCCGCAACGAGTCACGCAAGATCCTCGGCCTGCCGCACCTGAAGGTGTCCGCGACGTGTGTCCGGGTCCCGGTGATCACCACGCACTCGCTGTCGGTGCACGCGCGGTTCAACCGCGAGGTGGACGTCGACGAGGCCCGCGAGGTGCTGCGGGACGCGCCCGGCGTGCTGCTGTTCGACAACCCGGCCGAGGGCGAGTTTCCCACGCCGGCCGACGTCGTCGGCACCGACCCCACCTGGGTCGGCCGCCTGCGCAAGTCCCTGGACGACCCGCAGGCCCTGGACCTGTTCGTCTGCGGCGACAACCTCCGCAAGGGCGCCGCCCTGAACACCGCCCAGATCGCCGAACTGGTAGCCAAGGACCT
>Ga0137369_10005549_pt1 | contig 12811 bp, 12 predicted proteins | sample SagtaG_12_FD_104918 | JGI IMG/M metagenome (GOLD analysis project Ga0137369, IMG submission 104918) | Vadose zone soil microbial communities from Sagehorn Ranch, Mendocino, California, USA - Sage1_L_113_16 metaG | ecosystem: Environmental > Terrestrial > Soil > Vadose zone | place: USA... | reverse complement strand
TACAAACCGTCGCCATGTCGGCGATCGACGCGAGCCTGCAGTCGATTCAGGCGCCCCGCGTCGAAGGCCAGCAGCAGCTCGTCGAGGCCGGCGCCACCGCCCTGCACACCCTGATCAGTCTGCTGACGGTCTTCGTCCTGGCCTTCTACTGGCTTGTCGAACGCGCGTCGATCAAGCGCGTGGTCTTGCGCACGGTGCCCGTACAGCACGCCAGGAACGTGAACACAGTCTGGATGGAGGTCGAGGAAAAACTCGGCGGCTGGGTCCGCGGCCAGCTGATCCTGATGCTGGCCATCGGCGTCGCGGCTAGCGTCGGCTACAGCGTCATTGGCTTGCCAAATCCGATCCTGCTCGGCGTGGCGTCCGGTCTGTTCGAGATCGTGCCGATGATCGGGCCATTCCTGGCCTTTGCGCCAGCGGTCCTGGTTGCGCTGGCGATCAACCCTGCCCAGGCAATCGCCGTCGTGGTGTACGCGCTGATCATCCAGCAAATCGAGAGCAACATCCTCGTCCCACGCGTGATGGGTCGCACCGTCGGCGTGAGTCCGCTGACGGTGCTGCTCGGCATCCTGGTTGGCACAGCGCTGGCGGGCCTGCCCGGCGCCTTCGTCGCCGTGCCCGTGGCGGGCGCGCTCCAGGTGATCCTGGCGCACACGCTGCGCTCGGAGGACCCCTCGCAGTCCGAAGAGCACCAGGACTCGCTGGAGCGCGCCGTGCAACAGGGACACGGCCAGGGTGCGCCCACCGTCCCGGTCTGATGGTGATGTTCTCGGCGCTGCGCCGCTTCGCCCTGCGCGCCACAGACGGCAGTCAGGCGTGGATTCGCGATCTGGCCGTGGACATCTCGAGTGGCGACTACCCCGTGGTGACCGACATCGTCGTCCACGGCCAGGAAAAGGGTCCGGTGCTCGCGTGGGAAAACGTCACCGAGCTCGACCTCGAAGGCCACCGCATCGTCGTCCAGAGCCTGTCGAACACGTACGAGCTGCCGGCGAATCGCGTGCTGCTGCACCGCGACGTGATGGATGCGCTGATCCTCGATCTGCCCGAACGACAGTCCGTGCGCGCCAACGACCTGTGGCTCGAGTGCCAGGACAAACGACTGATCCTGCGTGCCGCCGACATCGGCGCCTGGGCGGTGCTACGGCGGCTCGGCCGAGGTCTGCTGGGGACCGAGAGCCATCGGCGGCTGCTCGACTGGCGGGACGTCGAGTTCCTGCGTGGCGATCCAGAAGCAGCCCGCGCCGGCGGCGACTACCACCGCCGCGTCCGGAGCTTGCAGCCATCCGAGATCGCCAATCTGCTCGACTTCCTGCCGTACCTGCACGCCGCGGAGCTGCTCGAGCTACTCGACGCGGATGTCGCCGCTGACACCCTCGAAGTAATGACGCCCGAACGCCAGGCGCAGGTGTTCGAAGAGCTCGTCAAGGACCGACGCATCGCGCTGCTGCGGCTGATGGCGCCCAATCATGCCGCCAACTTGCTCGGCCGGCTAGCGTCCGACGAGGCGCGCGAGTGCCTCGAAGCGTTGCCCAGCCCTAACAGGGAACGACTCATCGACTTGCTGCGCTATCCCGAAGACTCGGCCGGCGGCATCATGACCAACGACATCGTCGTGGTCGAGGCGCACCTGTCCGTGCGGGAAGCGCGGAAGGAGATTCGCGCCGAGCTCGCAGGTCCGGACTTCATCTATTACCTGTACGTCGTCGACGACCTCGAATCGCGCCACCTGCTCGGCGTGCTGACGCTGCGCGATCTGCTTGTCTCGGACGAACGCGAGCCAGTCCAGCGTGTCATGCGTCCATCCATTGTGACCCTGGATCCACTCATGTCCGCGCAGGACGCGGCCCGACGCGTCGCTGACCAGCACCTGGCAGCGCTGCCCGTGGTCAGCCGCGATGGGCGGGTGCTCGGCGCCGTCACTTCGGACGTGGCGCTGCTGCAGCTCGCGCCCGCGTCGATGGCTGGTGTCGCGCCGCGGGTGTTCACGTGAGTTTCAGTACCGAAGAGCGCGCCAGCGCGCCCGTTCCGGCCGTCGACCTGCCGGAGCTGCCGCGCATCCAACGGCGCCTGCACGAGGGCACGCGACTCAACATTCGCGGCCGAACGGTTCGCCTGCGGCGCATTCATACGCCGCGCAGCGGCGTGCTGGCGCTGCTGACCATCCTCGGGCCAGGCCTGATCGCGGCCACCGCCGGCGATGACGCGGGGGGCATTGCCACCTATAGCCAGGTCGGCGCCCGCTATGGCTACGACCTGCTGTGGACGCTCTTGATCATCACGGTCACCCTGGCCGTGGTCCAGGAGATGGCGGCACGGCTGGGTGCGGCGACCGGTCGCGGGCTGCTCGACCTGATTCGCGAGCGCTTCGGGATCGGTTGGGCGCTGTTCGCGGTGGTCGTCGTGCTGGTGAGCAACGGTGGCGTCGTGGTAACTGAGTTCGCGGGCATCGCCACGGCCGCCGAGCTGTTCGGCGTCAGCCGCTATATCGCGGTGCCGCTGTGTGCGTTCGTTGTGTGGTGGTCAGTCAGTCGCGGCAACTACGCGGCGGTCGAAAAGACGTTCTTGCTCATGGCGCTGGCGTTCCTCGCCTATCCGGTGTCGGCGGCCCTCGGGCGGCCAGACTGGGGCGCGGTCGCGCACGGCGCGTTTGTACCCACGCTGCAGCAAGATCCCGAGTATCTGACGCTGCTGGTCGCACTCATCGGGACTACCGTCACGCCCTACATGCAGCTGTTCCAGCAGAGCTCGATCGTCGAAAAGGGCATCCCGCGGCGGCACTACGGCCAGGAGCGCATGGACGCCTACGTCGGCGCGGTGTTCAGCAACGTGATCGCCGCGTGCATCGTCATCGCCGCGGGGGCGACGCTGCACGTGGCCGGCGTGACTGACGTCCAGACCGCGCAGGACGCGGCCGCTGCGCTCGAGCCGGCGGCAGGCAAGGCAGCGCAGGCGCTGTTCGGCGTTGGGCTGCTTGGTGCGTCGCTGCTGACAGCGGGTGTGCTGCCGCTGGCGACCGCGTATTCGGTGAGCGAAGCCTTCGGGTTTCGCAAGGGCGTCAACCTCGACTTCCGTCGGGCGCCGTTCTTCCTGGGGACGTTTTCGGTGCTGATTCTGGTTGGCGCCGTGGTCTCGCTGGTGCCTAGAATTCCGTTGTTCGGGCTGCTTATCGGCATCCAGACACTCAACGGGCTGCTCCTGCCGGTGATGATGCTGTTCATTTTGTTGCTGACCAATAGCCAGCGGCTGGTCGGCAACATGCGCAACGGGCCAGTCAACAATGTCCTGGGCTGGGGCTCGCTGGTGCTGGTGACCGCCGCATCGGCGACGCTGCTCGGCGCCCAGGTCCTACACTTCGTGACAAGCTAATGGACGATGAAACGCCCGAGATGGAGAAGCTGACACAGGAGATGCGCGCCGCCATGGCCGCCTGGGTCGCCGATCCCAACAACACCACCCTGAAACAGCAGTTCCGCGATCTCCAGCGCCGCTACCAGCGGCTGTTCCAGGACCACAAGCGCGGCCAGCGCAACGGCGTTTTGTCATCCTGAGGGGGAGCTTGCGATCCGAAGGATCCGCTTGCTGGCGCGGCACCGGTCGACAAGCGGATTCCTGAGCGCAGCCGAAGGGCTCAGGATGACGGGGCGGCCCGTTTCAGCAGCGCGGCGCGCTGAACGGCGGCGTCGGCGATGGCCTCGGCTTCGCTGAAGGCGGTCAGGACGCCCTCCGAGACGACCACCTGGCCGCCGACGAGAACCGTGCGCACATCACTCGCCCGGGCGGAGTAGACCAGCTGGGTAAAGATGTCCTCGGGCCCGGCGGCGTGCGCGCGCCGAAGGTCGAGAATGGCCAGGTCGGCATACTTGCCTGGCTCGATCGAGCCGATATCGGCATCAAGGCCCAGCGCGCGCGCGCCGCCCAGCGTCGCCACCTCGAACAGGTCGGCGGCTGCCACAGCCAGGGGACCGTCGCGGTAGCGAGCAAGGAGGCCAGCGAGCCGCAGCTCCTCCCAGCCGTCCAGCCGGTTGTTCGAAGCGGCGCCATCGGCACCAATGGCCACGTTAACCCCGTTTTCAAGGTAGGTAGCAATCGGCGCCACGCCAGAGGCCAGCTTCAAATTGCAGGACGGGCAATGCACCACACTCGCCCCTCCCGTGGCCAGGACGTCGACGTCGTCAGCCTCGGGCCATACGCAATGCGCCAGGCAGGCGTTGGTCTCGGCCAGGCCCATATTGGCCAGCAATCTGATATTGGTCGTGCCGAAGCGCTGGCGCACGACCTCGATCTCCTCACGCTGCTCGCTGGCGTGGGTATGCACGAGCATGTGGTTGGCCCGCGCCCGCGCGCCCACGCTGCGCAGCAGGTCGTACGTCGCGGTCAGCACGAAGCGCGGCGAATAGGCGTAGCGCAGTCGGCCGCCCTCGCGCTCGTGCCACATGTCGGCGAGGCGATCGCTGTCGCGCAGCGCAACTGCCGTCGGCTCCAGCAGACCGGGCGGAACACCCTCCCCGGCATCCATGAGCGCCTTGCCGCCGGTGTAGCGAATGCCCGTTTCCATCGCCGTTTCGAACAAAACATCGGTGTGATGGACGGTGCCCATGTCCAGGATCGAGGTCGTGCCGCCCAAGAACAGCTCGGCGATACTCAGCCGAGCGGAGGCACGCAGGGACCTTGGATCGTGGGCCGCCTCGAGCGGCCAGATCCGTTCGCGCAGCCAGGCCAGGAGCGGCTGCGCCTCGGCCAGTCCGCGGAACAGAGTCTGGCACAGGTGCAGGTGCGCCTGGACAAAGCCCGGCACGACCACCAGACCGGTCACGTCGAGCGTCGTCTGCGCGGGCGGCGACTGGCCTGGTTCTTCGACCGCGCTGATCCGTCCACCCGCATCGATCAGGATGTCACGCAGGCCGACCGTATGCAGCGGATCGACCGTCACGACGGTCCCGCCACGGATCGCGAGCACGCTAGCTGCCTCGGTACGACGTGCAGGCATACGGTGACAGCAGCAGCGGCACGTGGTAGTGCGGCGCCCCTGTCTCTACCTCGAATTCAATGCTTATCCGCTTGAGAAACGGCGCGCCGCGACCGTGCGCGGCAAAATAGGGCTGCGCGTCGAAGACGATGCGATAGACGCCTGGCTCGACGGTCGCCAGCAGAGCGATGCGGCCATCGGTGTTCGTCTCTTCGTGCGCCAGTTCCACGTCGGCGTGAAAAAGCCTGACCGGCAGACCAGCGGCGGGCGTGCCGCGCTCCACATCCAGGACGTGCGTCGACAGCGTGGTCACGCCGCGCGTCCAAAGCCAGGTTCGCCCAACACCACGCCGTCGCGATAGACAAGCTGCCCACGAACGAACGTCGCCACCACCCGCCCGCGCAGCGTGCGACCGACGAACGGGCTGAGCGGCCAGCGCGAATGCAGATCTTGTTCGTGCAGGGTCCAGTCCGCGTCGAGGTCGACAATCGCGATATCGGCATCGGAACCGGCCAGCAGCGCTCCCTTGCGCGGATACAGGCCCAAACGCCGCGCCGGATTGGCGCACAGCAGTTGCACGACGCGCGGCAGCGACAGCCGCTGGCCACTGAGCACGAGCGGCAGCGTCATCTGGACGCCCGAGATGCCGCCCCACGCCGACCAGATATCGTCGACGGCCTTCATGGCCGGTGGGCAGGGCGAGTGATCGGACGCGATCAGGTCGACCTCACCGTCCACGACGGCCTGCCACAGCGCGTCGACCGTCGAACGCGACCGCAACGGCGGCGCACACTTGGCCACTGCCCCGAGCCGTTCCAGGTCAGATTCGTCCAGAGTCAGGTAGTGCGGACACGTCTCTTGGGTGACGTCGAGCCCTTCGCCACGTGCCTGAGCAACGAGCCGAGCAGCCTCCGCCGTGCTGATATGCACGAAGTGCAGCCGGGCACCGGTAACGCGCGCAGTCTCTAGCGCCATCCGCACCGCCTCGACCTCCGCGCGTGGGGGGCGCGAGCGGGCCCACGCGATCGGTGAGCCCATTCCCGTTGCGGCGCCGAGGTGCACTGGCGACTCTGCGTGCAGCGCAAGCAGCAGGCCGAGCTCGGCGCAGCGCTGCATCACGTCGAGCAGGCAGAACTCGTCCAGCGGCGGGTATTCGGCCAGACCGCTGTCGCACAGGAACGCTTTCACGCCGACCACGCCCGCGTCGCGCAGCTCCGCGAGATGCTCGAGCGACTGCGGCACCACGCCGCCCCAGAAGGCATAGTCGACCCGCGCGTGCTCGGCGACGGCGCCACGTTTGATCGCGAGCGCGCGCACGTCGAGGGTTGGCGGATGGCAGTTGAGCGGCATGTCCGCAACGGTGGTGACACCGCCCGCCGCGGCGGCCGCCGTGCCGCGCAGAAAACCTTCCCATTCGGTTCGACCCGGCTCGTTGAAGTGGACGTGCGCATCGACCACGCCCGGCAGCACGTGCAGCCCCGTGGCGTCGAACTCCTGGTCTGGCCGCTGCGCTGTGTCGTCCGCGATTCGTCCATCGGCGATCAGCACATCGCCGCGCCGCGCGTCGTGCTCGTCGACGACGGTGCCGCCCCGCACCAGCAGCGAGCTCACGCGTTGAGCACCTGCGCCAGCGCTGCCAGCACCGCGCCGGAGGCCTCGGGCCGCGCATCGGCGCCCAGCACGCCAACGCGCAGCGCGCCCTCGTCGAGGCTTACGTAGACGCCGAACTCGTCCAGCAGGCGCCGCCACACCGCGTGCGCCTCCGGCAGCCGGACGGTCCACACCAGCGGCCCGCCTTCGGGGGCCATCCCCAGTGCCGCCAGGCCAGCGCGCAGCGACGAAGCGACCTGTGCATGGCGCGCCCAGCGTGCTTCAAGGCCTTCGTCGACCACAAGACGCAAGGCCTCGCGCAGGCCGTAGACCAGGCTCGTCGGGGCGGTGTGATGATTGAGCCGCTCGGCACTCCAGTAGGCCTGCAGCTGCAGCAGATCCAGATAGCTCGTCCGCGGCGGCACCGACCGCGCCAGCATCCGCGCTTCGAGCTCACGCGAGTACGTCACGAGCGTCATGCCGGACGGCGCACCCACGCAGTAGTCCACGCCTGCGCACACCGCGTCGATCCCCCATTCGTCGGTGCGCAGCTCCAACCCGCCTAGAAAGCGGGTTGCATCGACGATCAAAATCTTGCCCTGGGCGTGGCACTCCGCTGCGAACCGCTGCAGGTCGCGGCCGTCATCGGGCGCGACAACCATGCACTGACGAGCGTCCGGCAGCGTATTCAGCAACGACTCCACGCCCGCCGACGCCAGCGCCGAGAGTGCAAAGCACCGCGTATTCGACGTCAGGAGCACAGTCCGGGCAAGGTCCATGACCTCATCCATGACCAGCGTGAACGCCGGATCGAATTGCCCGATCACCGGGGTCGTCAGGGCGCGCAGCACGCGCGCATCCGGCGTGCTCGGCCCGCCACCGGCCAACAGTCGGCTCGGCGGGGCGAAATCGGCGACGGGCATCACTTAGGGCTATGGTAGAACCACGTTCCCAACAGACTATGGCAGTCCGAGATCGCATCCTGGCGGCGCGCGGCCACGTCGCGCCTGACCTGGTCCTCAAGCGTGCGCGGGTCGTCAACCTGTTCACCAACGAGGTTCTGTCGACGGACGTCGCCATCCACGATCAGCACGTCGTCGGCTTAGGCAGCTATTCGGGCCCGCGCGAGATCGATCTCGACAATGCATACGTTCTGCCTGGCCTGATCGACGGCCACTTGCATATCGAGAGCACCATGCTCGCCCCGGGCGAGTTCGCGCGCGCTGTCGTCCCACACGGAATCACGGGTGTCGTGGTCGACCCGCACGAGATCGGCAATGTGCTCGGTGTCGAGGGCGTGCGCATGCTGATTCGCGCCACGCGCGGACTGCCGCTGCGGGTGTACGTCAACGTGCCGTCATGCGTGCCCGCCTCGCCCATGGAGAGCTCGGGCTTCGTCCTCGAGGCTGATGACATCGCCGCTCTGCTCGACGAGGAGCGCGTCGTCGGTATCGCCGAAGTCATGAACTACCCAGGCCTGCTCGACACGGTGCCCGAGGTGCTCGCCAAAGTCGAGCTCGGTCAGCGGCGACGGGTGCCGATCGACGGCCACGCTCCGGGCGTCACGGGCAAGGACTTGTGCGCCTACGTCGCCGCGGGCATCGACAGCGACCACGAGACGACCCGCGCCGACGAAGCCGAGGAGAAACTCCGTCTCGGTATGTGGCTCATGGTTCGCCAGGGCTCGACCGAACACAACCTGGCCGAGCTGCTGCCCGTCGTCCAGCGCCATCGCGCGCGCCGAGCCCTGCTGGTCACCGACGATCGAACGCCGACCGATCTGCGCGATGAAGGCCATGTCGACCATGCCGTGCGGCTGGCCATCGCCAGTGGGCTGGATCCGATCTGGGCGATCTCGATGGCCAGTTTGAATGCCGCCGAGCGCTTCGGACTGAAGCGTGTGGGTGCCGTTGGCCCGGGCTTCCTGGCCGACCTGATGGTCGTGCACGATTTGCAGCAGCCGCGCGCGCATCTGGTGCTGGTCGGCGGCGAAATCGTCGCGCGTGACGGCCAGGCGCTGTTCACGCCGCCCGTCTTCGACTATGGCCAGGCACGCGACAGCGTTCGGCTGGGTCCTCTTGACGCATGCTCCTTACGACTGGCCGCGGCCTCTGGGCAGTGTCGCGTGATCGGCCTGGTGCCCGGCCAGATCGTGACCTCGCACCTCGTCGAGTCGCCCACCGTTCGCGATGGCGAGATCGTGGCCGACGTCGCTCGCGATTTGCTGAAGCTGGCGGTGTTCGAGCGGCACAAGGCGACCGGCAACGTCGGCGTGGGCCTGGTGCGCGGCTTTGGCCTGCGCTCTGGCGCCCTGGCATCCTCTGTGGCGCATGACGCGCACAACGTCGGCGTCGTCGGCACCAACGATCGCGACATGGTGTGCGCCGTCGAGGCCGTCGCCGCTCAGCAAGGTGGCCTGGCCGTCATCCGCGAAGGCGAAGTCCTGGCCAGCCTGCCGCTGCCAATCGGCGGTCTCATGTCCGACCTGCCGTTCGAGACCGTAGCGTCTCGGCTCGAGGAGGTTGAATCCGCTGCGATGGCCCTGGGCTGCCAGACTCCTCGGCCATTCATGTCTCTATCGTTCCTGGCCCTCTCCGTCATTCCCTCCCTGAAGTTGACCGATCGCGGGCTCGTGGATGTCGACGCCTGGCAATTCGTCCCCGTCACTGCCTAGTTTCTTTTTTGAAAAATTTCTCCACTGCGTGACCGCCGCACTACGGGAGTTTTTTGAAAATTCCGTTCGTTGCGTGACCGCCTCGTAACGAGTTTCTTTTTGGAAAAATTCTCCGCTGCGTGACCGCCGCGCGCTTTTCGCTCAACCGCGTCCCTCATGGCGCTACGCGCCGTCGGTCCGCTGCTCGCCCGCGCGCGGCTCGGCAAACCACAGGGGCAAGCACGTGTGTGAGGTGTGGCGGGTACCGAGAGGTGCGTTGACTTAGGACCGAGGTCCGTGGATGGTTCTGGCAATATCGAGCACGAGCGGCGCTGCTGCGCCAGCTGTCGCCATTGGCAGCGTGGGACCTGGCTGAGGCGTGTCCGCCCGACGAGGCCGGCTTCGCCATGGGCGGCCTCCTTGCCAGACTGCAGTGTCGATCAGGCCACCCGCGGCTGCGCCGCCACTACTGTCCCGCCGCGAACCGCGCCAACCCGCACCGTGATTGCGGCTCTGCCGCGAACTGTCCCGATCCCACCCTCACGCGAGATGTCAGCGCCTCACCCAGCGTGCCCGCACCGCGATGACCACCGGCACCCCCGCCACCATTGGCGAAGCTGGCGCAGCAGCGCCGCTCGTTGCTCGACATTGCCAAAACCATCCACGGACCTCGGCTCAAACCCAACGCACCTCTCGGTACCCGCCACACCTCCGGAACGTGCTTGCCCATGTGGTTTGCCGAGCCGCGCGCGGGCGAGCAGCGGACCGACGGCGCGCAGCGCCATGAGGGACGCGGTTGAGCGAAAAGCGCGCGGCGGTCACGCAGCGGAGCAATTTTTCCAACAAGAAACTCGTTACGAGGCGGCCATGCAGCGCAGAAATTTTCCAAAAGGAAACTCGTGACCGACGGACCGCGAACGGAATTTTCGCAAAGAAGCGCGAACTGACCGGTGCGATACCGTGCCACCCAAGAGTAGATGGATCTGGGCTATCCGTTAATAGACGTCCACACGCACCTGATGCCCGAGCGGCTCTTCAGCGCCGTCAGGCGCTATTTCCGCGCGCATCTGTGGCACCCGCGCTACGAGGGGCCGATCGACGAGCTTGTGCAAACGCTCATCGACATGGGTGTCGCAAGGTTCGTGTTCTCGTCGTACGCGCACAAAGCCGAGATGAGCAGGTCGCTCAATTACTGGGTAGCCAATGTCCAATCAACATTTGCCCCAAACGCGATCGGCTTCGGAACGTTCCATCCGGACGACGCCGAGGCGCTGCCTGAGCTCGTCAAGGAAGCCTTCAATAAACTGCAACTAAGGGGCGCCAAGCTCCACCCGCAGGTGGGCCGCTTCGGCGTCGACGACCCGCGCCTCGACGCCGTCTATGCCTCAGCCCAGGAGCACGGCAAGGTGCTCCTGATCCACGCCGGCAGACTGCCTGAGGACAACGAGCACGTCGGCGCCAGGGCCTTCGCGCGCATGATGCGCCGCTTCCCGAGATTGAAGGTAATCGTGGCCCACGCCGGCGCCGACGAATTCGACGCCTTTTTCAATCTGTGCGGCCTGTACGAAGGCCTCTACCTGGACACAGCGATGGTCTTCAACCGGTTCCTCGGCGGCCCGCCGCCTATTCAGCGGATCCTCGAGTTTCAGGACCGCGTGCTGTACGGCAGCGACTTTCCGAACATTCCGTATGCCGTCGAAAGTGGCGTGCACGCGATTCTCGACCTGCGCCTGGGCCGCGCGCTCGAGGAAAAGCTGCTGTGTACGAATGCTGCGCGCTTGCTCGGTCTGAACCCCGCCGAGCTGACCTGACCAGCCCGCGCGAGCAGGTCCTGGCATAGCCCTTGCCGTTTCGGTTGGTGTTTAGACAAGAGGTCCCGAGACCCGGCGCGCAGCAATGAAGCCGTGTCGAGTCCATGCGTGGTGCGCGCGCCGATGGCGGCTACGTGCGCGCCGTCACCCCCAAGGACTCGAACCCATGACTCTCGTGACGCTGCAGCGTCGAGCACCGGTCGCACCGGGCGCGGCTTCGTGCCACTTGTGTCAGAACGCGCTTGGCGGCAATTTTCAAGACCACCTGCTGGTCGGTACGCCGGGCACCGCGGCCGTCCGCGCGGTCATCTGCGCCCAGTGTGGCGACTGCCTGGCTGGCCTGATCGATCTGTGCGGCAGCGACCTGCGCATTTTGATCAAGGACGATCAGCCGCCAATCCAGCCCACGGACGAAGACCGTGCCGCGCCCGCGTCCGAGTTGGACCAGACGCGCCATAGGCTCACGCGTGAGGCCGACACACTCGGGCGTACCGCGCAGTCACTGCGCGCCGAGGCCGACAAGCTCGGTATCGTGCGCGATACGGAGAACCCGCATGGACGCCAACCTGGCGGTTCGGGAAGAGCTGTATGACGAGCAGCACCGTCTCCTGGTGCATAGCCCACGCTGGTAGTCCACAGCGGCGAACACCTGGGCAGATCCTGCTGACCCGCGACCTATACGCGGCTCGAGCCGAGACTCGCTAGCGCAAGGCCTCGCAGGCGATGCCGTCGTGGTCGGCGTCCAGGCGATGCCGGTCGGACGTCGGGCCGCCGGCTGCGATGAAGAAGGCCTGGGCGTCGGCGTGGGTTCGGAAGTCGCCGCAGTCTCGATCGGGGCCGAGTGGGTCGTACGGACCGGTGTAGGTCGGCAGGGATGGTTTGGGCGCGGGTGCTGGGGCTCGGGAACGGCCGGCGCGGCGACCACGGGTGGTGGATCGGCTGGTCTTGTCGTGTCGCCGCTGCACGTCGCGGGCGACCATACGCCGGCTCACATCACGTGGGCGAGGCTTTTCGGGGTGGGTAAGACGAGTTTGCTGTCTGGAGTTGTTCCCGAAACGTGGGTATCGGCTTACGACCTGATTACAATCGGGCGTTTAGCACGCTGTTAACACCGACTTGTTTTCGAATTAGCCCCGGCGACGCATACTCATTGCGCGATGCAGATAGCCGCCCCTCTCCCTCGACCGGTGCGCCGGTTCTTGCCCGCGGGCAACTTGCGCCCCGGTCGCAAACAAGTATTGGCGTTGCTGGCGGTTCTGGCCCTGGCGGCCGCTGGCATCTTCGCCTATCAGCGAGTCTTTACCGCGGCGCCGCCGGCGCCGCTCGGCCAGGTCGTGCCCGTCCAGCGTGGCAACGTGGCCGCGACCGTCAGCGCGACGGGAAGCGTGGTGGCTACCAAGCAGGCCAAGCTCATGTTCACGGGCTCGGGCAAGATCAAAGACATCCTGGTCAACATTGGCGACCAGGTCAGCGCGAACCAGGCGCTGGCTCACCTCGTCAACGACGCGGCACAGGTCAAGCTGGAAACCGCCAGGAGCCAACTGCTCACGGCGCAGCTCAAGCTGCAGCAATTGACCGAGACCGCCACACCGGAAGACCTGGCGGCGGCGCAGTCGGCCTACGAAGCGGCCATGGCCAAGCTCGACGACGTTCAGTCTGGCCCCAAGGCGGCCGATCTGCGGTCTGCGCAGGCCGCGGTGCTCCAGGCGCAGGCCTCGCTCGCCGATGCCACGAACAAGTTGCAAGTCCTGACCTCAGGCGGGACTGCCCCGGATCGGGCCAGCGCCC
>Ga0137369_10005546_pt1 | contig 12814 bp, 12 predicted proteins | sample SagtaG_12_FD_104918 | JGI IMG/M metagenome (GOLD analysis project Ga0137369, IMG submission 104918) | Vadose zone soil microbial communities from Sagehorn Ranch, Mendocino, California, USA - Sage1_L_113_16 metaG | ecosystem: Environmental > Terrestrial > Soil > Vadose zone | place: USA... | reverse complement strand
TTCCGGATGAACTCCGCGTACGGCGACTTCGGCGCGGTCCGGTCGCGGACCGCCGCCCAGGCGTCGTAGTAGGCCTTCTCGACGCCGTACAGCACAGTGATCCCGACCGGCCAGCCCTCGGTTGCCGACGCCAGCAGGTACGACGAGTAGCCGAGGTTGACCAGCGACGGCTCGGCGTCCAGGCGCAGCCCGCGCGCGACCGCCTCGCGCTCGAACATCGCCAGCTCCGGGACCAGCGCAGCCAGCCCGCCCGCCAGCACCTCCCGCGCGGTGTTGTCCGGCGCGACCCGGCGCAACGCGTCCAGGAACGCCCGGAACGACAGCACGAAGAAGTAGTCCTCGGTCAGCCACCGGTCGAACGTTACGGGCGGCAACGAACCGTCTGAGGTGGCGGCGATGAACGGGTGCTCGAGGATCATCTGCCAGGCCTCGCTCTGCCCGTCGAGCAGCTTGCTGGTGGTCGTCGACATCCGCTCATCCTGGCACCCGCTCCTGCGCGGGCGGCGCCAGGGTAATGAGCGGCCGGGGCCGCTACACGAGCGACGTCGACGTCACCGTGTCGTACGTCGGCGCGACCGGGATCCAGCTCCGGGCCGCGCTGGAGGTGCCTGCGTACCCGGCACTCACCACGGTGTCCGGCCGGACGACACCGGGAGGCCGGACGGCCGTCCTGGCAGGGACCGAAGCGGGTGCGGTTGTCGGGCACCACCGTCGCCGACGAGTTCGAGACCACCACGGTGCACTGCAGCGCGCTGACCGCCACGACAGGCCCGACCACCGCTCGGGAGATCCGCCCGGGCACGAAGATGTCGTCGTACGGGCACCTCACGGGCACGTACGACAAGGCACCCGCGGCCCGTACCCGAACCGCCAGGTTGTCGTCCAGACCCGCGTGCGCGGCGTGCCGGGCGCGGTCTTCCGCACCGTCGCGACCGCCTGGACCACCGCTGCCGGCTACTTCTACGCGAACTGGACCGCACGTGAGGACGTGGACGTGCGGGTCGCCTTCCTCAGCACGTTCTGGACGATCTCCTGGTCGTTCGCGCCGACCGGCGCCGTCGACGTGATCTGATCGGGCTCAGGTGGCAGCATCGGGCGCTTACCGGTGACCGCCCGGTCAAGCACGCGGATTGCACGGCGGCTGCTGCTATGGCCCGCTGCAACTCGGCCCTCGCGATGATGAACGGTTGGAAACCGCGCTTCGGACCGTGTGGCGAGTTGCACCCGTCACCGGGTGCTCCGCGATGGTGTCGCATGAGCCGGTGCGGCACATCGACGTACCCCTCGGTCTGCAGTCGCTCCGAGACGGCCACTCCTTGGACGGCACGACAGCCACACCATCAGGATGCCGCGTGGCGTGCGGCGTCATCGCCATCCGAGAGGACGACGGCCACGATTGGCTGGATTTCTCCATCCCCTTGGGGGCGCTCGCCATTCGAGGCTGAGCAGCCACACCGGTCTCAGCCTTGCGGCAACATCGGGAGCGAATCTGGCGGACCTCGCCGGCATGACAGGACGTCCAGTGCGGTTCGTCTGCGCCTCGCTCAGTGAACCGGAGCGGCGTGTCCGCCCGCTTGGACCGAGCCGCGACTGGGAAGGTCGTACCTGTGATCGAGGCCGACGCGAAAGGACCCTGCATGCGAATCTGCGTTCGGTGCGCAAGGCGCTGCTGTGGAAGCTTGACGGGCTCTCCGAGTACGACATCCGTCGCCCGCTGACCCCAACCGGTAGGAATCTCCTCGGCCTGGTCAAGCACCTGTCGATCGTCGAGGCCCGGTACTTCGGCGAGACCTTCGGGCGTCCATTTCCCGAACACCTGCCCTGGTGGGACGACGACGCCGAACCCGACGCCGACAGTTGGGCGACCGAGGACGAGACTCGCGCTCGAATCATCGACTGCTACCGGCGGGTCTGGGAGCACGCCGACGCGACGATCGACGCCCTCGGCCTCGACGCGCCAGGCCGGGTGCCTGGTGGCCCAGACCCGACGTGACGCTGCACACGATGTTGGTGCACGTGCTTGCGGAGACGAATCGGCACGCCGGGCACGCCGACATCCTCCGCGAACATCTTGACGGCGCAGCCGGCATGACGTCCGACAACACGAATCTGCCCGAGCACGACACGGCGTGGTGGGAGAACCACCGTGCCCGGATCGAGAAGGCCGCGCGGACATTCGAGCGGAACAATCCCTGACTGCGACATGAGCGCACTCGTTTGTCATCCGAGGCGCTTGCACCGGTGGCGACTGCGCCTCGGTCGGCTGGCGGTTCTCACGTTCCGCGGCTCGAACGGCGTTCTGGTTGGCTCGTGTCATTTGGGTGGGCGTAGCGGCAGGAGGACCCGCAGGACGGTCTGGCCCGGTTGCGAGTTGATGGTGATGGTTCCGCCGTGGTGCTCTACGACGATGCGTTGGGCGATGTCGAGGCCGAGACCGGTGCCCTTGCCTACTTCCTTGGTCGTGTAGAACGCCTCGAATGCCCGGGCCGCCACGTGGCGGCGGAATACCAGGACCGGTGTCGGCGATCTCGACCACGACCTTGTCGCCGTCGGTCCGCGTCGAGATCCGCAGCGTGCCTGCGCCGTTCATCGCGTCGACGGCGTTGTCGATGAGGTTGGTCCACACCTGGTTGAGCTCACCGGCGTACGCGTCGATCCGGGGTACGTCGGCTCCGTAGGAGCGGACGACGTCGACACCGGAGCGGAGCTTGTGACCGAGCATCACCAAGGTGCTCTCGATGCCTTCCGTCACGTCGATGCGCTGGATCGATCCGCGGTCCATCTGCGAGTAGGACCGCACGGCGGCGACCAGGTCGGAGATGCGACGGGTCGACTCCTTCACCTCGGCGAGCAGGGTGGCCGCGGAGAGCGTGCTCGCCACCCATTCCAGTCCCGGCTCCAGCGCCGCGTCCCCGAGCAGGGCTGCCGCGCGCTCGCACCAGGCGAGATCGGCGCCGGCGGCGGCCAGCGGCGGAGCGATCAGCCAGTCGCGCTCGACGTCGTGCCGAGCCAGCCAGGACGCGATGGCGTTCTCGTTGTCGGCCATCACCAGCGGGTCCAGCCCCGCCATGCCGGGCTCGATCTCCAGGCGCAGGTCGTCGAGCCCGCCGAACTGCGCGGCCGAGATGTCGCCGTCAGCGAGACGCCTGAGTGCCGAGAGCAGCGTCGTACATGCGCTGTCGAGGGCACTGACCGCGCGGGCCGACGCGGCGGCCGGGTTGTTGATCTCATGTGCGAGACCGGCGGCGAGCGTGCCGAGGGTGACCAGCGAGTCGCGCTGTCGCGCCGTGGACTCGATCGAGCGCGCGGTGCCGTACAAACCCCGGATGAGGTGCCCGCCGAAGGGGAACCACGCGTCGGACCACTCCCGCAGCGCGTCGGCCGGCACCCTGAGCACCCGTCCGTCGGCCACTCCCCGGCCCGTCGCGAGATAGACGCCGTGCTCGTCCCAGGCCCTGAACCCGCCGGCCCAACGGCCCGGCACATCCATTCGCCCCACCTCGGTCTCCTCGCGGCCGATGCGGCGCCGCAGGGAGATGGCACCGTCGACGAGCACCCACCAGAAGTCGGCCGGCTCGCCCTCGCGGAACAAGTCGACATCCGGCTCGATGCGCAGCTCCGTTCCGGCACTGACCAGTTCCCCGAGCTGGACGTCCGTCAGGCCGTCGAAGAGGCTGAGACCGCGTACGTCGTCGAGCTTCATCAGATCGTGGTCAGGTAGCGGTGCACGAGGTAGACGGACATGGCGCCCTCGCCGACGGCGGAGGCGACGCGCTTCATCGAGTCGAGCCGGACGTCACCGGCCGCGAACACCCCGGGCACGCTCGTCTCGAGCGCGAAGGGCGGGCGGGGCAGCGTCCAGTGGTGGGCGTAGGCCGGGGCGAGAAGGTCCTGGCCTGTGACGACGAATCCCTTGTCGTCGCGGACGATGTCCTGACCGAGCCACTCGGTGCGGGGTGACGCGCCGACGAAGACGAACAGCCAGCTCGCCGGCACCTCGACGTCCTCGCCGGAGTTCCTGTCGGCCAGCGTGAGCGCCTCGAGGTGACCGTCGCCCTGGCAGGCCACGACCTCGGTGCGGTACCGGACCCCGATGTTGGAGGCGGCCGCGATCTTGTCGACGAGGTACCGCGACATCGTGTCCTCGAGCGTCGCCGCGCGGACCACCAGCACAACTTGCTTGGCGAAGCGGGCCAGGTTCAGCGCGGCCTGACCTGCCGAGTTGGCCGCGCCGACGATGTAGACGTCATCGCCCTCGCACTGGCTGGCCTCGCTCGCGGTCACGCCGTAGTAGACGCCCCGGCCGGTGAGCTCACCGATGCCCGCCGCCGCGAGTCTCCGGTACGACACGCCCGTCGCGATGACCAGCGCGCGAGCCTCGATCGCTCCGGAGCCTTCCAAGAGCGCCGCGTGCACCGGCCCGCGGGTCTCGAAGCCGACGACCGAGCGCGCGAGCACCATCTCGGCCCCGAAACGGGAGACCTGAGCGACCGCGCGCTGGGCGAGGTCGGACCCGGTCAGCCCTTTCGGAAAGCCCAGATAGTTCTCGATCGCGGCGCTCTGACCGGCCTGCCCGCCGGGCGCCTCTCGCTCGACGATGACCGTGCTCAGCCCCTCCGACGCCGCGTACACGGCCGCGGCCAGACCGGCCGGGCCGCCGCCCACGATGCAAACGTCGTACAGCGGTTGGTCGGCCCGGGTGCGCAGGCCGAGGGACGAGGCGAGATCGACCGCCGACGGCGACCGGAGGGTGTCGCCCTCGGGCACCAGCACCAGCGGCAGATCGGTCTCCGTCGCCCGGGCGAGGTCGCTCAACCGCTGCGCCTCGGCGTCGCGGTCGACGTCGTACCAGCGGTAGGGCACATGGTTGCGGGCCAGGAACGTCTTGATGTCGTGGCTGCGGTCGGACCACCGGTGGCCGACCACGCGCACGTCGGACGTGTGCTCGGGATTCGCCCGGCGCCAGTCGTCCAGCAGGTCGTCGACGACGGGATACAACTGGTCCTCGGGCGGGTCCCAGGGTTTGAGCAGGTAGTAGTCGAGGCCGATGTCGTTGATCGCCCTGATCGCGACGTCGGTGTCGGCGTACGCCGTCAGCAGCAGGTACTTCGCGCCGGGCGCCTGGGCCCGTGCCCGCTCGAGCAACTCGATGCCGGTCATCTCAGGCATCCGCTGGTCGGTCGCGATCAAGGACACCGGCTGATTGCGCAGGGCAAGCTTTGTCAGCACGTCCAGCGCCTGAGCCCCCGACGTCGCCCGCACGATGAGGTAGTCGGTCCCGTAGCGGCTGCGCAGGTCGCGGGAGATCGCCGCGGAGACCGCGGGATCGTCATCGACGGTCAGAATGGCGGGCTTGCTCATACGACCAGCCTTCAGGCAGCCTCGTCGCCCCGCCCCCACGGGAATTCCCGAGGAATGAGAGAAACCTGCCCGGCCAGCATAACCGCGTTCGGCAGGCTGCCCGCCTGGTGCGCCGCCGCGGTGATCACGACCGCCGTGGCTCGTAGTGCAGGGCGGTGATGCCGCAGTCGAACTGCTTCGCGGAGACGAGGCGCAGCGGCTGGTTGGCACCGGTGTGCGGGAACACGGGCATGCCGGCGCCGATCGCGGTCGGGTTCACGAACAGGTGGAGCTCGTCGAGCAGGTTCTGCGCGATCAGCGACGACACGAAGGTGCCACCGCCGTAGGCGATCAGGTCGCCGCCCGGCCGAGCCTTCAGCTCGTTGATGACCTCGGTGAGGTCGCCGCCCGCGACGACGGCGTTCTCCCAGGGCGACTCGGTGAGGGTGTTGGAGAACACGACCTTGGGCGTGTTGTTCATCCAGTCGATCGACTCCTGGTCCTCGCCCGGCGGCCCGGCCGCCCAGGCCGGGATGAAGCCCTCGGCGAGCTTGCGACCCAGCACGATGCAGTCGACCGATTCGCTGAGCGCGTTGATATGGGCGCTGATGTCGTCGGTCCACGAGAAGGTCACCCAGTCCATCTCGCCGTTCGGACCGGCCATGTAACCGTCGACGCTGGTCTGGACCTGCAGCTTGAACTTGCGCACGGGATGCGTCCTTCCGTGATCGGCAGTGTTCTCGGCGGGGTAGACAGCGGACGCTGCCGAAACTCATCGGTGCCGACCGAGTCGCACGCTACAGGCTCGGCGGCCCCTGCTCGACGCGTCGCAGCACCGGGGCGAGCCGGTGCAGGTCGTCGCTGGTCTGCAGCTGCCGCTCGTCCCACCAGGTGGCGCCGGCGTCGGCCAGGGGCGCGATCACGTCGCGGGCCCTGGCGGCGTCGCCCGGGGTGGCGCCGCCGAGGACGACCTCGAACGGGTCGTCCTGCCGGTCCTCGCGGTGCCGGCTCACGTACGTGATCAGCTCACGGACCTCGCCGGCGGCCGGGATCTGCCCGTGCTTGGCGGTGGCGAACAGCGGGACCACGCCGTCCCAGCGGGCGGCCCGGCGCATCGGGCGGCGGTGCGGCCAGAAGCCGCCGATCCAGACCGGCGGACGGGGACGCTGCACCGAGGCCGGCAGCAGAGTGACGTCGCGGACCCGGTAGTGCCGTCCGTCGTGATCCACCGGCTCACCCGACCAGTAGCGCTGGAGCAGGTCGAGGCCCTCGTCCAGGCGCTCGGCCAGCACGACCGGGTCGGTCGGCTCCCCGAAGCTGCCGAACTCGTCCTCGATCGGCCCGCCGAGGCCCGCGCCGAGAATCACCCGGCCGCCGCTGAGGGAGTCCAGTGTGGCGACCTGGCGGGTGAGCTGTTCCGGCCGGCGCCGGGCCACCGGCGTGACGAGCGTGCCCAGCCTCAACCGCGAGGTGGCCAGCGCCGCCGCGGTGAGCAGCATCCACGGATCGCCGAAGGGCTGCCCGCGGCGAGCGCGCTTGTCGTGCACCACGTGGTCCCACACGAACAGCCCGTCCCAGCCCGCCTGCTCCGCCGCCGCGGCGACCGTCGCGACCGTCCGGGCATCGGCGAAGTCTCCGAAGTTCGGGATATTGATCGAGAAACGCACCCCGGCATCGTGCGCGACCACCCAACGCCCCGCAACCGGATAACCCCGATCGCCCTCGGGACAGCGCGGCCCCGTCGGTGGGCGCGCTGACCTCGGCCGACGTACGACGGATCCTCGGCCCGGCACTACGCGCCGCGCTCCATCCGCCCGCGCGGCAGACCACGGGACCGGTCCGGCTCCGGCAGACTCGTGCGCATGCGTAAACGACCAGTGCTCAGCGCGGCCGCGTACGTCGCGCTCGCGGTCGCCGACACCATGCTCGTGGCGCGTCCGGGCCGCGCCGCCCGCGCCGCCCGGTTCGTGACGAAGCCGCTGCTGATGCCCGCGCTGGCGACCTCGTTCGCGACGGCGACCGAGGGGCGTGGCGGCACCGTGGCGAAGGGCGCGGTGGCGGCGCAGGCGTTCTCGTGGATCGGCGACGTCGCGCTGCTCGGCAGGGGCGATCGCGCGTTCCTGGCCGGGCTCGGGTCGTTCTTCGCCGGTCACGTGGGGTACATCGCGGCCTTCGCCGGCGCGCGCGACAAGGACCTGCCGCTCCGGAACCCGGGCACGAAGGCAGCGGCCGGGCTGCTGCTGACCGCCGGGCCGGTGATGGCCGCGGCCGCCGCCCGGACGGACGGCCGGATGGGCGCGCCCGTCGCGGCGTACACCGGCGTTCTCGCCACCATGTTCGGCACGTCGACGATGCTCGACCGGCGGCTCCCGGCCCGCGCCCGGCGCACCGTGGTCGCCGGCACCGGCCTGTTCCTCGTCTCCGACACGATCCTCGGCGTCCGTCAGTTCCTCCTCAGGCGCGACTCGCGCGCACTCGAGGTGGCCGTGATGGCGACGTACACCGCCGGCCAGGGCCTGATCGCCGCCGGCCTCGCCCAGGCCTGCGACGCGAGCGAGCCGCGGCCTCCTGAAACCTCGACGTACGACGAAGGCCCGGCGTAGCGTCGAACCCGGCCGGCACATGTGGGCGGACAGGCCGGCTCAAACCAGAGCAAGGGGGTTCGACATGTTCGTTCAGGTCATCCACGGGCAGACGTCCGACGCCGAGGAGATGCACGCGGCGATGGACCGCTGGGCCACCGACCTCGCGCCCAGTGCGATCGGCTGGCTCGGCACGACAGCGGGCGTGACCGCGGACGGGCGCTTCATCGCGTTCGCCCAGTTCACCTCGGCCGAGGACGCGCGGCGCAACAGCGACAAGCCCGAGCAGGACCAGTGGTGGGCCGCGACGTCGAAGCTGTTCACCGGCGACGTCACCTTCAACGACAGCGAGGACACCTATTCGGAGGAGATCGGCGACACGCGGAGCGCCGAGTTCGTGCAGGTCATGAAGGGCCGCGGCACCGATCCGCAGCGGGCCCGCGAGCTGATGACCGACCGGCCGGACGAGTGGCGCGCCTACCGGCCCGACGTGCTCGGCAGCGTGACGGCCACCTACGACGACGGCGGCTTCGCGACGGCGATCTACTTCACCAACGAGGCGGAGGCGCGGGAGTACGAGGCGAAGGAGCCGCCGCCCGAACTGCAGGCCCAGATTGAGGAGATGAACTCCCTCGTCGTGGGGCCGCCGGAGTTCTTCGACCTCACCCAGCCGTGGATCTACTCTGCGCGCTGATCTGTGGCGAATGTTGAGGTGCTCACGAGAGTGTGATTGTCGTCACGTCGAGCACCTCTGCGCAGGCCGGCGCGCCTGCTGTCCACCCGTGAGTCACTGTTCGTTTATCTCACACGGAGTTGATGTCGCCGCGTTGTCAAGTCGAGGAAAGCGAAGACCTGTGCACAACCGACTTGCGCTGTGACCGTCCTGTTATACAGTCGTTGGCGGTTCGACAAACACAGCCGAGCCGCATGTGCGTCACGCCGAACCCTGCCAGGCGCACATGTTCCCTCGAGCACCAGACGGCAGGGACGGAGGACCCAGGAAGTTGGCCTCCCGGCCGAGTCAGGCCGGGGAGCTTGGGGTGAAGCCACCGGGAGGTGGCCGGGTGATCTCCTCATCCGAATCCGACAGCTAACTTCGCAGGCGTCGGGAGACCACCATGCCCGTCAGTACCGGACGGACATCGCTGCTGCCTGGGCTCGATCTGCCCGTGTGCCGCGTGTCCCTAGCCCGCGTCCAGGAACGACGTCAGGCGAAGCACCGCAAGCCCACCAAGACGGCCGCCCCGCGCGCAGCCGCCGCCATGACCCTCTCAGTCGGACTCGCCGTCGGCGCCACCGCGATGGCGCCCGTCAGCACCGCGCACGCCACCACGGCGGCGCAGGAGCGCGGCAACGCCGACATCGTCGACCGGCCGCTGCTGCGGTTCGGTGACTCCGGCACCGCCGTCCACTACGTGCAGGTCAACCTGCGCCGGGCGCACCTCGACGTGCCGGTCAGCAACTGGTACGGCTCGGCCACCCGTGCCGCCGTCGCCGACCTGCAGCGCGAGATCGGCCTGCGCCCGACCGGTTCGGTCAACTGGCGCACCTGGAACGCGCTGTACTACATCGACCGGTACGGCTTCCCGAAGCCGAAGACCACCACGTTCAACAAGCGGGTGCTGCGCGAGGCGGCGAAGCTGAAGGGCACTCCGTACCGCTACGGCGGCACCACCCCGCGCGGCTTCGACTGCTCCGGCTTCACCGGCTACGTGTACAAGCACGCCGGCAAGAAGCTCCCGCGCACGTCGCGCGGGCAGTACCGCGCCGTGCACCACATCTCGCGCGCCGCGGCCAAGCCGGGCGACCTGGTCTTCTTCAAGAGCAGCGGCGGCCGGGTGTACCACGTCGGCATCTACGCCGGCGGCAACATGATCTGGCACGCCTCGAAGCCGGGCCGCCCGGTCGCGAAGGCGAAGATCTGGAGTAAGCGGGTGGCCTTCGGCCGCCGCTGATCCACCGATACGCGCCGGTGACCTCCTCCCCCAGGGTCCCGGCGTCAGGGAACCGGCCTCCGTCGCACACCCCCACCCCCCGAAGCGACGGCGGCCGGTTCCCCTTTCTCGTCTCAGGGATTCAGGCCCGCGTCATGCGCGAGGATCGCGACCTGGACCCGGTTGGTCGCGTCCAGCTTGACCAGCACCCGCGACACGTGCGCCTTCACGGTCGCCTCGCTCATGTAGAGCTCGCGGCCGATCTCGGCGTTCGACAACCCGCGGCCGACGGCGGCGAGCACCTCCAGCTCCCGCTCGGTCAGCGCCTCCAGCCGCTCGCGCGCCGTACGCTGCCGGTCCGACCGGTCGTCCGCGGCGAAGTGCCCGATCAGCCGCCGCGTCACCCCCGGCGACAGCATCGCCTCGCCCGCGGCCACCACCCGTACGGCGTTGACCAGCTCGCGCGGCGGCGTGTCCTTCAGCAGGAACCCGCTGGCCCCGGCCTGCAGCGCCCGGAACACGTAGTCGTCCAGGTCGAACGTCGTCAGCACCACCACTTTCGGCGCCTCAGGCAGCGATTGCAGCGCCCGGGTGGCCGCCAGCCCGTCCAGCCGCGGCATCCGGATATCCATCAGTACGACGTCCGGCCGGTCGCGACGGACCGCGTCGACGGCATCCGCGCCGTCCTCCGCCTCGCCGACCACCTCGAGGTCGTCGGCCGACTCCAGGATCATCCGCAGCCCGGTTCGCACCAGCGCCTCGTCGTCCACGATCAGCACCCGCGTCACGTCGTACCTCCATCCGTAGCGGCGGGCCACGGCAGCCAGGCTTCCACCCGCCAGCCGCCGTCCGGCGCCGGACCCGCCGAGAGTGTGCCGCCGGCGAGCTGGACGCGTTCGCGCAACCCGACCAGGCCCGACCCCGAGCCCGGCAGCAGTGAGCCGGCCGCGACCGGCCGCAGGTTCGTCACCCGTACCGTCACGCCCTCACCGGCGGCGCCCGTGACGACAACCTCGGTGGCCGCGCCGCGCGCGTGCTTGTGCACGTTGGTCAGCGCCTCCTGCACGATCCGGTACACCGTCCGGCCGAGCGGCTGCGGCACCACCGCGGGCAGCTCGAACCGCGTCCGCACCGTCACCCCCGCGTCCCGCGAGGCGTCGACGAGCCGGCCGAGCGCGGACGCGTCCGGCACCGGAGCCAGGTCCTCGCCCGCGGTGCTGACGTCGCGCCGCAGCACGCCGAGCACCTGCCGCAGGTCCTCCATCGCCTGCCGGGCGGTCTCGCGGATCAGCCCGGCGGACTCCTCGACCTTCTCCGGCCCCATGCCGGCGTTCACCTCGAGCCCGCCGGCGTGCAACGCGATCAGCGAGACCTTGTGCGCCAGCACGTCGTGCATCTCCTGCGCGATCCGGGCCCGCTCCGCCAGCCGGGCCTGCTCGGCCCGCAGCTCGCGCTCCGCCTCGGCTCGTTCGGCCCGGCCGCGCAGCGACGCCAGCAGGTCGCGCCGGGTGCCGATGTACGCTCCGACGGCGACGAACAGGCCGATCACGAACGGCCCGCTGAGCAGTATCGGCAGCAGGTTCCCGCCGGACACCACGGTCGGCAGCACGTACGCCACATAAGCCGCGGCCGCCAACAGCGCCAGCACCGAGTCCCGCCGCCGCACCGCTAGCGTGAGCAGTCCGAACCCGAGCGGCGCGAACACGCCCGCCACCGACTGCGCGACCAGGCCTACCCCGGTCACCGCCACCGGGTACCGGCGCCGCCACCACAGTGCGAGCGCCGCGATCCCGCCGACCGCCGCGACGCCCCACCTGCCGGGCCACCCGTGCTGCGTGGCCGCGGAGCCGACGGTGTCGATGACGGCGATCGCGATCATGCCCAGGTCACGCAGCCGCGGCCCGAAGCGCACCAGCGAGTGCCAGGACCGGCGCAGCCGCCCGGATGGCGACCCGTTCGCCGGCTGTGGTGGCGCGTCCATCCGTTCAGCCTAGGGCGGTACGACGCCCGATCGGGGCCGACCATCGTCTACGCCTCACGTGTCGGGTACCGACTTTCGTAGGGGCGGTCGCAGCCGCACGGCCGATGTGCCGCACCCGGCCCGGACGGTTGAGTTGACGCCATGATCACCGTCGAGAACCTGACCAAGCGCTACGGCAGCCACACCGCCGTCAGCGACGTGTCCTTCACCTGCGAGCCGGGCACCATCACCGGCTTCCTCGGCCCGAACGGGGCCGGCAAGTCCACCACGCTGCGGATGCTCACCGGGCTGACCCCGCCGACGTCGGGCACCTCGACGATCGCCGGCCACCGGTACTCCGACCTGCGCAACCCCGGCCGGATGGTCGGCGTCATGCTCGACGCGGCCGCCCAGCACCCCGGCCGCACCGGACGCGAGACCCTCCGCCTGTCGGCGAGCCTGCTCGGCGTACCGAAGTCACGGGTCGAGGAGTCGCTCGAGCGGGTCGGGCTGGCCGACGCCGGTACCCGCCGGGTCGGGCAGTACTCGCTCGGCATGCGGCAGCGGCTCGGCATCGCGTCCGCGCTGCTCGGCGACCCGGCCGTGCTGATCCTCGACGAGCCCGCGAACGGCATGGACCCCGAGGGGATCCGCTGGATGCGCGGCCTGCTGCAGGACTTCGCGGCCCGCGGCGGGACCGTCGTACTGTCCTCGCACCTGCTCGGCGAGGTCCAGGCGACCGTCGACCGGCTCGTCGTCATCGGCGCCGGCCGGATCGTCGCGAACGGCGCCCTGGACGAGTTGCTCGCCGGCTCCGGCACCGTCGTCCGCGGCCTGGACCCGGACGCCCTGAACACCGCGCTCACCGTCGCCGGCCTGTCGATCGAACCGCTGCTGGACGGCGGCTTCCGGGTGGACGCGACCGCCGAGGCCGTCGGCCGTGCCGCGGCCGCCGCCGGGCAGGTGCTGCTCGAGCTCCGCGAGAGCGACTCGGCCGG
>Ga0137369_10005544_pt1 | contig 12814 bp, 10 predicted proteins | sample SagtaG_12_FD_104918 | JGI IMG/M metagenome (GOLD analysis project Ga0137369, IMG submission 104918) | Vadose zone soil microbial communities from Sagehorn Ranch, Mendocino, California, USA - Sage1_L_113_16 metaG | ecosystem: Environmental > Terrestrial > Soil > Vadose zone | place: USA... | reverse complement strand
TAAGGTAATGGCGCCAAGCACTCCGACCACGGCCGCATAGGTACGACGCGGACGATCGGGTGACCCAGATCGTGGACTCGGCGAACGGCACGATCACGCGCACCTACGACGGGTTGGATCGCCTGACGGCGGAGACGACGCCGCAAGGGACGGTGAGCTACACGTACGATGCCGCGAGTCGGCGGGCCACGATGACCATAGCGGGGCAAGCGGCGGTGACTTACAGCTACGACGACGCGAACCGGCTGACCTCCGTCACGCAGGGCAGTGCGACGGTCTCGGTGACCTACGACAATGCGGATCGGCGGAGCACGCTGACGTTTCCGACCGCTATCGTCGCGACCTACGGGTATGACAACGCGAATCGGCTTACGAGCCTGACGTACGCGCTGGGCCAGACGACGCTGGGCGATCTCACGTATACATACGATGCCCGGGACGTCCGACGAGCATCGGCGGCAGTTGGGCGCGGACCGGTGTACCGGCGGCGCTCGCGAGCGCGACCTACGATGCGGCGAACCGGATTACGAGTTGGGGTGGCACCAGCTTCAGCTACGACCTGAACCGCAATCTGACGAGCGACGGAACGACGACATACGCGTGGAACGCACGCGATCAGCTAACGAGTCTGAGCGGCGGTACAACCGCGAGTTTTCAGTACGACAGTGTGGGTTGGCCCCGCGGCAAGACCATCAGCGGGACCACCAGCAACTTCCTCTACGACGGTCTGAATCTGGTGCAGGAGCTCTCGAGTGGCGGCACGCCGACGGCGAATCTCCTCCCGGGACTCGACATCGACGAAACCTTCACGCGGACGGACGCAGGCGGTACGAGCACGCTCTTGCTCGATGCCCTGGGCAGTACGTTGGCGTTGGCGGATGCATCGGGCACCGTGCGAACCACGTATTCATACGACCCATTCGGCGCGACGACGGCATCGGGCACCGCGAGCACGAACGCGACCCAGTTCACGGGCCGGGAGAACGACGGAGCGGGCGTGTACTACTAGGAAATGCGCCGACGAACGCGACCGATCCCTCAGGACTTGCAATGATTCGTTGCAGTTCGAGGAAGGTTCCGGCTTGGCTCGCGTGTAATCCTTTATTGATCGGGATCGGTCCAGCGATCGGCGCCGGTGCCAGCGCTGCTGCGGCCGGCGGCGCGGATGCCGGGAGTGGCGCGAGCGCTGCGAGTGCCGCCACCAAGATTCGCGTTAAGATCGGCTTTCATCCTGCGCATCACACCTCTGACGTTGTTGGTCGCCAACCGCACATTCAGATTACGGTTTGGCTTTAAGGGAGTGCCAGGCCGTGGGATCAACATTCGAATCCCGATACCCATCGAATAATCGGCTCCACTAAATCATGGACACACATGAAGCCAAAGCTATCCTGGACCAGGAGATCGCGCAGCATTGCGCGCTTTCGCGAGAGCAACTCGTCGAGCTCGTTAATCAACACCGAGTAAAGGAAGTGCTGGGGCCGTCTGGCAAACGTTATTCGGTCGAACTTCAGGTGCTCTGGGACGATCGAGAGGGAGGAAACTTGAGGATTCTAGTTTCAGTAGATGATGGGGGCGTTCGGGCGTTCTTTCCGGCGACACTTGACTTCGTCATGGCGCAAGACGGAAGCATCTTGGCGTAAGTATTCTCAACACACCGGTCACTAGAAGGGTTTATCTACTTGAGGCTTGCAAGTAGCCGCGAAGCCTTTTGCTTGAAGTCGTTGTCTTCAGGAGTCCAGTCCGGATGGCTCGGCGCGGCCAGCACTTTCTGCAGCTCGGCGCGGCCTTCGCTCGTGCGCCCCTGGGCGAGCAGCAGCTCTGCGAGGAAGAAGTGCGACACGGTGCTCTGCTCGTTGTAGCGCAGCGAGGCCCGCAGATGTTGCTCAGCCAGCTTGCGGCTGCCGCCAAGAAGTGCCGGCACTTTGAAATACCACCGTCCGAGCGCGCGATCGGCCGAGCCCTCCTGAAACGCCGGGTCGAGGCGCAGCACGGTCTCGAGCTCCTCCTTCACCGGTCTGCGGTAGCGCAGACCCATGCGAAGTCCTGCCGATTCGGCAAGCGCTCCCATGTTGGCGGCGAGCCAGAAATGACCTTCGGGATTCTTCGGCTGCAGGGCGACAGCCTTTCGCGCCGCCTCGATGCCCTGGTCGAGGCACGCGCGCCGCTCGGATTCCGGCGCATGTCCGCCGAGCCAGTAATCGGCGCGCGCGAGCTTCCAGGCGGTGTCGAAGCGCGAGGGATCGCGCGCGAGGTCGGCAGCCCACAGCTTCGCCGCGGCCCGCGCATTGCCAAGGTTCGCGCGGTCCGCGTACAGCGCGTCAGCCTCGCCGACGCGCGTAACGCGCGAAGGCGGGTCCGCAGACTGCGCCGATGGCGTCGCCAGAGCCGGGATATAGAATAGAACGATGCAGGATCTGATCAGAAAGCTGCTGGCGGACCTCGGCGAGGATCCGAGCCGTGAAGGACTGCGCGACACGCCGAAGCGCGTCGAAAAGGCGTACAGGTTCCTGACGAGCGGATATGACGCCAACATCGACCAGATACTGAACAACGCGCTGTTTACGGTCGATTATAGCGAGATGGTGATCGTCAAGGACATCGACTTCTACAGTCTGTGCGAGCATCACCTGCTGCCGTTTTTCGGCAAGTGCCACGTGGCCTACATTCCGACCACCAGAGTGATCGGCTTGAGCAAGATCCCGCGCGTCGTCGACGTCTACGCGCGGCGCCTGCAGGTGCAGGAGCGGCTCACCAATCAGATTGCCGACACGATCCTCGAGAAAGTCGCCCCGCTGGGCGTAGCGGTGGTCATGGAAGCAACGCACCTCTGCATGTCGATGCGCGGCGTCGAGAAGCAGAATTCATTCGCCGTGACGAGCGCGATGCTCGGCGCCTTCCGGGACAATGCGCGGACGCGGATGGAGTTTCTCGAGCTGATCAAGCTGCGCAGCGCGATTCCCGGCGCGCGGGAGCCCACTGCGTCGAATTACGCCTGCGTTGGGGAAGACTGATCGCTCCGGGCAGATGGGGCGGCACGGGTCCGCCCCACCATCCCTCCTTAGAACCTGAACCCTCCTCGCAACACAACCGTCCGCGGGACGAGAATCTGGCTCGGCGACAAGAACTGCGTGAGCGTCTGCCGGACGCCGGTCGTCGGGTCGGTGAACGCCGTGGCTTCGGTCCGGTTCCGCACGCCCCAGACCGTGTTGGCATTGGTGAGGTTGTCGAAGTCCACGGTCCCTTCGAACGATCGGCCGTTGGCAAATCTGAACAACTTCCCGACGCGCACATCGATCTTGGTGAGCGTCCCGATGCGCGTATTGCCCAGCGGCTCCAGGTTGATGATCTGATTGGTCGCGAATCCGACCGCGCGGCTGATCTGACGCGTCACCGGAGGCCCCTGTTGCGCGGTGAAATTTCCGCTCAGGATCACGTCGTGCCACGGCGCGATGTATAGCCCCGTCAGCTTGAACTGATTCGGCCGGTCCGCGTTCGACGTGTTGGTGATGTTGCCGTCGGCGTTGATCAGGAAGTTCGGCGACGTGTCGACGCTGACATCGTCGATGCGGTTCTTCGAGAGCGTGTAGCCGGCCAGCATCTGCCATCGGTTCGAGAATCGCTTCGTGAGCGTGACCTCCAGACCCTTGTAGGTTTGAAGGACCTTCGGATCGTTCGTGATCAGGGTACGGTTTGCCGCAGAAAGACGCTGGAAGAACCCATAAGTCGAATCGTCGCCCGTCCCGACGAATCCGTCAGGCCCCGGGTCGACGGCGCTCGTCAGGCGCGTGTCGTACGGATTGTCGGGGTTCGTCGACGCCTGGAGGTTCTTCTCGCGGCGGTACGTCGCGATGGCGCTCAGCTTGACGTTGGCCATCAGCTCGCGATCGACGCTGAAGGTGTATTCGTCCGTATAGGGCCGGCTGAACTCCGGATCGATCGACGTCAGAATCTGGCCCGTTGTCGGGTTGAACACTGCCGTGATGACCGGCGTGCCGGACTGCTCGCCGATCTGAAACCGGCGATCGCCGTTGTCGTTCCAGACGTACTGTTCGCTGTAGTTCGCGTTGCGGTTGACGTTGTTGACGCCCCCGCCGCCGGTGGAGAGCACATAGTAATACCGCCCGGCGGATGCTTTGGCGGCCGTCTTGCCGTCACCCGTCACGTCGAAGATCGCGCTCACGCGCGGCCCGGTGGTGTTCCATTTCACCACGTCGCGGATCTCGTCGTAGCTGCGCGGCTGGCCGGCGAAGCCGCCAATCCCCGCCGAGGCAAACCGCGACGGCGGGCTCGACTGCGACGGCAGATAGCCTTCCAGCTGTTCGAACCGGACGCCGCCGATGAGCGTCAGCCGCCGGACGCTGTAGCTGTCCTGCGCGAACAGCGCGAGCACGTTCAACGCGGCGGCGTCGTTCTGCGGCGTCGCGAACAGCGTCACGTTTTGAGGCACGAACGCGCCGCTCGCGGTCGTGTACGTCGTCGTCACGTCGTCGACCCGAGTGGTCTCGTTGCGCGTCACCGCATGGGTGAAGTCGAACCCGAACTTGAACTCGTGCCGGCCGCCCAGCGCCTGATCGAGATAATACTGGCCGGTTGCGTTGGCCTGTCCCCGGTCGCGGTGCCGGACCGTGTTGGTGGGGAAGTTCCCGTACACGATGCCGGTCGCATTGTCGGTGGTCGATTGCTGGTTGCCGCCGTTCTGATAGGTCGGGAAGAGGATCTTGTTCAGTCCCAGCCGCGCGTCGATGAAGAAGTTCTTGCCGAGGACCGAATTCCACAGACCCTGCGCGAGATCGAACATGTCCTCTTCATCGCTGGTCGAATCGATGACGGTGATCGACGCGTTGTTCAGCAGCCGGTTCGGTTTGCTGTAGCGCTGGCGCGAGTAGAAGCCGGTGAAGCGATTGTTCTGGTTCGCCTGCCAGGTGAAGTTGCCGAGACCGTCGGTGATGTTCGTCTGGTCGAGGACGACCTGCGAGTTCTGCACCGGCACGTTCTGGTGGATCCGCCAGTCGCGAAACGAGCCGAAGAAGCGCAGCTTGTTCTGCACGAGCGGCCCGCCTCCGGTCACGTTGATGTCCGACACGAAGTCGGACGTGTTGCCGTCGGGCCGGAAGCCATATTTCTGCAGCGTGGCATCGTGATCGTTGCGCGCCTGCAGCGAGTCGCCGGTCCACGTGAACGTCGTGCTGCCGTTCCATTTGCTGCTGCCGGTCTTGGTGATCATGTTCAGGAACACGCCGGAGGTTGGCACGGTGATGTCGTGGGCGCCCGTCGACACCTGGATGTCGTCGAACGCGTCGATGTCGTAGTAGAAGCCGGCGGCACCGATCGCCGCCGGGTCGCCGACGTTCACGCCGTTCAGAAACGACGTGTTCTGTGCGCTGGTCGTGCCGCGGGCGCTGAACGTGCCCTGCAGGCCGCCCGACGTCCCGCCGACGTCAGGCCGGCTGATCACCAGGCCCGGCACCTTCGCTTCGACGAGCGCCCAGATGTCGCGCCCGCCCGGCGTGCCCTGGATCAACTGCTCGCTCAGATTGACGTTGACGTTGGCGCTCGTGGTGTCCACCGTTGGCGAGGCGCCCGTGACAGTGACGTTTTCGGCGAGCGTCGCCACCTTCATCAAGAAATCAACCGGCGTCGTTTGACCAACGAGGACGAGGATGTTCTGCCGGTTGATCGTCTGGAAACCCGACAACTCCGTCTTGATCGCGTAGGTGCCGGGTACGAGCGACGGGAAACGGTAAACGCCGCCGCTATCGGTGACACCCGTCATCGAGCCGGCGACCAGCACCGGACTGCTGATCGTGACGGTCACGCCTGGCGCGACTGCGCCTTGCTCGTCGACGGCCTTGACGAGGATGCTGCCCGTCTGCACCTGCGCGAGCGCTGGCGCCGCAGTGCCGAAGAGCCCGAGCACCGCGAGAAAACTCACAAACCATTTCATGTGCGTCCTCCTGACCGAATGTCGCTGTTGGCGGCGTCATCGGGCCGATCCCTCAGCCGAATGCACTGTAACAAAGCGACGATGCAGTCGCCATCCGGTTTTTGCGTGTCCGCCTCGTCCGTGGGAGCGCTGTTCGAAAAGTTGGATTTGCGGTGTTCGGTATACTGCTTCTTCGCTGTAGCTCTCAGCTGTCAGCTTTCAGCTGTCAGCTTCCGAGGAGGCGTTCATGAGACGTCCAGTCACCCTGGTAGCCATCGTGACTCTCACAGCCGGGCTCAATTCGGCGGTCCCGTCGCCTCCGGCAGACGCCGGCGGCGCGCTCACGATCGACAACCTCATCGACATTCGCCATCCATCCAATGCCGGCTGGTCGGCGGATGGCCGGCAGGTGACGTTCACGTGGGATCGCGCCGGCGTGGCCACGCGGTACGTGTCGGATCTCGACGGGCATCCACCGAGGGCGCTGTCGGATGCGGCTCCGGGCACAGGACGAGGGCGGGGAGGAAACGTCGGTCGCGGGAATGGCGCCGCAGACGGCGTGGCCTCGCCCGATGGCGCGCGCATCGCATCTGCACGCGGCAATGAGCTGTGGATGCGGACGATCGCAGACGGCCGCGAGTCGAAACTCGCTGCGCACGACAACCGCATTGGCGCCGTCAGCTGGTCGCCCGACTCAGCGTACGTCTTGTACGCGGTTGGGGGCGGGCCGGTCCGGCACGAGCAGACGCCCGCGTATTCAGGCGCGAAAATCATCTACACGATCACGGAAAATGTGCCGGCACAGACGCATGCCGTGCCGGTGGCGGGCGGTCCGCCCGTGGCGATGCCGGCCGGTGGGTTTGGCGCCCGCCGCTGGCTCGATGCCCGCCATTTCATCGCGGAACGCACGTCACCGGATTTCAAGCGGCGGACGATGTCGAGCGTCGATGTTGCAACAGGACGGGCGACGTTGCTCTATGAAGATGTCGAGCCGAGATTCTGGAGCATGACCGGCGACGCCGCCGGCAGCGCGCAACCGTCTCCCGATGGCAAGTGGATTGCGTTCCTCAGCGACCGCGACGGCTGGGATCACCTCTACGTCTTGCCCGCGCCAACCGATGTAGCGCGAAGGCTTCAGCCGAGCGGTGGAGATGCCATACAGATTACGAAAGGGAAGTTCGAGGCATGGCGGCCGCAGTGGTCGCCCGACAGCACGCGGATCGCCTTCGACGCGAACGAGCCGGACCACTATGGTACGCGTCATCTCTACGTCGCGACGATTGGCACCGATCCGAAGCATGCGACCATCGCCAGGATCACCAACGATCGCGGCACGAACATCGCGCCGCAATGGTCTCCCGACGGCACGCGTCTCCTGTACCAACACACCGATCCACACAATTCTGCGGACCTGTACGTTGTCGACGTGCCGGCCCCGCGCATGATTGGCCAGGTATTCGGCATCTCGCGCCGCGTGACGGACTCGATGCCCGCCAGCGTCGAGCGGTCACGTTTCGTCGAGCCGGAGATGGTCCACTACGCCGGGCCCGACGGTCAGCCGGTGCCGGCCTGGCTGTTCGTGCCGAAGAATCTGGACCGCTCGAAGAAGCACCCGGCCATTGTGTGGATTCATGGCGACGGCGTGAACCAGAACTACGACGGCTGGCATGTCCAGCGCAATTACGCCGTCTATTACAGCTTTCATCAATACCTGCTGCAGAAGGGCTACGTGGTCATCGCCCCCGACTATCGCGGCAGCATCGGCTACGGCCGCGACTGGCGCACCGCCGTTCACATGGACGTCGGCGGCAACGACGCCAAAGACGCCTGGATGGCGGCCAGCTACCTGAAGACGCTGCCGTACGTGGACATGGATCGCGTTGGCGTCTGGGGCCTGAGTTACGGCGGTTTCTTCACGCTGATTGCCGTGACCGACCAGCCGAAGCTGTTTCGTGCCGCCGTCGACGTTGCCGGAGTCGTCGACTACGAGATGTATTACGAGGACCCGTATCACGGCGGCTGGACGGCGAGTCGCATCGGCACGCCTGATCAGAATCCACAGGTGTACGCGAAGGCGTCACCGCTCGCGCATGTCGATCGGCTCGAGCGTCCACTGCTGGTGCTGCATGGCACATCGGATGTCAACGTTCCGTACCTTCATTCCGTACGTTTGATGGATGAGCTGCTCAAAAAGGGGAAGGGCGACCTCGTGTCGTTCATGACATATCCCGGCGAATTTCATTACTTCACGCGCGAGCACGTCCTGCGCGACGCGTGGCATCGGGTCGAACAATTCTTCGACGCGCATCTGAAAATGTGAGCGGCGTACTATACTGAGACATGCGGACGATCGCGTTGATCCTGCTGCTGGTCCTGCCGGTATCGGCGCAAACGCGCAAGCCGGCGCGAAAGCCGCCGGCGCCGCCAGCCGCTGCACTCAAGAAGATCGCGGCCGACGTCACGTGTCCCGCGCCGCTCGGCGTCGGCGTCAGGACAAAGTTATCGTTCTGCGAGATTCTCGCCGGCCGCGATCCGGCCGGCGGCGCGCTCATCAAATTGCCGGCGCACAAGGGTCCGGCCACGCTCACCTTCGATCTCCACAACCTTCATCTCTATTCCGAGGAGCAGGTCAAGGCGCGTCGAGCGTATGCGAAGTACACCGCCACGATCGGTGCGCTGACGATGGACAACACGCTGCTCAGCCGGGCGGTGGTGCAGAACGAATTCCGGACCGCGACGGATCTGGTGGACCGTGTCGGCGGTGGCGCCGGGCCCGGCGGCGTGAAAGCCGTCGCGCCAACCGGCAACGAAGCCGCCACGGTTGTGATTCCAGAAGGCGAAGATCAAGTGAGCCTCCTCGGCGAAAAGCTGACCGTCGAAACGCGCGAGGGCATCAACACCTATTCGCAGTCGGGCCGGCCGATTGCCGTTGTCAGCAACGTGATGGTCGAGTATCGGCCCGCTCCGCCGCCCAAAGCCGGCAGGACGGGCGGGACGGGCAGAAGAGGCGGGAGGGGCGGATAGGTCGGGCGGGTCGGGTAGGTCAGGTAGGTCAGGTAGGTTGGAAGACTGCAATGCGAAATGCCGTCGCCGTTCTTTTCATCCTGCTTCCAGCAATTGCGTTTGCACAGCAGCGCGGATCGCAGGTGAAGCGAACGAATCCCCCCGCGCTCTCGAAGCCAACGGGTTACACGCACATTGTCGAAGTCAGCGGGCCGGCGAAGATTGTGTACATCTCCGGCCAGATCGCCCTCGACAAGGACGGCAACATCGTCGGCGCCGGCGACATGAAGGCGCAGGCCGAACAGGTATTCAAGAATCTTCAGTCGGCGTTGACGGCAGCCGGTGCGACATTCGCGGACGTCGTCAAGATGAATACCTACATCACGGAGATGGACAAGGCGCCGGCCGTTCGCGAAGTCCGCGCCCGGTATTTCGGCGAGACGACGCCGGCAAGCACGCTGGTGCAGGTTGTGCGGCTCGCGCGGCCGGAGTTCATGCTGGAGATCGAAGTCGTCGCGGCTGTTGCGGCGCGATGACGACTACGCGGGCCTGCCCAGGCTCCGCCAAGGCTTCGGCGGTCCGCCGGAGCTTCAGCGAAGGCGGAAAGGCCCGCGCTTCCACTTCGGCCGAATGGCAGATGCGGCCCGAAAGCCCACGCCACGGAATCTTCAAGCGATTCCCGACGCGGCTTCCGGACCGGTCCATCGTTCAGGGGTTGCATGACATGTCCGGATCGATGATCTCTCCGCCGATCGAGAACTTGATCTTGTAGCGGTGGTTCATCGCGGCGACTTTTGGCACCGTCGAGCGCGAGATGAAAATCTTTCGCCCGTTCACGTCTCGCGACTCCTCTGTCACCGGCGGAACCTCGAAGGGATACGGGCCAGGATTTGGATCGTGATGAGACGGATTCACTTCCAGGATTGCGAACTGTTCCGCACTCCACCAGACCACCTTTTCCTGATGCCCTATCGAGAGGTTCAGAATCGTTTCCGGGTGGTCGATGTGTACCTGCGGATGGCGTTTCAGCCCGCCGCCGGCAAAGTGCCAGGGCTCGTGGTCGAACACGAGAATGTCGGTCGGACGGGGCGCGCCGATGTTTTTTGCGACGGGCGGACCGCCAGCTGACGGGGGAGCCGCGCCGGCCGCGCCGCCCGGCCCGCCCGCAGAGGTGTCGATGAACAGCCGTATGATATGAACCCCTTTCTCGGGATTCACGAGCATTGGCCCGGGGGACAGATCCTTTCCGGTTACAAACATACGCGACTCCTTCCTGTCATCACCTGGCCGGCAAGGCCGCGAATCGCGGATCGTCCTTCACCGGATCCAGGTCAATCCATTCCGACAGCTCATTGGGGGCGAGGCCATTGCGAGCGGCCCGTTCCAACCAGTCGAACGCGGCGCCACGATCGCCGAGATCGACGAACACGAATGCGCCGAACAGCAGCACATGCGGGTCGGCAAGGTTCGCGGGAAGCCTGGCTACGTGACCGATGGCCTTGGTCCGATCGCCGGACTTTGCGTAGAAGTCGGCGACGCTGACGCGCGCTTCGACGTCGTTCGGGTCGATCGCCAAGGCTTCTTCGGCGAGCGCAATGGCGCGGGCGTACTGTGCGAGCGCCTCGGTACGCTTGCCGGCGTAGTAGTAGGCGCGCGCGAGATTCCCGACGAGCCGGTAGGTGTCCGGTCCAATACGCCGCGCTTGCTCCAGCTTGGCGACCGCTTCAGTGAAACGGCGGAGCCGAAAGAGCGTCATCCCCCAGTTGGAGTAGGCGTCCCAGCTCGGCACGAGCTCCGCCGATTTCCGGCATGCGGCGATGGCGTCGTCGTATCGGCCGATGGATCCGTAGAGCCCACCCAGGATGTAATACACGCGCGCGTTGTCCGGTGTCAGCTGCAACGCCAGCTCGTAGCGCTGCACGGCCTCTACGTATCGGCCGTGCTCGCGATAGAACGTGCCGAGCCAGACGTGCGTCGCCCAGTATTCGGGGCGCAGTGCGATGGCGCGCTGGTAGGTTGCTTCCGCCTCCGCCGTGGCGCCGCGCCGCGCCTGCGCGCGGGCCAGCCCGAGCGTCGCTTCATCGCTCGTCGGCTCGCGATCGATGGCTTGCTGAAATTCACGCTCCGCGTCGGCGATCTGCCCCGTGCCCAGCGCGACGGTTCCCTGGCAGACGTGCGGCGCCGACAATGCCGGGTCGAGGGCAATCGCCTGCGCACAGGACGCCTGCGCCCGCGGCACCCAGCTCGTGTCGCGAGACGCTTCGTACTTTCGCCAGAACGCCCGTCCGAGCTCCGCGTGCGCGATCGCGTACTGTGAGTCCTGCGCGATGGCGCGGTTCAAGGCATCGATGGCGAGATCGACGTATCCCGGTTTCTGGAAATCCAGCAGATAACCCCGACCTTGCAGGTACAGCTCCAGGGCGCCGGGCGCACGGGTGCCACCTGCGGTGAGCGTCTGACGCTCGCCGGCGTTGAGCTTCAGCGCCAGAACTTCAGCGGCCCATGTGGCCACGCGATCCTGCAGCGCAAACGGATCGCCGGTTGCCACAGTGGCCGAGAACGCGTCGATCTGGCGGAGCGTCACGGCGTCAACGAGCACGTAGTTCACGCGCAATGCATTCGCGGCGTGGAGAATGCCGCCTTCGAGAATCAGCGTTGCGCCGAACTCGCGGCGCGCCTGGGCGGCGTCGTGCACGCCGCGCTGCCGCACTTCGTGCGTGGATGTGATTTGCGTCCCACTTGCAAGCGCCAGAGGCGTCATCTTCGCGCTGAGGGTGTCGGTCAGGCCATCGCAGTACGCCTGCGCGACCGCGTCGTCACCCGCGCGGCACGGGAGAATCACGAGACTCCGCCGATCGACAGGTGGCGTACGGGTCCGGATCAGCGCCGGCGTGGCGATCGTCGCGACAATGGCGATCACCGCCGCGGCGGGAATCCACCAGAGCTGCAGGCGCTTCGACGCTGGCCGCAGCGCCGTCCCTTCCGTCGTCGTGTGCGATCCCGTAGCGGCCCACGAGAGCTCGCGCGCGAAATCGCCGGCGTCCTGCCAGCGCTTGTCCGGCTGCTTCGCCAGCGCCGTGTGGACGATGCGTTCGACCGCTGCCGGTGTGTCGGGCCGGCGCGACGTGAGCGGAGGAGGATCCTCCGTGAGGATCGAGGCGATCAGGCCGGCCTGGCTGCTCTTCGAGAAGGCACGCTGTCCGCTGATCATCTCGTACAGGATCAGGCCGAGCGCGTAGATGTCCGTGCGCGCGTCCACCATCTTGCCTTCGAGCTGCTCGGGCGACATGTACGCGATCGTGCCGATGAGCGTGCCCTCGGGACTGATCGCCGCGCCGGTCGACTGGTCGTCGAGCACGGCGAGCGACGCCGTGCCGTCCGAGCGCTCGCGCAGTTTCGCGAGCCCGAAGTCGAGCAGCTTGACGCCCGACTCGGTGATCATCACGTTGCTTGGCTTGAGGTCGCGGTGAGTAATGCCCTCGCGATGTGCGCGCGCCAGCGCCTGGGCCAGCGCGATCGAGTGCTTCAGCGCTTCGTCGAGCGGCAGCGGGCCCCGGGTGAGCCGCGCGGCCAGCGTCTCGCCGTCGAGGTATTCCATGACCAGGAACTCGATGCCCTGGTGCTGGCCGACATCGAACAGCGTGCAGATGTGGGGATGATTCAGCCGCGCGACCGCTCGCGCTTCTCGCTCGAACCGCTGCCGCCGCTCGGGTTGCGCTGCGGCTTCGGCCGGCAGGACCTTGACCGCCACGGTGCGGCCGACTCGCGTATCGGTCGCGCGGTAAACCTCGCCCATGCCGCCTCGCCCCAGCAGCGCGATGATTTCATACGGGTCGAGACGGGCGACGGCAGTCAGCGAAATCAGGCAGGTGGATGAGGATTATG
>Ga0137369_10005540_pt1 | contig 12822 bp, 11 predicted proteins | sample SagtaG_12_FD_104918 | JGI IMG/M metagenome (GOLD analysis project Ga0137369, IMG submission 104918) | Vadose zone soil microbial communities from Sagehorn Ranch, Mendocino, California, USA - Sage1_L_113_16 metaG | ecosystem: Environmental > Terrestrial > Soil > Vadose zone | place: USA... | reverse complement strand
GCCCGCGAGCTGGAGCGCGAGCCCGCATCGCCCGAGGAAGTGCGCACCGCGCTCGGCCTGCGCGGCCGCATATTCGGCCAGTTGCCTACGCCTATCGCGGCGGTTGCCGTCTCGTAGCGCGCTCGAGGAGGGAGTGATGACTCAGGATCTGTTCGACATCACCGGCAACGTGGCCATCGTCACCGGGGGCGGGCGCGGCCTGGGGGCGGCGCTCGCCAGCGGCTTTGCCGCGGCCGGCGCACGGGTGGTGATCGGCGATCAGGATGCAGCTACCGCGCAGGCCAGTGCCGCAAGCATACGCGAGCGCGGTGGTATGGCGCTCGCGACCCAGTGCGATATTACCAACCCGACCCAGGTCCAGGCGCTGGTCGATCTGGCCGTGCAAACCTATGGCGCGCTGGACGTCCTGGTGAACAACGCCGGGATCAACATCCCGAAGCCCGCCGAGGATCTCACGCTCGACGAGTGGAATCGCATCATCGGGGTCAACTTGACCGGCACCTTTATATGCTGCCAAGCGGCTGGCGCAAAGATGTTACGCCAGGGCCATGGGTGTATCATCAACATCTGCTCGGTTCATGGCCATGTCGGCAGCTACGTCCATAAGGCCGCCGCCTACAACGCCAGCAAGGCGGGTATCATCAACTTGACGCGCTCGCTCGCGCTCGAGTGGGGGGAGCGCGGCGTGCGCGTCAACGGTATCTCGCCCGGCGCGCTGCGCACCGAACTAATGGCCCAACGACTCGCCGACCCGGACTACGTGCGCAAGACGCTCGAGCGGCTGGCGATCAAGCGTATCGGCGTGCCGGAGGACATCGTCGGCGCGGCGCTCTTTCTGGCGTCGCCAGCCGCAAGCTGGCTCAGCGGGCAGATCGTGGCCGTCGATGGCGGCTGGCTCGCTGCGTAACCGCTAACCCCTGCTCGGTATGGCACCGCGGTGAGTCCGCAAGCAGTGCGGGCCCACATGTTCATTCCAGCAGGGCCTTGCAGCCGACGAGAACGCCGAATCCTCTGCAGCTATCAACAGGAGGACGAGCGACATCATGGAGCTGTTCGACTTGCGCGGCAAGGTCGCGCTCGTGACCGGTGGCAATGGAGGCATTGGGTTAGGAATCGCACGCGGGCTGGCGCAGGCCGGAGCGGACGTGGCGATCGCTGGGCGAAATGCAGCCAAGCACGCTGCTGCCGTCGATGCACTGGAAGGGCTGGGTATCAAGGCCATTGGCATCATCGCGGACGTGACCGATGGGTCCGATGTCAGGCGGATGGTGGCCGAGACGGTGGACCGACTGGGAGGCCTCGATATCCTGATCGCCAACGCGGGGATCAACATCCGGAAGCTACCGCAGGAGTATACCATCGAGGAGTGGCACCAGATCGTTGACACGAACCTTACGAGCGTGTTCGCCTGCTGCCAGGCGGTCTATCCCGAAATGAAGCGGCGCGGCGGCGGCAAGATCGTGACCATCGGCTCGATGGCCAGTCTGTTTGGCTTCGACGTCGCTTCCGTCTACGCCGCGACCAAAGGCGCCGTTGTGCAGCTCACGCGGAGCCTGGCCATGGCGTGGGCCAAGGATAACATTCAAGTTAATAGCGTCCTGCCTGGATGGATCGAGACGGATCTGACGAAGCGCGCCCGTCAGGCCGTGGCGGGCCTGCACGAACGGGTGATTCAGGGCACGCCGGCCGACCGCTGGGGCCAGCCCGACGATCTGGCAGGTGCCGCGGTGTTCTTCTGTAGCCGAGCCAGCGACTTCGTGACCGGCACGGCGCTGCCGGTGGATGGGGGCTTCGCCAGTTCCATGTTCTGAGGTGCCGGCGCGCCACTGCGCGCTCCACCAGTCGCGCGCCGCTTTGGTCACTGATGATCAGGCATCTCGCCGGTCGCCCAAAGCAGCGTCTCCTGGACGATCAGATCGTGGCTCAGGGGACGGTCGGGCGGGCGCTCACCGAGTATGGTGGCGAGAAATGCCTCGAGCTCCAGATCATAGAGCATCTGGCGAGGTCGATCGTGCAGCGGGATGAACTGTTCGCCGCGCCGGTAGTCGCCTTGCGCCTCCGCCAGACAGAGCCTCACCATACCGGCAGGCTCAAACGGCTCCATAATCGCGCTCCCCTGGTCACCATACACTTCAAACCGCCGAGCGACCGGGATCGTTTCCATCGCGGCGATGTCCACGAACGCCAGTGCTCGCGGGTATGCGCAAATCGCCAGTGTGTTGTCTTTGAACCCTGGCAGGGCGCCGCTGTCGTCACGGAGGAATGCCGTGACGTGCTGTGGGCGTCCCAGCAACCAGACGATCTGATCAAGCATATGGCCGGCCAGGTCGTAGAAGATGCCGCCGGAGTGGCGAGCGATGATGCGACGTTCCGGCTCGGAGATCCAGGTCGACATATGCGCGCGGATGGCGAAGATATGGCCCAGCAAGCTCGATTGAACCCACTCGGCGATGCGCTGGAATCCATCGTGGTACCGGAACATATAGCCCATCTGGATGGTCAGATCGCGCTGCGTGGCCAGCGCTACGACTCGCTGCCACTGCGCCCAGCTTGTACCCGCGGGCTTATCGTACCAGACATGTTTGCCAGCCTGGACCATCTGCTCAGTCTGGTCGAGGCTCTCGTCGTTGCGGCCCTCCGAGGCGATCGCCACAATCCCTGGATCATCGAGTATCTCGCGAGCATTGCCGAACCAATGCACACCCCGGTAGGGTCCACCGGCGCGCTCCAGCTCCTGGCGCGGCGGTGGGTCGGGCTCGAAGACGCCGGCGACATCCACACGCGGGTTCCGCTGGAGTGCCGTAAGCTTGCCAGCCGCATGGCCGTGCTTTGTGCCATATTGAGCGATCCGAACCAGTGCCATCGTCAGATCCCGGTCCTAGAAGAGTTCTAGCCCCTCATCGATCGACTGCTGGTAGCTGCCCAGTTCCCCTGCCAGCACCTCCGCAACCGTTACGGGACGGCCGGTGGCGCTGGACTCGAGCAGCGCGTATGAGACGGCCACCGATCGTGCACCCTGCTCGGCATCCACCTCGGGTGGGTGCTCGGCCCGGATCGCCCCGGCAAAGTCTGCGTACTCGACCGCCAGCAGCTTCCGATCGGTCTCGGCAAAACTGAAGCGATACTCGGCCAACCGCTCAGCCCCAAACAGGCTTGCTGTCACCGCGTCCAGCCGAAAGCTCGGTACCAGATCGAGCAAGCTGGCGGAGCGCATCTCGGCCTGGCCCGCGATCTGAAGGCTGATGCTGCCGCCGCTGCGATCCACTGGAAGACTCATCGATCCGGCCGAGCCGTAGATCTGCCGCGCCCACAGGCGCTGCCCGTGCCCGGCGTGGTCTTCGATGTACTGGCCAACCAGCCCCTGTTTGAACATCAGCGTCGCATACGCAGCATCCTCGGCGGTGGCCGCGAACGTTGCAGGCATCTCCTTCTGCCAGCGCCCGTACACGCCGGCGGGGTTGGCGGCGGGCGTGCCACCCTCGGCTGCCGGGTTCTTGCGGATGGGCTCGTGCAGGCGTGTCTGTGCGTAGACCAGATCGATCTCCCCGAGCAAATACTCCATCATATCGGCATAGTGAACGCCGACGTCGATCAGCACGCCGCTCTGGTCTTTCTGGTGACGCCAGACCGAGATGAGCATCTGGTCGCCGCCGTCGATGGAGTGATGGATGAGCAGGCGAGGTGTACCGATCACGCCCGCATCCAAAAGCGCCCTGGCAAGCCGATTCACGGGATCGCGCCGGTAGTTCTCTGCCACGCTGAGCACGCGGCTGGATGCGCTGGCGGCGCGCCGAATCACGTTACATGCACGAACCGTCAGGCCCAGTGGTTTTTCGATCATCGTGTGCCAGCCGCGCGCCAGGGCCTCCACCGCGATACTGTGGTGCGACCGTGGCGTTGTGGTCACATCCACCGCATCCACGCCGACCGCGGCCAGTTGCTCGAGATCGCTGACGACAGTCGGTCGGCTGCCAAAATATGCAGCCGCCTGATCCGCGAGTGACTCGGCATTGTCACGCACAGGGTCACATGCGCCAACCAGCGTAAAGTGATCCCAGCCGGCGCGGTGGAGCTCGGCCAGTCCGTACAGGTGCCGATGTCCCATCCCGCCGCAGCCGACAATAGCTAATCGAATCGGTGCCATGGCCTGCGCTCCTCTTGCTATTCGGCGCCCTCCGTATCCGAAGCCATGCGCTCGCCACGCAGCAGGAAGGCGCGGATGTCGTAGGGGCCGGGGCGCTGCGGCGTCAGGTGACCCGACTCGACCATCAGATCCAGCGGATTGGAGCGTGTCTGCATCGGCAGGCGTACCTGCTCATGCATGCGAGCCGACTCGTAGACCGCATGCACCATCTGCAGCGCCTTCAGGCCGTTCGTCGCCTCGCCGCGGAAGTGTTCGGTCTTGCCCTCAACCCAGTCGGCCAGCTTGGCGGCCTGCGCGGCCCCAGCCTCGTACCACTCGAACGCCTCCCCCAGATCAGCCAGCTTGTGAAACTTCCCATCCGGTTCGTACAGCTTCCAGATCCCGCCGGTGTCCCGATTCAGCAATTGCAGGTTGTGCGTGGTCAGATTGATCATCCCCTCGGTGCCGTAGATCAGCGCGCCCTGGTAGACCGTCGGCGTCACGTCGCTGAGGAGCAGGGCCACCGCGCCGCAGGTGAAGTGAAACACACCGACCGCGCGATCCTCGATCCGTGTGCTGCGCTCGTAGCGATCCGTCTTGCGCTCGATGTTGCCCATCACCCAGTCGCACTCGTCGTCGCCAAGCAGATAGCGGTACATGTCGGTCTGATGCGAGCTGTAGTTGGGCAGGCCGTCTGCGGCGAAGCTCTGGATGGTCTGAACCCTGCCGATCGCGCCCAGGGCGATGAGATCGCGCGCCAGAGTAAACGCGGGCAGGAAGCGGCGCTGGTGGGCGATTCCCAGCTTGACGCCATTGCGCTGGCAGGCGAGCAGCATCTGCTCGGCGCGGCCAATCGTGTCGGCCATGGGCTTCTCGCACAGGATGGCCTTTGGACGGTGGACTGCCGCCGCGATCGTCCAGGTGGCGTGGCCGGAGTGCCACGTGCAGATCGACACCACGTCCGGCTGCTCCTGTGCGAGCATCTCCCGCGCGTCGGCGTAATGCTGCGGCGAGATCTTGAACGTCGTATCCTTCTCGACCATGGCTGACTCCTCAAGGTCAGCAAGGCCCACGATCTCGTAGCGACCGCTATCCAGGTAGCCTCGAATGTGATTGCCGGCGATCCCGCCGCATCCGATGATGCCAACCCGCAGTCTTGCGCTCATGGTTGTCTCCGGTAGGCGCGCGGCTGAGTTTCAGCGCGTGATCCCCGCCCGCTCAAAGGCGCGTCCGAGTGTCCGGTACGCCTGCTGCGCGGCCGCCAGCGGATCGTAGGCGGGGCGGCGCTGCACCATGATGCTAATTTCGGCGGTGATGTAGCCGTCATATCCATGCGCGCGCATCGCATGCAGATACGCAACGTAGTCGAACTCCCCCTCACCAGGGATGAGGAATTCGAAGGCCGGCACAACCCCGCGCTCGTCTTTTACGTGCGTGTGGACGGTATGCTGGGCCAGCGCCGCAACCGACTCGGCGATTGGGATGCCCAGCACGTTGAAGTGGCTGATGTCGAAGTTCAGCTTGAGGTAGGGCGAGGTAATCGCATGCAGCAGCTCGAGCACGCGGGCGGGCGTATCGAGCATCGAGCCGACGTGTGGCTCGGCCGCGATCACCACGCCACGCTGCTCGCCGTAGCGCACCAGCGCGCCCATCCGCTCGACAAGCAGCGGCTTCAGCTCGTCCCACTGCTCCGATGTACCACCGACGGTAGTGTCGACTGCCGGCGGCGTGCCGTCCAGGGCCCAGTCGACCGCCAGATCGACCGCGGCGGTCAGGCGCGCCCAGTGGAGCGCCGCCGTGTCGGGCGCGCGTTCGACCATGCTGGTATGGGCGGCAATTGCGGGCAACTCCAGATGATGGTCCTTCAGCATCCGCGCGATCCGCCGGCGCTCTGCGGCGTCGAGCAGGCTGAGCTCGGTGGTGTAGCCGGGGATCACCGTCAGCTCAATTCCGTCGTAGCCAAGCTGGGCCAGAAATGGGACAAAGGTATCGACCGGAACAGTTGGCATGCCCCAGGTGCAGTAGCCGATCTTCATTTATGCTCAGCAGTCTCCTTCCGTTTCTCGCTGCGACGATTGCTATTGATCACCAGACGGGCGCCTTCCTGCGCGAAGCGGTACGCGATGGCAGCACCGATCCCGCCCACCCGGCACCGGCCACGATCGCGACTTTGCCCTCCAGATGCATTTGGGCGAATCCTCTCGCTAACTGCGGAGCCGCAGCAACACCAGCTGGCCGAGTGAGGCCATTATACCACGGCAGAAAGCGGCAGATACGAAACGCGACATACAAGACAGAGCGCGTACGTTACCGGGAGCCGAACGGTTGGCAAATCCCAAGGTACATCTTCACCTGTCGCTCAGTGTCGGGCAGACAGAGCTGCGGTTTGGTGTCCTCCACTTGCATCACACGTCTGCGCTCGTCGATGGTGCGGCAACGCTTCCGGACTATCGTGGGTGGGGTCTCCAAAAAGTGTTACTAGCCACGCGAATCCGCTACGCCAAGGAACATGGTGCGCTGCATGCGTTCAGCCGAACCGGAAGCGGCTCGATCAGTCAAGCGAATATGCACAAACTGGGTATGCGGATGCTTGTGCAGTCAACGGCGTGGCGGAGAACCTAAATGAGGCGTGATAAAGCGAAAATCGCACGGTGGCCCAACCCCGTGTTCCCGCCGACCGCCCCTGCCGGTGCGATCTAGATCGTCGGTTTTTTGAAGAACGCCCGTACCGCCGTACAGTGCCTTGCTCGCAGGGGCGCGGCTGAACCGTAGGGTGTTGGGCGTCAGCTCGTCACGAATGCTTGAGCTTGTATCAATGCGGCAAAACTGCCGACCTGTCGACCGAGAACTTGACATGGTATGGTATGCTCATGCCATCCATACGGCCCCGGCGTTGTGTCGTACCAGCTTTGCCGCGCCCACACGGACGCATCTGCAGGTGCATGATGTGACGGGTTGGACCAGTTGAGCTACAATCCCAAATACGCTTTTCTCACGTGATCGCTTTGGAGAATCTCATCACCGGCCCCTTCCAAACATACTCGGCCGTTTTCCAGCACGTATGCCCGGTCGGCTATCTCCAGTGTGTGTCGAACGTTTTGCTCGATCAGCAAGATGGTAATCCCCTGGTCGCGGAGCCTCTGTATGATGCGGAAGATCTCTGCCACCATCAACGGCGCCAAACCGTAGGAAGGTTCATCAAACAGGCACAGCCTTGGCTTCGACATCAAGGCCCGACCTATGGCTAACATTTGACGTTCGCCGCCGCTGAGCGTTCTGGCTAATTGCCTCTCCCGCTCCTTTAGTCTTGGAAAAACGTGATAAACCTGCTCAATGGTTTCATCCTTCTGTTTCCATGCGTGGTAAGGATACGCACCCATCTCTAAATTTTCACGCACCGACATTTCGGCAAAAAGACTCCCCCCCTCGGGTACCTGAGAAATGCCCAGTTCCACAATGGAGTGAGATGGGAGATTATCTATCCGCTTACCGAGGAACGTCACACTACCTGATGCTGGATGCAGCAAACCGGATATCGTATTAAGCAGCGTCGTTTTACCGGCGCCGTTTGAACCAATCAAGGCGACTATTTCTACCTCATTGATTCCTAAACAAACATCCCATAATGCTTGAGCCTTACCATAAATGGTGTTCACATTACATACTTCCAGCATGAGCCTACTCTCCTAAGTACACCTCGACAACCGTTCTGCTCGTGGCAATCTCCTGTGGGGTTCCTTCGGCAATCTTCTCGCCGTGATGGAGTACTATAATGCGGTTACATACGCTCATTATTGCTTTCATGACATGCTCGATCATGAAAATGCTAATCCCCATATCCCGAATCCTGGCTACCAATTCCATTGCCTGGGCTACTTCGGTGGGATTTAGCCCGGCCATGAGTTCGTCAAGCAGCAATAGCTCTGGCCTGGTTGCTAAGGCTCTGGCTACTTCAAGTCGCTTCTGGTTAGCCAAGGTTAGATCTTTGGCCGGCGTTGCGGCTACCGCTGATAAACCCACGAACTCTAATAATTCTGTGGCCACTCTTGCGGCATCCGCGGATGCGATACTGTTTGACATCCCGAAAAAAGAGCCCAGTATCACATTGTCAAAAACTGGCATATTGGCGAAGATTTTGACCGACTGAAACGTTCTTGCCAAACCCTTCCTACAGATCTGATGCGGCTTCAAGCCAGTAATGGGTTCAGCTTTAAATTTTATGGTTCCTGATTTAGGAACAAAGGCTCCCGATATCAAATTGAACAGCGTGGTTTTGCCGGCTCCATTGGGGCCAATCAGACCAACGACTTCACCCTGGTTCACATTGAAATCTACGTGTGAGACCGCGGCTAACCCGCCAAAATACTGGGTCACCCCTTCACCTTCAAGTATTCGCATGCTGCCCCCAGTCTCCTTTCCGCCACTTTTGTATCAATCCTACCAGCCCATTGGGTAGATATAATACGGCGACTACTAACACGGCTCCGAAAAGGAGCATGTAGTGATAGGGGAACTTGGTTATAAGGACTTCTTCTAGGTAGGCCAACATGGCGGCGCCTAAGATGGGACCATAAAGTTGCCCCATACCACCAACGATAGCCATCAAAACCGGCGTAAAGGAAAAGAGCGGATTGAAGGCGATGATTGGGTCGATATAGGTCCATCTGGTCGCAATGATGGCTCCGGTAGCTCCCATGAATAAGGCGCTGATGGCGAAGGCGGAAACCTTCACCAGGGTCACATTGATGCCTATGTGTGCCGCGGCGTCCTCGTTTTCTCCGATACTCTGCAGTGCCAACCCAAATTTGGAGCGTCTGATAAAGTAGGCGGTGAGCAGTAATATCACAAGAATAATGAACATGACGTAATAAATAGTTTTGTTATCTACGACGATAACGAATCGGCCACGCGTGCCCGTTATATTAATCTCATACCATAGGAGAAGATTCTTGATGAGCTCAACCAGCCCGAAGGTGAATATAGCAAAATAGATGCCCTTTAGCCTCAAGGTCAGAGCGCCAATAAGGAGGGCGAGACAGAAACTGGCTAGACCACCCATACCGACAACGACCAGCAAGGGTAATGCCTTTCCCAGGATGGCTGAAGTATAGATGCCGACCCCAAAAAATGCTGCCGGCGCCAGTGAGATATAACCGGTAGGACCGGAAAAAATAGCCCAGCTCACAGTGAGGACGATATACATAAAGATGGCGGTCAGGAGTATGACGGAATAAGGCGGGGCATACAGGGGTGAAACGGCTAGCAGGATCAATACAATGAGAATAAGTGATCCCGTTACCGGGAATCTCTTAGGTGTGAAGATGTTAGGACTCATCTTACGACTTCCCCATAATACCTGTCGGCCGTACCAGCAGCAGGAGTATAAAGATGGCATAATAGGCAGCCAGTGTCAGTCCTGGCTCGAAATAGGTTACTATGGTACCTACAAGGCCCAGTATGAAGCCTCCAATAAAACTGCCGGGGATGCTGCCCAACCCACCCAGGACAACCACGATAATCGCAATGACGGTATACTCGAGACCCATCGCCGCATGAACAGGATAGCTTATACTGATAAGCATGCCGGCAATACCGGCCATGGCGGCACCAAAGCCGAAGCATAAAGCAAGCACGTTGTTAATGTTGACCCCCATGAGGCCAGCCGTGGTAGGATTTTGAGCCGCCGCTCTGATGGCTTTGCCTGTGCGAGTGCGGGCGATAAAGAGGTAGAAAGCCAGACCTATGATGATGGCAAAACCGAGGGTCACGAGGCGATTGGCGCCAAAGAGCGCTCCCGCCAGATTGACCGGAACGGCTAAATACGTGTATCCTCTTATTTCGGGACCCCAAACTATCAGAGCAATGTTTTGAATGATGAACAGGAGGCCGAAAGAGGCCAGCATGGAATTACCCTCAAAAACACGTGGTGATGCTGACGAGGCTAAAAGGGGTTTGAACAAAATCCTGTGAATGACAAAACCCAGGATAAAGGCAATCGGACCGCAAATAGCAAGGCATACCAAGGGGTTAATAGCAAACACTGTGTATAACGTCCAGGTAGTTAAAGCCCCGAGCATAATAAACTCGCCGTGAGCGATATTCAGCACCCGGGCGACGCCATACTGCAGGCTGAGCCCAACGGCGATCAGGGCGTAGAGGCCACCCAGCAGTAAACCAAGAAGCACTGCGTCCAGGATTGTGGCAATCATATAGTGATAGCTCTCTAGTGGCGATCAAAGATGCAGGCTGTCCGCGGGCGTAGGCAAAGTCCTTCGGAGAAGTCAGCTACGCTCAAAGGTTGTTACGCACCTTTTTGGGACAGCCTGCTCGCTAAGGTTGTTTCTCTACGCTATGGTTTACCCCTTAGGTGGTGGCCACGCTGGCTTGGGATAGATCATCTTCGCGGTAGCCTTGTCTTTAGGCCCGATGACTTCATACTCCCCGTTTTGCCACTGGCCAATCTCTGCGAGGTGAACCTCCTTCGCCAGCAGCCCGTTCTCAAACCAGGTCTGCCCCAGAACCGTATCGAACTTCTGCGTAGCGATGATCTCTCGTATCTTGGCCTGGTCGAGAGTTCCAGCCTTCTCAATGGCCTGCTTCCAGATCTCCAGGGCGGCCCAGTAGAATGGATGCCCCCACCCGTCCTGGAGTTCTTTAGGCTTCCCGGTGTAGAGCTTTTTGGCCAGTTGTTTGGTTGCCTCGGACTGCTTCGGGTTCCAGCCAGCAAAACCGATCGCTCCCTCCGTCGCCGGACCAAACGTTGTCTGGTAGAACCCGAAATTGACCCCCGGGCCGCCTAACCATGCCTTAGGGTTATAGCCAAGCGCCATTGACGTCCCAGTCGCAGGCATGACCTGGTCGGGATAGGCAAGACAGCAGAAGACATCGGCCTCAGACGCCTTCGCCTCCTTGATGAGGGGCGATAGGTCCTTGATGTCTGGCGGGACGCTCTTGACACCAAGGATATTGATTCCCTTCTTCGGGAATTCAATACCCGCCACGCCGGAATACTCGATGCCGAAAAGGTCAGCGATGTAGATGATGTATGCCGTCTTCGCGCCCTGCTCGGCAAGAAGGTCAGCCAGGACCGGTAGCTGGTTCCAGTTGGAGAAACTCAGGGATACGAATACATAGGGCATACTGGGAAGCATGTCCCTGAGGCTCGCGGCGCCAGCCTCGGCCGACAACAGCACATACCCGTACTTATTGGCGATCGGGGCCTGGGCGAAAAGGAAGGAGGTGGTACAGGCCGGCCACAGGAAGTCAACCTTGTCATCTACGATCAACTTCTCGGTCAGCCTCGTCATCGTGCCCAGATCGCTCTTGTCATCGTAGATCAGCAACTCGATGGGTAGTTTCTTGCCGTATTGCGCCACATTTACCCCACCACCGGCATTAACCTCAGCCACCCATGTCTCATAGACTGGCCTGAATGCTGAGTCGCCAATAATGGCATTTGGGCCTGAGAGAGGTCTTGCCAGACCAACAACGATTTTGTCTTTGGCTGGCGCCGCGGCAGGCGCCGCGGTGGGCGCCGCGGCCGGTGCGGGCGGTGAGCCGCACGCCGCTGCAACCAGTCCAGCGCCACCGAGTGCCGTGATTTTTAGGAAACCACGGCGGGTGAACCGTTTTTTGGCGACCATGGTGGCTTCTCCTTTCTGAGAGTTTGGATATGCTGCATCTATTTCTCACTCAAGATCATATCGGCGCATTTTTCGCCGATCATGATGCAAGGCAGGTTGGTGTTGGCATTGACGATCTCGGGCATGATCGACGCATCCGCAACCCGCAACCCTTGCACCCCGTGAACTTGCAAGCGCTCGTTGACCACTCCCATGGTGTCGTTTCCCATCTTGCACGACCCCACCGCATGATAGAGGCACTGGACGTAGTCGCGGATGAACGCCCGAATCTCATCATCGCTTTGCACAGCGTCACCCGGCACAACCTCGGCGCCACGATAGGCGTCAAAGGCGGGCGATTGAATAACCTGGCGGGCCAGTTTGACCCCCTTCACCAAGACTTCCATATCGGCTTCGTCGGCCAGGTAGTTGGGGTCGAGAATGGGCGGGTCAAACGGATCGGCTGAACGCAACTCCATGTGACCTTTGCTCTTAACCGCGACGAGTGAGGGGGATAGCGTCCAACCGTGCCCTTCTGGATTTTTCGTTCCGTGCACGATGAAAAAAGCCGGGTTAAAGTGGAACTGCAATTCAGGAGCAGGCGCAGCGGCGTTCAACTTGATGAAGCCCCCGGCTTCGGGTCCGTTTGAGGTCAACATGCCCATGCGCTCATTCTTGTACAGCAGTTGCTGCTCTTCGCTCATCGCCGCGGCCAGGGTGATCGGCTGCGTGCAATAATTGCAAACGGGCACCATCAGATGGTCGTGCAAGTTTTGCCCGACGCCCGGCAAATTCATCACCACCTTGATGCCCAGAGCTTCCAGCTTCTCTTTTGGGCCAATGCCCGACAGCATCAGCAATTGAGGAGAGTTGATGGTCCCGCCACACAGAATCATCTCACGGCTGGCTTCGACGGTGTGTTCTTGGCCGTCTTTGAGGTAAACTGCCCCGGTGCAGCGCGTGCCTTCAAAGGTGAGGCGCGTGACATGGGCGTACGGGATGGCCGTAAAATTCTCGCGTTTGAGCGCCGGATACAGATAACCCACCGCCGCGCTGTGACGTCTGCCCTCTTTCTGG